>ERZ780137.1802-NODE-1802-length-11157-cov-4.716538_pt1 | contig 11157 bp, 9 predicted proteins | sample MGYA00511020_ERZ780137 | MGnify/ENA primary metagenome ERZ780137 (study PRJEB29588, sample SAMEA2157917) | human gut metagenome | biome: human gut; feature: human-associated habitat; material: faeces | place: Denmark | collected 2008/2010 ... | reverse complement strand
ACTGTCGCCGCCGCCGACGATGCTGATCGCGCCGGACTCGGCAAGTGCTCTTGCAACGGCCTTGGTGCCCTCGGCAAATGCCTCGAACTCGAAAACGCCCATGGGGCCGTTCCAAACGACGGTCTTTGCGTTTTTGATCGCGTCGGAGAAAAGCTCAACGGTCTTGGGGCCGATGTCCATACCCATCCAGCCGTCGGGGATGGCGTCAACGGAGACTATCTTCTTCTCGCAGTCGGCCTTGAACTCGCTGCCGATCGCGGTGTCAACGGGCAGCAGGAGCTTAACGCCCTTTTCCTTTGCCTTTGCGATCATCTCAAGCGCATAGTCGAGCTTATCGGCCTCGAGCAGGGAGTCGCCGATGCCATGACCCATTGCCTTAATAAATGTATAGGCCATGCCGCCGCCGATGATCACGGTGTCGGCCTTGTCGAGCAGGTTGTTGATAACGCCGATCTTATCGGAGACCTTCGCGCCGCCGAGGACCGCAACGAAGGGACGCGCAGGATCGTCGAGCGCCTTGCCCATGACCGACAGCTCTTTTTCAACGAGCAGGCCGGCGTATGCAGGCAGATACTTTGCAACGCCTGCGGTGGAGGCGTGAGCGCGGTGAACGGTGCCAAATGCATCGGAGACGTAAAGCTCTGCCATGTCGCTGAGCGCTTTTGCGAAATCGTCGCCGTTTTTCTCCTCGCGGATATCAAAGCGCAGATTCTCAAGCAGCATGAGCTGGCCGGGCTGCAAAGCGGCGGCCTTAGCCTGTGCATCCTCGCCGATGATATCCTTTGCAAAAATCACGTCCATACCGAGCAGCTCGGAAAGGCGCTTTGCAACAGGGGCGAGAGTGAGCTTTTCCTTCCACTCTCCCTTGGGCTTGCCAAGGTGGGAGCATGCGATGACGGCAGCGCCGTTATCCAGCAGATACTTGATGGTAGGCAGGGCGGCAACAATGCGCTTATCGCTTGTTATCTCTCCTGTCTCCTTGTTCTGGGGAACGTTAAAGTCGCAGCGCAGAAGCACCTTCTTGCCCTTAACATCCGCATCGAGCACGCTTTTCTTGTTGTAATTCATGATAAAGCTCCTTTCCGTCGGGAAATTCCGACTCGGTATTGAAAAATTAATAAATAGCTGTTATGATTCGGCCATGGAGCCGATGTCCAGAAGTCCGGGGAAGCCCTGCTGACGCAGCGCCTCATAGGCCAGTATCGCGGCCGAATTTGAAAGATTGAGGCTGCGTGCGGCGCTTACCATCGGGATGCGTATGCAGCGGTCATAGTATCGCATGCGAAGCTCCTCGGGCAAACCTGCTGTCTCCTTGCCGAGCATTATGCTGACGCACTCGGTGGAAAAATCGGCCTCGTAATATGCGTGCGGCGCTTTTGTCGTTGCAAGCCAGAGATTTTCGTCACCGTTTTTCTCGAGGTACTCGTTGAGATTTTCATACACGCTTATATCGACAAGGTACCAGTAGTCAAGGCCGCAGCGCTTAACCGCTTTGTCGGAAATATCAAAGCCCAGAGGCTTTATAAGGTGAAGTCTTGCACCTGTTGCCGCACAGGTTCGGGCAATTGCGCCGGTATTGTGCGGTATTTCAGGCTCAAGCAGAACTATGTTAAGCATTATCTTATCCCGTTTCGTTATCAAATATCTCTTTTACGCGTATATTTTAGCACATTTTCCTCGAAAAAGATGAACTTTTTTGAGTTTTTTAAGATTTGTTGCATTTTTGACAACTTTTATCTTCAACGGGTGCCGTAAGTGAGCATCAAATCGGCATTCTGCACATCTTGAAACTGTTTTCAGAGGCGAAAAATGATCTGCAACGTATGTCCGCGCCGCTGCGGCGCCGAAAGAAGTGAATACGAGCCGGGCGGAGTGTGCGCAAGCCCTGCCCTGCCGCGCATAGCCAGGGCCGCTCCGCACTACGGCGAGGAGCCGTGCATAAGCGGCGAGCGCGGAAGCGGAACGGTGTTCTTTTCCGGCTGCAATCTGCGCTGCGTCTTCTGCCAGAACCATGAGATAAGCCGCTCAAAGCTCGGCAAAACGGTTTCCGTCGAGCGCCTTGCGGATATCTTCCTCGAGCTTCAGGACAAGGGCGTTCACAACATTAACCTCGTAACGCCGACGCATTACACCGATGCGATAGTCGCGGCCCTCCAAAGGGCGAAGCTCCGCATCCCCATTGCGTGGAACAGCTCGGGCTACGACAGCGTCGAGAGCTTAAAAAAGCTCGAAGGCCTTGTGCGGATATACATGCCCGACTTTAAATACATGGACTCGCAGCTTGCAAAGCGCTACTCGGCAGCGCCCGATTATCCGGAAACGGCCAAGGCGGCTATACGCGAAATGTTCCGTCAAACCGGGCCGTTTTTGCTCGATGATGAGGACATGCTGCAAAGCGGCGTTCTTATCCGCCACCTCATTTTGCCCGGAGCGGAGGATAACAGCCGCGCGGTCATAGATTTCGTTGCCGAAAATTTCCCCGGCGATGATATTCTGTTTTCCCTCATGGCGCAGTATACGCCCATGCCGAACGCCGAGCGCTTCCCCGAGCTTCAGAAAACCGTTTCGGCGGAGACTAACGATGCGCTGGTCGAATATATGTCCCTGCGCGGAATTGAAAACGGCTTCTGGCAGGAGCCGTGCTCGGCAACCGATGACATGATCCCGGATTTTGATCTTACCGGCGTCTGATATAATAGGAAGTTACAATATATACAGGAGGTACAATTATGGATTACAACGAAATTCTCAAGGAAGCAGCCGGCCTTATGGGTCCGTACTGCAAGGCATGCCCGGTGTGCAACGGCAGAGCATGCGGCAACTGCGTCCCCGGTCCCGGCAGCAAGCTGCCCGGCAACACCGCCGCGCGCAACTACGACAAGTGGCAGGAGATATTCGTCAACATGGACACGCTCTGCCCAAATGCCGATGTGGATACATCCTTCGAGCTGTTCGGCAAGAAGTTCTCCGCCCCCGTGTTCATCGCTCCGCTCGGCGCTCTGCCCCTGCACTATGGCGATAAGTACGACGATATCACATACAACCGCGTGCTTATAAACTCTGCGGCAAACTACGGCATATGTGCCATGACCGGCGACGGCGAGTTCCCCAAGCTCATTCCCGACGCGGTTGACGAAATGAGCAAGATCGGCGGCATCGGCATCCCGACGATAAAGCCCTGGAACAAGGAAGTTGTCTTTGAAAAGCTCGACTATGTGAAGGCTCACGACGTGTTCGCCGTTGCGATGGACGTTGACGGTGCCGGTCTGCCCTTCCTCAAAAAGCTCAGCCCCAACGCAGGCTCGAAGAGCGTTGACGAGATGCGTGAGATCATCGACTACGCAGGCAAGCCTTTTATCATAAAGGGCATCATGACCGTAAAGGGCGCCGAAAAGGCAGTCGAGGCCGGCGCGAGCGCCATCGTCGTTTCAAACCACGGCGGCAGAGTTCAGGGCTGCACCCCGGCGACTGCGGAGGTCCTGCCTGCTATCGCAAAGGCCGTCAAGGGCAAGGTCAAGATCTTCGTTGACGGCGGCATCCGCAGCGGCGTTGACGTGTTCAAGGCCATCGGTCTGGGCGCAGATGCGGTGCTCATCGGCCGCCCCGTCGTTCCCTTCATCTACGCCGAGGGCGAGGAGGGCTTCAAGGTCTATATGGACAGAATAGTTTCCCAACTGCGCGACACGATGAACATGTGCGGCACTCCCACGCTCGCGGATATCGGCGAGGATAATATTTTCATCGCCAAATAATGAGGAAGCTTTTAAATCCCTTTGGTATGCTCCTCTGCGGCCTTGTTATCGGAACGGCAGCACGGCTTATGGATATCTATTGCGAAAACCTCGGCGAAATTTTTTCGCAGATGTCGGTGTGGATACTTTTAGGCACGCTCATCGCCATATACAGTCCGACGAAAAAGGCCGCAGCACTGAACATCCTTCCGTTCTGCCTCGGCATGCTGATGACATATTACGCAGTAGCCGTACTCAGCCACGGCGTCTACGGCAGAAGCTTCATAATCGGCTGGACGGTGTTTGCCATGTGCGCCCCGGTGCTTGCATGGTTTGCCTGGATGGCAAAGCAGCCCGGAGCGTTGGGAAAGCTCATCTCCGCCGGCATAGTCCTGGCCTCGGTCGTTTTGAATTTCCTCATGTTCGGCGACCCGGACATATTCAACATCTTAATAAACATCGTCCTTGTCTATTTCCTGTTCTTCAAAAAGATAAGGCGAAACACATGAAAAAAGCACCCTTTCGGGTGCTTTTTTCATTACTTTTTTGTATTTTGATGTCCTCACTATCCGCAGGATGATGTTCGGCTTTGGCCTTTTCCTATCAAGACTTTCTTTCTATCGTGTAAACCGCGCTGCCGAAGTCGCCGAACATGTGTATTTTATCGTTATACCCCGTGCCGAGGAACTGGTTGTTAAGTCCCACGCCGGACATGAGCGCAGCGCCTGATGCTGTGAAGTCCTCCTCACCGTCGGGCATGGTGATAAATTTGTTCGCCGTGCGCAGGATAAGTCCGTCAGGGTCAAGCTCGATGGGCATGACGTGCTTTACAAGGCCGCCGAGGCGCTTTATGAAAAGGCTCTGTCGCTTGCAGGAAAGATGATATTTCGCTTTTGGCTGAAGATCGTGCACGCAAAGCGCGTCCGGCCCCTCGGAGGCCGTGCACAGCTTCTGAAAATGGCCGACAATGTGCTCCTTTCCGTCGCGCGACGAGACCTGCCAATGCACCTTGTTGCCCTTGCGTTCGTCAAAGCGATAAAACCTGCCGAACTGGAGCGTTCTGCGATGGGCTTTGTAAAACTCTATCTGGCCGCGCAGCTCCTTAAGCTCGGCGTGCGTCATATATTTAAGCTCAAGCTCATAGCCGAGCACGCCGAAGGCCGCAACGTTAAAGCGCGTTGACAGCGGCGTATCCCTGAGCGTCTGCTGGTGCGGCGCGGCCGAAACATGCGCGCCCATGGTCGATTGCGGATACAGATACGACAGGCCGCTTTGGATATCGAGCCGCTCTATAGGGTCGGTGTCGTCCGATGCCCATATCTGCGGCGAATAGCACAGCATGCCGAGATCAAAGCGGTTGCCGCCGGATGAGCAGCTTTCAAAAAGAATATGCCTGCGCGGCGTGAATACGCGGTTGAGCACCTCGTAAAGCCCGATGATATATCGGTGGGCAAACTCGCCCTGATTGGACAGCGCCGGCGAATACGCATCGGACATATGCCGGTTCATATCCCATTTGACATAGCTTATCTTCGCACTGTCGAGTGTTTTTCCGACATTTTCGACGATGTAATCGCGCACCTCCTTGCGCGTCAGATCCAGCAGAAGCTGGTTTCTGCCGAAGCACGGCTCGCCTACGGGCGGCTTTATCGCCCAGTCAGGGTGCGCGCGGTAAAGCTCGGAATCGACGTTCACGCCCTCCGGCTCAAACCACAGGCCGAACTTCATCCCCAGCTTTTCAATGCTGTCGGCAAACTCTCCGAGGCCGCCCGGCAGCTTCCTCAGATTAACGTCGTAGTCACCCAGCCCTGCCGTGTCGCTGTTTCGTGCGCCGAACCAGCCGTCGTCAAGGACGAAAAGCTCCACGCCGAGCTTTTTCGCTCTGCGTGCCAGTTTCAGGAGCTTTTCGCGGGTGAATTTAAAAAAACAGGCTTCCCAGTCGTTTATAAGCACCGGACGCTCAATGTTCTTCCAATTGCCGCGAACGATGTTGTTGTTGACAAAATCGTGGAAATTTGCGCTCAGGCCATTGAAGCCGCACTCGGAAAAGGTCATGACCGCCTCGGGCGTTTCAAAGCTCTCGCCCGGGTGCAGCGTCCAGTCAAAGCAATGCGGATTTATGCCGAGCTGGATGCGCACAAGGTCGTGGTTTGATTTTTCGACGACGCCGAAATGGTTGCCGCTGTAGACAAGATTAAAGCCCCATGCGCGCCCCGAGTCCTCGCCCGTGTGTTTTTCCGAGAGCAGAAAGCCCGGATTGTGCCGGTTCGACGATGCGCCGGTGGTCGAGGAATTTACATACATGCCGTACTCCACGGAGCGGATATGCCGGTGAGCTTCCTTTATCCAGCCGCCGTCAAAGCTGTGCATCAAAAAGCCGCGGTCGGGCATATCGAGGCTCATGCTCATGATGCGGCGCAGCGAGATATCGCCCGTGCAGTTGTTTTTAATAACGCAGCGGCGCGATATAACGTCGGATTCGGGAAACACCGTGTAATAAAGCGTCAATGCCGCATCTCTGTCGCGCTCGCGCAGATTTATGATAAGCGTCTGCGCCGTTTTTTCGTCGTCATAAGCCGTCGGCAGGCTCTGCATGGGAACGCAGCCGGGCACGATCTCGTGGCTTACATACAAAAAATCCGAGGAAAAGCTGCCGTCGGGCATTTTTGCCTCAACAGGCGTCTGGCGATAGTCGCCCCTGCCGACGCCCGACCACTCAAGGCAGAGATTATCAAGGCAATAGTTATCGTCGGTCGTGTCGTACATTACGCTGCTGCCGAGCTGGATATCGTGCTTTGAAGCAAGCGGCTGCGCGTCACTTACGGCGACATGCTCGCCGTAATGGATGTGCTCAAGGTGCCTGAATTTCGTTACGCGGAATATGTAGCTCGTGCACCGGGTATCGAGTGCAAAAACTCCGTTTTCGTATGTAATACTCACCGTATCACCCCTTAATTTTTATAACAAAATCATAACATAGATATTCCGCCGTTACAAGCTGTTATCATCGCCATGCTCCGTCTTGCGCAGGCGCGCAACAAGCCGGCCTACAAGCGATATGAGAAGCGATGTGCCCAGCACAAGCCCTATCGGCAGCAGCGCCGCCGCGATTATCATTTTCATTTTCTCGCCCCCTCGTATTTATCCTGCGCATAAACGGCCGCAAAAAATCCTATTAATTATTGCCAACGCAGTCCGATGATGATAGAATAAATAAGATTTTTTAATATAGAGGTATAATGAATGCTTTCAGTCAATGATCTTTCGATAAATTTCGGCGGAAACGTTTTGTTTTCGCGCGTTGATCTGCAATTTACGCCCGGCAACTGCTACGGCATAATCGGCGCAAACGGTGCAGGCAAATCGACGTTTATTAAAATTCTCTCCGGCGAGCTTGAGCCGTCCACCGGCAGCGTCACCATAGCCGCGAAAAAGCGCATGTCGGTGCTCAAGCAGAACCAGAACATGTACGATGATTACACCGTCATGGACACCGTAATCATGGGCAACCAGCGCCTTTACGACTGCGGCAAGGAGAAGGACGCGATCTACGACAAGCCCGATTTTGACGATGCCGACGGCATACGCGCGGCCGAGCTCGAGGAGGAGTTTGCCGAGCTCGGCGGCTGGGAGGCCGAGTCCGACGCAAGCCGCATTCTTCAGGGGCTCGGCGTTTCGCCGGACTTCCACGAAACGATGATGCGCGATATGGATCCGCGCCTCAAGGTCAAGGTTCTGCTTGCGCAGGCACTGTTCGGCTCACCCGACATCATCCTGCTCGACGAGCCTACGAACAACCTCGACCTCGCGAGTGTAGTTTGGCTCGAAGATTTTCTCATGGACTATGAGGGTACGGTGCTCGTCGTTTCGCATGACCGATACTTCCTCAACAACGTCTGCACGCACATCGTCGATATCGACTACGGCAAGATAAAAATGTACGTCGGCAACTACGACTTCTGGTACGAATCCAGCCAGCTGATGCAGAAGCTCATAAAGGATCAGAACAAGAAGGCAGAGCAGAAGATCGCCGAATTGCAGGGCTTTATCGCAAGGTTCTCGGCGAACAAGTCAAAATCCCGTCAGGCCACCAGCCGCAGGAAGCTTCTTGATAAGCTCACCGTCGAAGAACTGCCGGCCTCCGGCAGACGCTATCCCTGGGTTGGCTTCAAGGCCGACCGCGAGCCGGGCAAGGACAGGCTGTTCGTCACCGAGGTCAGCAAGACCGTTGACGGCGTGAAGCTTTTAAACAACATAAGCTTCATCGTCGGCAAGGAGGACAAGATCGCCATCATCGGCAAAAACGAGCTTGCCGTTACGATGCTGTTCAAGATCCTCATGGGCGAGGAGGAGCCGGACTCCGGCACGGTCAAGTGGGGCGCATCGACGACGCAGGCCTACTTCCCCAAGGATCACAACAGCTTCTTTGAAAACTGCGATTATGACCTCATGGACTGGATGCGCCAGTTTTCCGACGATAAGCGAGAAAGCTATCTGCGAACCTTCCTCGGCCGCATGCTCTTCTCCGGCGACGATGTGTACAAGCCCGTGAAGGTCCTCTCCGGCGGCGAAAAGGTCAGATGCATGATAAGCAAGATGATGCTTTCGGGCGCAAACTTCCTCGTGCTCGATCAGCCGACGAACCACCTCGACCTTGAAAGCATCGCGGCGCTCAACAACGGCCTTGAGGCATTTAAGTACAACATCATTTTCTCAAGCCACGACCACCAGCTCACGCAGACCGTCGCAAACCGCATAATCGAGATCACCGACGACGGCATAATCGACCGCATGTGCTCCTTCGACGAATACATGAACCTCACCGGCGGCACGATCCCAGAAAGATGATTCAAAGCGCCCTTTCAAAACATGAAAGGGCGCTTTTTGCGCGCAATGATATGTATTTATTTTTCTCTTGCGTAAATCATTTCCTTGTGTTATGATGAATTTCCCAAAAAAATCCTCAAGTATAACAGGAGGGCAGACATGAGAAAGAGCAAAAAGCCAATACTTATCGCTATTTTTGCCGTTTACTGCGCGGCTCTGGCGTATCTTACGCTGCTCAAGGGCATCGGCGCAACGTTTGACATGACCTATGCCGAGTATATTAAGGCAAACAGCAATGTCATCCCGTTTTTCAGCTTTTATGTTTTCATCACGACGCCGTATAAGTCCGCGGTCGTTGTCAAATATTTTATCATAAACCTTGCCGGCAATCTGCTGCTGTTTCTGCCGTGGGGTCTGCTTCTGCCGAGCATAGCCGGCAAGCTTCGCAGCTTCGGACGATTTTTTGTTTTTACCTCGATCGTTATAGTTATTATCGAGCTTTTGCAGCTGTTTTTGATGCTCGGAAGCGCGGATATTGAGGACTATCTTTTGAACATCATCGGAGCTGTGACAGGTTTTTTCCTTTACCGAAAGCTCGATTTTCTGCACTGATAGAAGTAAAAAAGCACCCCGTGGGGGGTGCTTTTTTCATGTTTCTATACCTGCCTTGCGCAGCGTTTCGGCACTAAGTTCGGAAAACGGAATTATATCCCGCGGCGTGTCCGGATGCTCACCGAGGAGCTTTTCCATCCACACCATGTCGTACCATGTTCCGAATTTATAGCCACACTTATAAAACCTGCCGACCGTGCGGTATCCGAGGTGCTCGTGATATTCGGCGCTGTTATTGGTCAGATGCTCGTCGGGCGTATCCGTCCAGCCGATGCAGGCCTCTAAATTTATTATGCCCTGAGCACGGGCAAGGCTCTCAAGCGCAGTGTACAGCATTTTGCCGATACCGATGTGGCGGCAGTCGAGCCGAAGATATATCGTCGTCTCCGCTGCCCAGTCGTAGGCAGCGCGCCCGACAAATGGGCTCAGATAGGCATAGCCCAAAAGCTCGCCGTCTTTCTCCGCGACTATATAGGGATACCGAGGCAGCTTATGCACCATGCGCTCGGTAAACTCCTCAAGGCTCGGAACGACAGTCTCGAAGCTTATGGCCGTGTCCTCGACATAGGGTGCATAGAGCGCCAATAGCTCAGCTGCATCAGAGGGGCGCGCAACGCGCAGCTTTATATCATTCATTTCTTGTCGCTCCTTCCGTAGATATAAGCCATGCGGCGCATTTTACCGGCGAGCGCTTTAGTCTCACTGCCGGGTGTCATGCGCCATGCCCAGTTGCCGCCGACGGTGCCGGGGGTGTTCATGCGCGCATCCACACCGAGGCCGAGCCAGTCCTGCATTTGTGCAATGAAGAGCTCTGCCTTTGAGCGCATACCGGCACGCAGCACTGCATCTGCAAGGTCTGCGTCATCGTCTATCCCGAGATACTCGCGCGCAAAGGCAAGCGTCTCGGGATTTTCTTCATCTATCCAGCCGCGCAAGGTGTTATTGTCGTGCGTTCCGGCGTAGCAGATACAATTTTCAATGTACCTGTGCGGCAGATAATCGCTCAGGCTCGCGGGATCGAAGGCAAATTCGAGAACCTTCATGCCCGGCAGGCCACTGTCGGCGAGCATTTTATGCACCTGCGGCGTGAGCGAGCCAAGATCCTCGGCAATGAAGCTGACGTTGTTAAACCACGCGGTGAGCCTGCCGACAAGATCCATGCCCGGTCCAGGCCGCCACTGCCCTTCCTTTGCGCTTTCGGCATCGCGCGGCACGGCCCAATAGCTTTCAAATGCGCGGAAGTGATCTATGCGCAGCATGTCATACAGCTTTGACGCACCGTCAACGCGGCGTATCCACCAACCGTAGCCGTCGCGGCGCATGGCGTCCCAATCGTACAGCGGATTGCCCCAGAGCTGACCGTCGGCGCTGAAATAGTCCGGCGGCACTCCGGCGACCTCAATGGGAACGTTTTTCTCGTCGAGCAGGAAAAACTCCGGGCTTGACCACACGTCGGCCGAATCAAGCGCAACGTATATGGGCATATCGCCGATCATGCCGACGCCGTTTTTGCGCGCATATTCGCGCAAGGCGTTCCACTGACGATAGAAAAGGTACTGAACATATTCATAAAAACGCACGTCGGACGCAAGCTCGGCACGGTATTTTTCCACGGCCTCCGCTCGGTGAAGGCGGATATTCTCCGGCCACTCGGTCCACGAAGCGCCGCCGAAGTGCTCCTTTAGCGCCATATAAAGCGCATAGTCGGAAAGCCACGAAGCGTTATCGCGGCAGAAAGAGTCAAACTCCGCAGCGCCCTTTTCAAGGCCGCGCCGCGCAGCCTTGCGCAGAAGCGGCATACGGTGAGAGCGCAGCTTTTCGTAATCGACCGCCTGCGCATCACTGCCCCAATCGGCAGCAGCCACCTCGGCAGCATCGAGCAGCCCGTCCTGCACAAGCATATCAAGATCAATAAAATACGCATTGCCGGCAAAGCTTGAAAAGCTGTTGTACGGCGAATCGCCGCTCCCGGCAGGCCCGACGGGCA
>ERZ780137.1794-NODE-1794-length-11201-cov-4.026915_pt1 | contig 11201 bp, 10 predicted proteins | sample MGYA00511020_ERZ780137 | MGnify/ENA primary metagenome ERZ780137 (study PRJEB29588, sample SAMEA2157917) | human gut metagenome | biome: human gut; feature: human-associated habitat; material: faeces | place: Denmark | collected 2008/2010 ... | reverse complement strand
TGTTGATTGCTTTTTTTAATACATCAAGTGCATCTTGGGCATCACGTAATTCACGTCTGAGACGGGCGATTTCCTTCTGTTCATCGGATGCGTAATTACCAGAACCCCGAACAGGAATATCACCGGATTCACGGAAGTCTTTCAGCCACTTTGTTAGTGTGCTGTATCCGATGCCAAGATTTTCTGCACATCCACGTACACCGAGATCTTTATGATCTTGATAATACCGGATTGCATCAAGTTTAAATTGTTTGTCATGTTGCATTGCCATATGAGATCCTCCTTCAGCATGTCTCTATTGTACCATGTTAATATGTATTTGGAATTTCTCATTTTGGCTTGTACTATTTATATTCTAGCATCACGGTAATGCAACAGATGGCGGAAAATATGGAGAATTATGTATGGACGAAGATCCGGGATTTAGATCAGCTTGAGCAGATCCGCATGGATGCCATGCGGCTGTTTTTAAAGGATTTTGAAGCGGGTTTGGCGGAACAAAGATACAGGTATCATGAGCTGCCAAATACGTTGCCGGTAGCGGATCATTATTATGATATCGGTTTGAGTTCGCATTTCCTTTTGCTGTATACACAGTTGGGGTTTGATTTTCATAAGAAAGCGATCAGAGAAATGCTAAGAGTCTGCAAAGAGGTGAGAATATTTCCGGTGGTGAACCTGGATGCCCGCCAGACGGATATGATCTCGCGTGTGATCGATGAGTTCAAAAAGAACTACAACGTAGAACTGAAGGAAACGGGGTATGAATTTCAGAAAGATGCAAAACAGATGCTTCTGATCCGCAACAACCCAAAATGAGCCGTGGTTAATTTTTTTAACCTTTATTTCATATCTGCTCACTGGTGAAACGCATACATATCTGATAAGATAAATCCATAGAAAACAACAGGGCTGTGAGGGAGGCAGATGTATGCAGGTGGGAGAGGTTATCCGGAAATACCGGAAAAGCAAAAATATGACACAGGAAGAGATGGCGAGGAGACTTGGCGTCACGGCGCCGGCGGTCAATAAATGGGAACATGGGAATTCGCTGCCGGATATCACGTTACTTATGCCGATCGCAAGGCTTCTTGGAATTTCAACGGATGAGCTGCTATCGTATCAGCAGGAACTGACGGCAGAGGAAATCGGAGAGATCCTAAAAAAAGCAACTGCAATGTTGGAGGAAATGCCATATCAGGATGCATTTGCATGGGCAAAGGAAAAACTCGAACAGTACCCAAACTGCGAGTCGCTGATCTTGCAGATGGCGGTTCTGTTAGATGCAGAGCGCACGATACAGGAAATCCCGGATCCGGAAACCTATGATGCGTACATCGATGCCTGCTATGGCCGTGTACTGCAAAGTAAAGATGAGAAGATTCGAAATAGTGCTGCGGATTCGTTGTTTCACTTTTATATGAAAAAAAGGGAGTACGAAAAAGCCGGGGAATATCTGAATTATTTTTCAGAACAGGATCCGGCGCGAAAAGAAAAAGAGGCGCGGCTCTACAGCGAAACAGGTCAGGTCGAAGAAGCATATAAAACGTATGAGCACCTTTTGTTTTCCGAGTATCAGAGAGTGAACGGAATATTTCATGGAATGTATCTGCTGGCGTTAAAGCAGGAGGATCTTAAAATGGCGCATCTGCTGGTGGATAAACAGGTAGAGCTGGTAAAATGCTTTGAAATGGGAAAGTATTATGAGGCGGCCAGTCAGCTGGAACTTGCAACGATCGAAAAAGAGGAAGACCGGGTGATCGCGCTCATGAAAGAGATGCTTGCCGGTGTGAGTCTGATCAACAGTTTTTACGAGTCGCCGCTCTACCGGCATATGGAATTCAAAAAGCCGGGCGAAAAGTTTTTCGAAGAACTGCGCAAAAATCTGTTAAAATGTTTTCGGGATGAAGAAACCTATGGCTTTTTAAAGAGCCGTCTGGAGGAAATTCAATGAGAAAAAAGAGGGGATTATTTGGAGCTTTTGCGGTTTTGGCGCTGTCAGTAACAGTGCTTGCTGTTGTCTGGCGGTACGGAAAGAGGCAGGATGCCGGAAACGAAGAAACGGTGCCGGAGAAGACGGAAACGGAGGAAGCGCAGACGGAGAAAGCGCAAACAGAGGAAGTGCAGACGGAGGAGATAAAGTCGCCGGACAGTAAAGAGACAGCGGAACAACCGGAACCCGGATCGGAGATGGAACCGGCGTTTGCGGACCAAAATCCGGCAGAGGAATTTTACATCACCGAGATCTCAGACGAACTTTTTTCGGAGATGCAGGGAAAATCATACAGGGATGACTGCATGGTGCCGCGGGAGGAATTGCGTTATGTGCATATCCTGCACAAAGATCTGGATGGAAATACGAAAGAGGGGGAGCTGGTCGTAAACCAAAAGATCGCGGAGGATGTGTTAGAAATCTTTAAAGAGCTGTATGAAGCGGATTACCCGATCGAAAAAGTACGGCTTGTGGATGCTTATGATGCGGATGACGAAGCTTCGATGCGTGATAATAATACGTCTGCGTTTAATTTCCGTTTTATTTCCCATACAACAAAAGTGTCAAAACATGGAGAAGGACTTGCGGTTGACATTAATACGCTTTACAATCCATATGTAAAGGAAGTGGACGGACAGACTGTTGTGGAACCTGAGACAGCGCTGCCTTATGTTGACCGGACGCTGGATTTTCCCTATAAGATCGACCACGGGGATCTGTGTTACAAACTTTTCACGGAACATGGATTTGTGTGGGGCGGGGACTGGGAGACCAGGAAAGATTATCAGCATTTTGAAATGCCGGATACGGAAGAATAGCAGGTGAGAAGAAATGAAAAAGCAGAAACAGGAAAGCATCACAACGCGAGAGGAAGCGCTTGCCTATGGATTGTCTTTTCCGGGAACTTATAAAGAGATGCCGTTTCGTGATACCAACTGGCAGCTGGTTCGTGTGGCGGGGAGCAAAAAGGCTTTTTTGTGGACATACGAGAGAGAGGGATACATCAATCTCAATGTGAAGGTGGATCCGCAGTGGAGGGATTTCTGGCGCAGTGCTTATCCGGCGGTGATCCCGGGCTGGCATCAGAACAAGGAGCACTGGAATACGATCATACTGGACGGTTCAATCCCTGCGGTTGACATAAAGCGGATGATCGCGGAGAGTTATGATCTGGTCACGGACAGTCCGACGAAGCGGATCTATGAAGCGGCAAAAAAGATCCCGCGGGGAAAGGTCGCAACCTATGGGCAGGTGGCGGAACTTGCCGGAGATAAGAAGATGGCGCGGGCGGTTGGAAACGCGCTTCACAAAAATCCGGATCCTGCGGAGATCCCGTGTTACCGTGTGGTGAACGCGAAGGGAGAGCTTGCCGGCGCGTTTGCGTTTGGCGGAGCCGGAAGGCAGGCAGATCTGCTCCGCGCGGATGGGATCGTGGTGGTTGATGACAGGGTGGATTTAAAACAGTTTGGAATCCGCATCCGGGATGGTGTGATCCTGGAATAAAGATAAAAGGGAAGGGAGAATGGATGATGGTGAAGATCGATCTGATCACCGGATTTTTGGGATCCGGGAAAACAACTTTTTTAAAGAAATATGCGGCACGTCTGATGGAGCAGGGCTGCAATCTGGGAATCCTGGAAAATGATTTCGGAGCAGTCAATGTGGACATGATGCTGCTGCAGGAACTGATGGGAGACCAGTGTGAGCTTGAGATGATCTCCGGCGGCTGTGATAAGGAGACGCACCGGCGCAGATTCCGGACAAAGCTGATCGCAATGGGGATGTGCGGCTATGACCGTGTGCTGGTGGAGCCGTCCGGGATCTATGATATGGATGAATTTTTTGACGTGCTGCACGACGAGCCGCTCGACCAGTGGTATGAGATCGGAAATGTCATTGCCCTTGTGGATGCGCATCTGGAGGAAAAGTTGTCGGCAGAGGCAGAATATCTGCTGGCTTCCCAGGCGGCAAATGCGGGATGTGTGATCTTAAGTAAGTGCGATGCGGCATCCGTGGAAGAACAGGAGCATACGATCGCCCATCTGAACCGGGCACTTGCCAAGATCGGCTGCAAGCGCAGGTTTGAAGAGAATGAGGTGTTACGGCTTGGCGGAAATGAACTTGCGGAAGCGGATTTTAAGAAGATCGCGTCTGCCGGTTATGTCAGCGCAGTCTATCAAAAGCCGGATCTGACAAAGGAACAGGCATTTGAATCGCTCTACTTTATGGATGTGCATATGAGTGAGGAAGAGCTGAAAAACGCGGTGGAAAAGCTGATGCAGGATGCGTCGGCAGGACATGTTTTCCGCGTGAAAGGTTTTTTGCCGAAAGAGGACGGAACCTGGCTTGAATTGAATGCGACATCAAAAGAGATCACGCTTTGCCCGATTGAGAACGGACAGGAGATTTTGATCGTGATCGGGGAAGATCTGGTGGAAGAAAAAATCCGGGCGTATTTTCAAATGGGCGGTAATGAAAAATAGAGACGATTAGCCCCTTGTAGAACCCGGTCGAAAAGTGGTATGATTGCCATGACTTATGAATCATATACTAAAAAGAAGTAATAAAGGAGAACATAGATATGGCTTGTACGACAATTCTGGTTGGAAAAAAAGCGTCTTATGACGGTTCTACGATGATCGCGCGAAATGATGATTCCGGTTCGGGACATTTCACGCCGAAAAAATTTGTGGTGGTACAAAAAGAGGAGCAGCCGCGCAGTTATAAATCCGAGATCTCTCATGTGGAGATCGAACTTCCGGATGATCCGATGCGCTATACTGCGGTGCCGAATGCGGTGAAGGGAGAGGGCATCTGGGCGGCGAGCGGTGTGAATGAGGCGCACGTCGCGATGACAGCGACTGAAACGATCACTTCAAACCCGCGTGTGCTGGGAGCAGACCCGCTTGTGGTTTATCAGCCGGCAGAGGATGGAAAGGAAGAGATCCCGGGCGGGATCGGAGAAGAGGATATCGTCTCGATCGTGCTTCCGTATATCCACAGCGCAAGAGAGGGTGTCAGGCGCCTGGGAAGCCTGCTCGAAAAATATGGTACCTATGAGATGAACGGGATCGCGTTCCAGGATCAGGATGAGATCTGGTGGCTTGAAACGATCGGTGGACATCACTGGATCGCGAAAAAAGTGCCGGATGACGTGTATGTTGTGATGCCGAACCAGCTTGGCATTGACGCATTTGATCTTGAGGATGCGTTAAACGGACAGCAGGCACATATGTGTTCCGCTGACCTGCGTGAATTTATCGAAAGCAACCATCTGGATCTGTCACTGGATGGAAAACTGAATCCGAGAGATACTTTCGGAAGCCATGATGATGCCGATCATGTATACAATACGCCGCGCGCGTGGTTTATGCTGCGTTACTTAAATCCGCATACCAGGGTATGGGATGGCCCGGATGCAGAGTACACCCCGCGCTCGGATGATCTGCCGTGGTGCATGGTGCCGGAGCGGAAAGTGACGGTGGAGGATGTAAAATATATGCTTTCCTCGCATTATCAGGGCACACCGTATGATCCGTATGCGGCGTATGGTGATAAATCCATGCGTGGGGCTTACCGTTCGATCGGGATCAACCGCAATGATTTCCTCGCGGTGATCCAGATGCGTCCGGATAAAGAACGTGACTGCCATACGATCGAGTGGCTGGCATTTGCGTCCAATGCGTTTAATGTGCTGGTGCCGTTTTACGCGGATGTGGACGAAACACCGGAATACCTTTCTAATACGACAGGAGAAGTGTCCACCGGCAATTTCTACTGGGCGAGCCGGCTGATCGCTGCGATGGCAGACGCATCTTATCAGAAGTCCGTGTTCCATGTGGAGCGTTATGAGGAACATGTGATGTCCAAGGGGCATGAACTGATCAACCGGTATGACGCACTGCTTGAAAAAGAAACGGATGCCGCAAAACGGATGCAGTTAAAAACCGAGGCAAACGAAAAGATCGCGGATATGTTAAAAGAGGCGGCAGGAGATACGCTGGATAAGGTACTTTTTGAACTGAGCAGTCAGATGAAAAATTCCTATTCCAGATCGGATGCCTAGAAAACTTTATATTATATAGAAGAAAAAGGCGAAAGACAAAAAAGACCGGTCTTTCGTCTTTTTTTGTAAGGAGGAAAAAACAGGAAACAAAATACGCAAACGGCATACGAATAGGCGCGCAAAGATTGCGTACAATATCCATATACATTTGGAGATTGTACACGATGAGAGAAAACGAATACCAACAGGTGTTAGACCGGATTGTCCAGTTTCGCAAGCAGATGGGCAAAACACAGGTCGATATCAGTAAGGACATGAATCTGAGTCAGGCGCAGGTGTGCCGGCTGGAATCCGGACGCAACCGTTATCAGGCAGAAACGCTCAAAGAGTTTGCCAGACAGGGCATGGATATTGATTATGTCATTACGGGTGAACACCGCAGAGCGGGCGCAATAGAAATTTTGATCGAGCAAAACGGTGTGACGTCCTGGGAGGAACGCGAACAGCTGATGCGGCTTATTGTATGGCTGTTACAGGCGTGACTTGAGCAGGCGGCGGACGAGGTGCCGGAAGAAAAACTGGAATATTATAAAAAAGAATTGAGACAGCTTGGACAGGTACTGGATGACAGAGAAGATACGGTTATTTACAAGCTGAGGAGCATTCATGCCCTCTCCCAGATCGAAATGTCAGAAAAGCTGGAGATCGGCATTAAAAAGTACCGCAAACTGGAGCGTGGCGAGACAGACATCGATATTGAACTGATCTGGAACGCGTATCGGAAATTCCATTGCAGTCCGTCGTATCTGTTAAGCGGACATATTGAAAATTTCAACATCTTAAATGAGATCTGGAGTTATCTCGATGAGACGTGCCGTTCCCGGATCACGCAGATCACCAAAATGGGTCTTGAACTGTTAAAAGGCGCGGATGCCTGAGCGATCATCGGATGGATAAGATCATAACCCCCGGAATACGAAAGTAACATCGTATTTCCGGGGTATTTATATTTCCGCGGGAAGCGGTTATAATAGGGATAGCGAAAGAAGAAAGGAACGATGTGCATGTGTACAGCAGCAACTTATAAAACAAAAGATTTTTATTTTGGAAGAACACTGGATTATGAATTTTCATATGGAGATGAGGTGACGGTCACGCCTCGGAACTATCCGTTTCAGTTCCGGTATATGGGGGAGAAAAGCAGCCATTACGCGATCATAGGAATGGCGCATGTGGTGGGAGATTACCCGCTTTATTATGATGGGATCAACGAAAAGGGCGTTGGCATGGCAGGGCTTAACTTTGTCGGAAACGCCGTATATCAGGAAGTCTCAGATAACAGGGAAAATGTGGCGCAGTATGAATTTATTCCCTGGATACTGACGCAGTCCGCTTCGGTAAAGGAAGCGCGGGAATTACTGGGAAAAATGAACCTGGTCGGGACACCGTTTAACGAAAAACTGCCGAGTGCCGGGCTGCACTGGATCATTGCGGACAAAGACGAAGCGATCACCGTGGAATGTATGGCGGACGGACTGCATGTATACGACAATCCGGTCGGTGTGCTGACCAACAACCCGCCGTTTGAAACCCAGATGTTTCTGCTCAACAACTACATGAATTTATCGGAAAAACAGCCGGAAAATCATTTTTCGGAGAAACTTCCGTTAAAGACTTACAGCCGCGGGATGGGTGCGCTCGGACTGCCGGGAGATCTTTCTTCCGCATCCCGTTTCGCAAAAGTGGCATTTACCAAAATGCATGCGATCTCGGGGGAAGGTGAGGCAGAGAGCGTCAGCCAGTTTTTCCATATCCTTGGCTCCGTAGACCAGCAGAGAGGATGCTGTGAAGTCGCGGAGGGAAAATATGAGATCACGCTTTACACCTCCTGCTGTAATGCAGACAGAGGGATCTATTATTACACGACCTACGACAACCATCAGATCACGGCGGTGGACATGCACCACGAAGATCTGGACGGAAGCAGTCTTTCCCGTTATCCGCTTGTGACAGGCGAACAGATCCGGTGGGTGAATTAAAAAAGGCACCTTAGAGACCGGGGAGCAGGTCAGTCCGATTCGATCTCATAGGTGAATCCGGCATCCGTGATCATCTGTAACGTATCGGAGATGCCCTGCCCGTCCGCGGTCAGATAACCGGAGGCAAAGATGGAATTTACGACGGTGAGCAGTTCCTTTTCCCGCCCTTTAAAATAGATCTCACGGCCGGCGGCGCAGCGGATATCCGCCTTTGGCACCATCAGTCTGGCGAGGCATAATACCTTTAAACAATAAGCAGGGGTGAGCGCGGAGGTATCCGTGCCTGCGAGTGGTGTGCCCGGGATCGGGATCAGAAAATTGATCGGAAGCGCTTCCGGATTGATCTCGCGGAGATCAAGTAACATATCAACAACGTCTTCCCTGCTTTCCCCCATGCCGATGATGCCGCCGCTGCAGATCTCAAAGCCGAGTCTCTGCAGCATATGGATATTTTCCACACGCTGTTCATAGGTGTGGGTGGTGCAGATATTCGGATAATAGGAACGGCTGCTGTTCAAATTATGGTTGATGCGGTCGAGTCCGGCTTCTTTTAACATCCGTGCCTGTTTTTCGGTCAGAAAACCGATCGAGCAGCACAGATGTGTCCCTTCCGCTTTCATGACGCGGATGCGTTCTGCGAGTTTTTCAATCTCCTCATCAGAAAATTTCATACCGCTTAATCCCATACAGTGCATGGAAAGATGATTGTCATGCACAAAAGAATTGTCCTGATAGAGTTTATCCTCCGCAACCCATCTGTAAGTCTCGATGTCTGCGGAAGAACGACATGACTGGGCGCAGTAGGCGCAGTTCTGGGAACAGTTTCCGCTTCTTACATTGGTCAGAAGATGGATGCCGACCCGGTCGCCCTTATATTTTTTTCGTAGTGCTCCGGCGCGCAGGAGAAGCTCATCTACCCGGTCATCCGGCAGATTGATGAGTGCAACCGCCTCATCGCGGGAGAGAGCCGGTTCGTCTCCGATGGAGAAAAAAAGCTCATTTGCAGGTTCGTTCGACTGAATTTCAGATAACATAGTAATACCTTCCTTAGTAAAAATGATAAGTCAACACTAGCATACCTGAGAAATATTGTCAACTTTTGGAAAGAGACGAGTTTACAATAAAAGTGCAGGTCTTTTTGTTAAAAAATTTAGAAAAAGTTTCGAAAAAGTTAATTTGCGGTCGGAAGGGGAAATGGTTACAATAAAAGCAGAGTATCAGAAAACTTGATTTCGGAGGAGACAAGATGGCGGGTAGTACCAAGTATGCGTTGGAAGATGCACTAAAGAAGCTGCTTCTGCAAAAGCCGATCGACAAGATCACGATCAATGATCTGACCGAGGAGTGCGGGATCAGCCGCATGACCTTTTATTATCATTTCAAGGATATTTATGATCTTGTGGAGTGGGTGTGCATCGAGGATGGAAAGCGGGCACTGCAGGATAAGAAGACATACGACACCTGGCAGGAGGGAATGGGACAGATCTTCGAGGCTGTTCTGGAAAACCGTCCGTTTATCATGAACGTGTACCATTCCATCAGCAAGGACAAGATCGAGAGCTATCTGTATAAGCTGACATATCAGCTGATCGCGGATGTGGTCGGGGAAAAATGCGCGGGGATGGAGCTCGCGGAGGAGGATAAGCGTTTTATCGCCGAGTTCTACAAATACGGCTTTGTCGGCACGATGTTGGATTGGATCGAGCGGGGCATGAAAGATGATTACAGGGTGATCGTGAAGCGCCTGGGAATTACACTGTACGGGAATATTGCCAATTCCATTCACAACTTCGAACAGATCAGGGAGCATTGAGTTTATCAATGGCAGAAGAATGATAAAAATTTTATCATTTCAGGCCGGTTGTAAGTGGTAATTATCATAAAATGGGGTAAGATAAAAACAGAAAGCAAAGCAGCGGATGATGACGCATCCGACAGTTGGAAAGGTGGTTTTCATATGTCAGGTAAGAAACAGATCGGACTTGGGATCGCAGCGCTTGCAGCAGGCGCGGGAATTGCAGCAGTAGCGGCGCAGGGGCGGAAAACTTCTGCCGCATCCAGAGAGGCAAAAAAGAAAAACGAAAAAGAGGAGCGATCAGAATATCGCAACACAGAGCGTGGAAAATACGAAAAAAACAGCAAGGGGATTTATTATACAAACGGCAATTATGAGGCGTTCGCACGGCCGAAGAAGCCGGAAGGTGTCGATGAAAAGAGTGCATACATTGTAGGAAGCGGACTGGCATCCCTTGCGGCGGCATGCTTCCTTGTGCGTGACGGTCAGATGAAAGGTTCCAATATCCATATTTTAGAGGCAATGGATGTGGCAGGCGGCGCCTGCGACGGTATCTTTGATCCGACGAGAGGTTATGTGATGCGCGGCGGACGTGAGATGGAGAATCATTTTGAGTGTCTGTGGGATCTGTTCCGCAGCATTCCGTCCCTGGAAGTGCCGGGCGCGTCGGTTTTGGATGAGTATTACTGGTTAAACAAAGAAGATCCGAACTATTCGCTGTGCCGTGCTACCGAGGAACGCGGAAAAGACGCGCATACGGACGGCAAGTTCAATTTAAGCCAGAAGGGATGCATGGAGATCATGAAGCTGTTCTTTACGAAGGACGAGGATCTCTACGACAAAAAGATCGAGGATGTATTTGATGAGGAAGTGTTTGATTCCACATTCTGGCTGTACTGGAGAACGATGTTTGCGTTTGAGAACTGGCATAGCGCGCTTGAGATGAAACTGTATTTCCAGAGATTTATCCATCATATCGCGGGACTGCCGGATTTCAGCGCACTGAAATTTACCAAGTACAATCAGTATGAGTCGCTGATCCTTCCGATGCAGAAGTATCTGGAGGATGTGGGCGTTGACTTCCAGTTCAATACCGAAGTTACCAATGTCATTTTTGAGATCAAAGACGGACGCAAGGTTGCAAAAGCGATCGACTGCAAGGTAAAAGGCGTGGAACAGGGCATTGTTCTGACGGAAAATGATCTGGTATTTGTCACAAACGGAAGCTGTACCGAGGGCACGATCTACGGAGATCAGAATCATGCGCCGAATGGCGATGCCGAGGTGAGAACGAGCGGATGCTGGAGCCTCTGGAAGAATATCGCAAAGCAGGATCCGGCGTTTGGCCATCCGGAAAAATTCTGCTCG
>ERZ780137.1783-NODE-1783-length-11301-cov-2.405122_pt1 | contig 11301 bp, 9 predicted proteins | sample MGYA00511020_ERZ780137 | MGnify/ENA primary metagenome ERZ780137 (study PRJEB29588, sample SAMEA2157917) | human gut metagenome | biome: human gut; feature: human-associated habitat; material: faeces | place: Denmark | collected 2008/2010 ... | reverse complement strand
CCATGCGTGCAGCACGAGCGGTCCGCGTCTGCCCTCACGCACGGACAGCAACCGGGCCACTTCCGGTGCTGAAAGCGTCAGATGACGGTCGATGGCGATATGCCCGTAATACCTGTCCTGCTGCTCGGCCGCACGACGCACGGCCATCGCATCATCAAGGACGTCCAGCAGGGGGCGCGAATCATCATCGAGCATATCCGGCGTATGAATAAAGGCAAGCTTCTGCCCATAATCCGCATAGTCGCCGTTCGCCATGGCAAGCACAAATTGCGGAATCGATTTCAGCACATAGCTGGACCCATTGGAAGCCGAGCCGATCTTGAACTCCACGCTCCACACGCCGTCGATGAAACTCAATATCGGGACAAGCTGCACCTGCCCCAAGCCCACAGTCTCGCTGTCACCCTGATACCCGCCGCCTCGGGTGCCGGCACGAGAGCCGTATCCGCTTTTTGTACGCCGAGCATTTGCACCGTTTTTCCCTTGCGTGGCATCAAACCGACGCATAACCGCATTGCGACGACGAATTTTGGCTTGAGCGTCTTGCCTATCGGCGTGCTCCATATAGTCAATCAGCGTCCGAGACGGTCGTGCGGCCCCGGCACGGTAGCCTTCAAAACGCTGCGGATCATCGCAGAATATGAAGGCGAGCGCAATCATGTGCTTGCACATGCCATAGCCACGGCCGTAAGCCGGGCATGAGCACTTGCCACCGACGGCTTCTCCCGTATCGAGGTCGAATTGCACGCTGGTACGATACCTACTCGATGGGCTGGTGGTGCCACGTAGAATACCGTCAAGCTCGGCATACCCGGTTCGATGATTTTCGCTGTATACCGGATTGATAACCATGGTGGCCGCTTTGCGCGCAATGCTACGGGCACGAGCGAGCACGGCATTCGACGATGACGATTCCACATCGTTGCGTAACGCAAGGATAGGGACGGCATGGGCTTCGGCACGCTTCGCAGACCCGGCGAAATGGCCTTCGTCCTCATCGTCGAACCATACGGAACGTCCTTGCCTGAAACGATAGGGCATCACCGCATCGGCGGCGGACAAACTGTCCGTTCCACCAAACGTTACGTCTCTGCTGCCGGCCGCGCCTGAGCTACCAAGTATTCCACCCGTCTCACCAGAAATGCCGCCTACTCCGCCGCTTTTACCGGCATAGATGCCCCTGCCCCCATTAGTGTCATCAGTGTCATCTATGTCATACCGACCGTCGTCGTAATCGGCATCTTCGTCGTCTCCTCTTTTCCAAGGATTGCGACGACGCAACGCATGGCCCCAGGAAACGCCGGAATCATCATCCTCATAAGGCAGGAGGCCATCGTCATCCGCATTATCGGGAACATGGCCAAACACACCATACCCTTTGCTCATGGGCGAGCCTCCTTTCCAGCGAATGTATTTCAACCCAACGTTTCCATCCTAGACGAAGCGCGCGGTAGCCTTAATGTATGGATGCAGACAAGCCGGCGCAACGCAAATCCTATGCAGGGAACACCACCCTCGAAATCTTCGAGGTGCTGTGGCGTCACAGTTACTTTGGGCATGGCCTGACCGTGCGGCAAATACTCGATGAGCTTGCCCGTAAACACCAGCTGGAAGATCCAAGCGAGCTGCCGACCGAGAAGACCATACGAAACCAGCTCAAAAAGCTGACCTCCACGGAATTTCTCGGCAGACATATCGGGCATCTCACCGAAAGCGACCTTGCCGGCATCGAATGCAAGAATCCACAACCCGGCTGGTATCTTGATGCATTCCTGTCCACTGCCGAAATGCGACTGCTACTAGACAGTCTTACCCTATCTCGCATCAGCCTCGACACCATGGACGACCTCATCGGTAAAATCCGCGAGCTCGCAGGCGCCGCCGGGCAGGCAGTAGGCTACCTGGACCATGTGGCCACCTACACGCATATCAACGGTGAGTTCCTATCCACTATCGACCAGCTGAATCAAGCCATCGAAGAAGGCCACGGCGTAACCTTCCAATACCGTGATTACGGACCGGATGGCACCTTGATACCGCATAAAAGCCGTACGGGTGCAGGCCGAATTACCTACACCGCCGACCCTTACCAGATGGTGTACAAGAACGGACGCTATTACCTCATCTGCCACCTGCATGGCGAAGACAACCTCCGCATTTTCGTGGTCAACCGAATCGCCAACGTCAGCGCCAAAGGCAGGAACGGCACAGTGCCACTGGAAAAACCAGCACCAGCTGATTTTGACGCAGTGAACTTCATGCGCCACCGTCCATACCCCGTAGCCGATGCCCCGATTCGCATCCGCATGGCCGTACGAGACGAATCCATGCTCAACAACGTGTTCGAATGGTTCGACGACCCTCAAATCAAACATTCACCGGACGGCACACAGTTCGAAGTCATCGTCGATGCTCCCGAACGCGCTGTGTTCTGGTGGGCATTGCAGTATTCCTGGGATGGCCGCGTAGTGATTCTTGAGCCCGATTCGCTCAAGCGCAAACTCTATGATGCCGGGCGTCGCATGGCCACAGCCTATGCTCCCGAATGATGCAACATCACATCGCACACCTCCTTGTCGAGTTGTTCACCAGCGAATTTCACCGGAGAACCTATCATCCCATCGCCAATCACACTCGGTAATTTTTTACCGGGAAATACGATTTCAAGCCATTTCGCGGGCATCGTCCCTCACCTAGGCGCACATAAGGCTAAGGTGGGAATCATTAATCGCATCGCGCGTCCACAAGCGTGCACTAGCGCGTACAACAATAAGGAGCAACTATGAGCGAAGAGCGTACCGCATGGGGCTGGGGTCTGGCCAGCGTAGACGCCGCCGGCACCACCCTGGGCGAAGCCTTTAAGCTGCACCCGGCGGATGGCGACAGCACCACGCTCATCAAAGACACCCAGACCATCGTGGACCTGGAAGCTTACCAGGGCGAAACGCTGGTGTTCTACGTGGTGGCCTGCCCGGCAGACGGCGACACCACCGTCGTCAGCCAGTTGGACGAGCCGATCAGTAATGCCGCGGACGCTTACCTGAAGCTCCATTTGATGAGCATGCGCATGGCCAAGCCGAACACGCTGAACCTCGACGGCATCTTCGCCCAGCTCGCCAATGTGGTGTGGACCAACTACGGCCCCTTCGCCGTTGAAGACTTCACGCTGCGCAAGGCCGACGTCGAACGCGCCTCCACCGAAGCCGCTCTCGCTTTCGCCTCCCAGGCCGGACTGCCTGCCGCAGCTCCTGCCGCCACTGTCAACGTGTTCGGTGTGGATAAGTTCCCGCGCATGATCGATTACGTAGTGCCCACCGGCGTGCGCCTCGGCGACGCCGACCGCGTGCGCCTCGGCGCTTACTTGTCTTCCGGCACCACCGTGATGCACGCCGGATTCGTGAACTTCAATGCCGGCACGCTCGGCGTCTCCATGGTCGAAGGCCGTGTTTCGCAAGGCGTGGTCGTGGGCGACGGTGCCGACATCGGCGGCGGTGCCTCCATCATGGGCACCTTGTCCGGTGGCGGCAAGCTGCGCAATTCCATCGGCGAGCACTCGCTGCTCGGCGCCAACGCCGGTATCGGCATCTCTCTGGGCGATAACTGCACCGTCGAAGCCGGTCTGTACATCACCGCCGGCACTAAGATCACCATCTGGGACAAGGCCAAGGCCGCCGCTGGCGAACCGCTGGAAGTGGTCAAGGGTGCTGAGCTCTCCGGCAAAGACAACATTCTGTTTATCCGCAACTCGGTGAACGGCCGCATCGAAGCCCGCTACCGCAAGGTGGGAATTGAGCTCAACGCCAAGCTGCACAAGAACTGAAATTGAAATAATGGAGCGTTATCTTCGTTGCCCCTCGGTCGACGTACCTTCGTACGCCTTCCCTCGGTGCGCCTCGATACCGCACACATTATTTCAATTTCAGAACTAGCCCTGCTAGTTCTTATGCAGCCGTCGCAGCATAGCTGGTTTGCGCTGTACATATAGAAAGCGCCTCACTGGAATCTCCAGCGAAGCGCTTTCTCAAACCAACAATCACCGCTCGTCCATCGGCACGAAATCGCGCTCGACCGGACCGGTGTAGACCTGGCGTGGGCGGCCGATCTTGGTATTCGGGTCGGCCAACATCTCACGGTACTGCGCAATCCAACCGGGAATGCGGCCCAGCGCGAACAGCGTGGTGAACATGGCCGGATCGAAGCCGATCGCCCGATAAATCAAGCCCGTGTAGAAGTCGACGTTCGGATACAGGTTGCGCGATACGAAATATTCGTCATTCAGCGCAATATCTTCAAGCTCGGTGGCCACGGCGAACAGCGCGCGCTCGTCAGACGGCAGCTTCTGCGTATCTTCGCGCTCCATGATCTTTTCCAGATACTTCCTGGCAATCGCCGCGCGCGGATCATACGACTTGTATACACGGTGGCCAAGGCCGGAAATCTTCTGGCCATTCTCCTTGGCATCACGCACGAACTCGGCCACAGACTTGCCGGAATCACGAATCGCCTTCAATTGGCGCAGTACGGCCTCATTCGCACCACCATGCAACGGACCAGACAGCGCATTGACGCCAGCGGCCACCGCCGAATACAGGTTGGCGTGGGCGGAACCGGCGATACGCACCACCGAGGTCGAGCAGTTCTGCTCATGGTCGGCATGAATAATCAACAAACGACCCAAAGCATGCACATACAGCGGGTCGGATTCAAACGGCTCGTACGGCACAGCGAAGCACATGCGCAGGAAGTCGTCCACATAGCCGCGCGCGTAATCGGGGTACAGCATCGGCTCATCGCGACGACGGCGGAAGATGTACGACACAATCGTACGGGCCTTGGCCATGATGATCTTGGCGGCCTCATCAAGCTGGTCGTTGTCAGAAATATCGGTGGTGTCCGGGTAGAACGTGGCCAGCGCATTGATGGCGGAGGCAAGCACGCTCATCGGGTGAGCGGAGCGCGGGAACGAACCCATGAAGGTACGGAAGTCTTCGCCAACCATCGTCTTGTGATTGATGTCCGCACAGAACTGCTCATACTCAGCCCTGCTCGGCAGCTCGCCGTGGCGCAGCAGCCACGCCACCTCCAGAAAATCGGAGTTCTCGCACAGTTGCTCGATGGGGTAACCGCAGTAGCGCAAAATCGAATGCTTGCCGTCGATGTAGGTGATTTTCGATTCGCACTGCGCGGTGGTGAGGAATCCGGGATCAAGCGTTACCCAGCCATCGTTGCGCAGTTTGGAAACGACGATGCCATCCGGCCCTGCACTAGCCTTAACCACGGGCAGGTTGAACTTGTTCGAATCGACATCAAGTTGTGCCGTTGCCATTCGCGCACCTTCCTCTTCATGAACCACTTACCCCAAACATTAACGTTCACGCGTTCGCGAACACTAGTGTTCGGTACTCTATGTCTTCTGTGTTACCGCTGGCGAATGCCGGTCGATACACGAAAGCCGAAGTGCGCTCATGCTATCAAAGCAAACGCACTTCGGCTTGTTACGTCTCGAATTCGCGGGAAAACCGCGAACAGACGGACGGCTAATGAGACGCTGATCGCCCATCACAGGCCAATCAGGCACCTACCATACGCCAAACGCCGATCAGAGGTTGGTGCGATCGGTGAAGACGATCGGGCCGTTCTCGGTGATGGCGATGGTGTGCTCGGAGTGGGCGCCGCGCGAGCCGTCGGAGGCACGCAGGGTCCAGCCGTCCTTCGGATCCTGGAAGATCTCGTCGGTGGTCTTGAGGAACCACGGTTCGATGGCGATGACCAGGCCTTCGCGCAGCTTGTAGCCGTGGTGGGCGCGGCCGTCGTTCGGCACGTGCGGGTCGCCGTGCATGATGTGGCCCACGCCGTGACCGCCGAACTCGAGGTTGATCGGTTAGCCGTATTCGCGCGCGACGTCGCCGATGGTGTTGGAGATGTCGCCGAGACGGTTGCCGGGCTTGGCCACGTCGATGGCGGCGGCGAGCGCTTCCTCAGTGCACTTGATGATGCGCAGGTCTTCGGGGTCCGGGTCTTTGCCGACCACGAAGCTGACGGCGGAATCGGCCACCCAGCCGTCCACAGAGATGGCAAGATCGAGGGAGACGAGGTCGCCGTCCTTCAGGCTGTAGTCGTACGGCACGCCGTGCAGCACGGCGTCGTTGACGGAGGTGCAGATGTAGTGGGCGAACGGGCCGGTGCCGAAGTCAGGAGCGTAGTCAACATAGCAGGATTCGGCGCCCTTGCGGTCCACGATCTTCTTGTGGACGAACTCGTCGATTTCGAGCAGGTTGGTACCAACTTTGGTGGTCTCCTGCAGTTCCTTCAGAATGCCGCCGACAAAACGACCAGCCGGCTTCATTTCCTCGATTTCACGAGGGGTTTTCAGTTCGATCATGAGATTCTTTCTACCTTGTTGAGACTTGTTCTCAACTCTAGACCAGCCCGAGGTCAACCGCCAGAAGCCTACCTGAAATCCACTCGCAGCCCATTAATAGCCAAGGCCGAGAAAAAGCGCCCGGCAGCACATAGCCTGCACGGGCGCTTTGGATTGATTGTCTGGGGACTGGTTGCATGAAGCGTGAGATTACTTGCGACGCTTGCCGAAAGTGAACGCGCGAATCACTGAAGTAATCCCCATCACCACCATGGCGCATCCGCCGAAGATAATCATGAATACGGCGGAGCTCAGCGGGCTCATCAGCACCACGAAGCCGGCGATAATCGAGATGATGGCATAGGCGATGGCCCAGCCGGAATGCGGGATACGCCACGATTCAACCAGCGACAGCACGCCTTCCATAATCCATCCGAAACCGACCATCAAAGTAATGAGTAATGCCAGCGTCTGACCGGTCATGCCGTAGTTGCGCACAACCACCACGCCGCCAAAGGTCAGCAGAATGCCGACGAACACGTCCAGCACACGCCAGCCGCCCGGCAGACCCGGCTCCACGAGAGCGCTGACGATGCGCACCACGCCGGAAATCACGAAATACACGCCGAGCAACAATGCGGCCAAAGCCAGCGTCTTGTTCGGCACCAGCAACAGCGCAGCGCCCAAGGCGATGGCGGCCACGCCCACCACGCCGTAAATGATGCGAATCTTGGTCTTGGCTTTTTCCGGCAGCCATTCCTCGATCAGGCGGAATGGACTGAAATTGCCGACATACCAGTTGGTCTGCTGCCAGCCGGGTTGACTTTGATCGCCCCATGGACCATTCGGCTGCCCGTCCGCTTGGCTATTCGATTGGCCGTCCGCCTGATACCGCCGACCGTCCGGCCCCCATGCCGGCTGGCCGTTCGGGCCATAGTTCGGATTGTAGGCGTACGGGCCGTAGTACGGGTTCTGGTTCGGTTCGCCTTGTGGCTGGCCGTTCTGCGCATGCTGATTCTGAGTGTCTTGCGCTCCCGGCGCACCTTGCGGAGGATATTGGCCGCCATGATTGCTGTCATACGCACCATACTGCGGTTGGCCCGGTTGACCCGCCGGATTCGGCTGGTTCGGCTGGCTCTGGTTGGGCTGGCCCGTCTGGCCATTCCACTGGTCCTCGTTCGGATTGCTCATCGTAACTCCTTAGCTCAAGGTCCATGTTCAGATTCCACATACTATGATAGACAAGTTGTCTAATTTGAACCATCACCACAATTAGGCAATCTGTCTAGTTCACTGACAGCGCAATGCCCATAACGCAATATCTGCACCATCAACGCTTCTCCCCCGCCGCGATTAGGCTTAGGGCCATGACCAACGAAACCGAAACGCTGACGTCGGGCATCGACCCGGCATCGTTCTCCTCCGTCATCAAGCCGACCAACGACCTGTTCCGCTACGTGAATGGCCCATGGATCGACACCTACCGATTGCCCGACGATCGTTCGCGCTACGGCTCCTTCGACAAGCTTGCCGAAGACGCCGAAAACCAAGTACGCGACATCCTCGACGCCGACGACTGCCCGGCTGTCAAGTCTGAGGCCCTGTACCGCTCATTCCTCAACACCGACGCCATAGAGGCCGCCGGGCTTGACCCAATCCGCGACGAGCTTGACCTCATCGATTCCGCCATCGACAAGGCCGCACTCACGCGCGTGCTCGGCACGATCAACCCAGCCGGCGGCCCCGATCTGTTCGGCTTGGCCGTTTACGGCGACCCGGGCGACCCGGACCGCAACATCGCCCACCTTGAGCAGGCCGGCCTTTGTCTACCGGATGAAGCCTACTATCGCGAGGATCACTACGCTCCCGTGCGCGAAGCATACGTGGCGATGGTCGCCACCCAGCTGGTGAACGCCGGATACGCGCCCGCCGCCGAGTCCAACGGTGGCGATGAGCTGCCGTCCAACACCGGCGATGACGAGAGCAACGCTCCCGCCACGGTTCCCAGCGAAGCCGCGCTCGGCATGGCCCGCCACTTCCTTGCCGTGGAAACCAAGATCGCCGCCAACCATTGGGACAATGTGGCCACGCGCGACTCGGTGAAGACCTACAACCCCACCGATTACGCCGATCTGGCCGCCACGCTGAAAAACTTCGATCTCGGTTCTTGGATCGACGCTTGGCAGACCGCTTATGACGCCACCGAAGCCGCCAAGGCTCAGCCGATTGATTTCAAGTCTGTGTTCGCGCGCGTCATTGTGCACGAGCCGAGCTTCCTCACTGGTCTTGATGCGTTCTGGACCGAGGCCGATCTGGCCGACCTTAAGCTGTGGGCCCGTGTTCACATGATTCTGGGCTTCGCCTCCTCCCTGTCTCGCGACTTCGACACCACCAACTTTGACTTCTACGGCAAGGTGCTCTCCGGTGCCAAGAAGCAGCGCGATCGTTGGAAGCGCGCGGTGAGCCTGGTCAACGGCATTTGTGGTGAAGATGTGGGCCGCGAATACGTGCGCCTGCACTTCCCCGAAAGCTCGAAGCGCCGCATGGAAGAGCTGGTCGCCAATCTGATTGACGCCTACCGCGTGTCCATCACCAATTCCGATTGGCTGGGCGAGGACACCAAGGCCAAGGCTCTGGAGAAGATCTCCAAGTTCACGCCGAAGATCGGCTACACCAACCACTGGCGCGATTATTCGGCGCTGAGTGTTTCCGCGGATGCGCTGCCCGCCGAGAACGCCAAGGCCGCGAACCTGTACGAGACCGGCTATCAGCTGGCCAAGGTCGGCAAGTCGGTCGACAAGGACGAATGGCTGATGAATCCGCAGACGGTGAACGCCTACTACGAGCCGAGCATGAACGTCATCGTGTTCCCGGCCGCGATTCTGCAGCCCCCGTTCTTCGACCCGAAGGCCGAGGATGCGGCGAATTATGGCGGTATCGGCGCAGTGATCGGACACGAGATCGGCCATGGCTTCGACGATCAGGGTTCGCAGTACGACGGCGACGGCAAGCTCAACAACTGGTGGACCGACGAGGATCGCAAGAACTTCGAGGCCCGTACCGGCGCATTGATCGCCCAGTACAACAGCTTTGTGCCGCTGCAGCTGGCCGAGAAGTACGCTGACGAGCCTGATAAGGCACCGCACGTGAACGGCGCGCTGACCATCGGCGAGAACATCGGCGATTTGGGCGGCGTGAACATCGCGCTCAAGGCGTATGCATTCGCGCTCGGCAAGGCGGCAGGTAAGTCCGACGCCAAAGAAGACGGCTCCCCCGCCGCCATCAAGGCACTGCTCGATACCGCCCCCGAAATGGACGGATTCACCGGCCTGCAGCGCTTCTTCCTGAGCTACGCCTCCATCTGGCGCACCAAGAACCGCGACGAGCTGGCCGAACAGTACCTGCAGATCGACCCGCATTCTCCGGCCGAATTCCGCACCAACGGCATCGCCAGCAACGTGGACCTCTTCTACGATGCCTTTGGCGTGACCGAAGGCGACGCCATGTGGCTCGCGCCCAAGGACCGTGTGCGTATTTGGTAATCCCCGTTATGTAAAGGAAAACCGCTGTGTTTGCCTCGATTACAGGCGAACACAGCGGTTTTTCATGATGTATGGTTGGCACTCAGAATTCGGAATCACTGGGATTGGAAGATTCGGCGAAACCGTCGACGTAGGTTTGTTGGGCCACGGGCTGTGGTTGATTGGTGTCGGCGTCCGGTTGCGACATGACGGCATCGGCCACGGCCGCGGACTCGGTTGATGGCGACGGCGATTGGCCGGAATCGGAGGTGACCCCAAATTCGACGGGGCCAGATTCCGACGAGGTCGCATACGGGTCAATACCCACACCGGATGCGGCACCGCCCGCGCCATATTGCGTTGGCCTAACGTACGGCGACGATGCTCGTTGCCCGTTTCCGCCATCCATACCTTCGACGGCACCGTTGGCATTGCCGTTACCGTTGCCACCATTGCCTCCGTTCCCATTACCGGCACGCTGTGGCTTGATCAGCGACGTGGTGCCGAAGGTCAGGTCATGCCCAATGTTGGTGGCTTCGAGAACGGTTCTACTGCGCGGTTCGCCTTGCTCATTGGTCCACTGCTCGGTGATGAGTGAGCCGACCACAATGATGCGGTCACCGCGGCGAACCGAACTGGCGGCGTTCACGGCCAAAGCACGGAACGCTTTGACGCCCACCCATGCGGTTCCGTAATCCTCCCATTGTCTGGTAGTCGGGTTGAGTCGACTGCGGGTGCTGCCCATACGGAATGTCAGCACGCGGAAACTCTCAGTTCCGCCTAGTGTCGGATCACCGGCCACAAAGCCGGTGACGGTCACTGCTGCTTGTTGATTTGCCATGATCGGTCCTTTCCTCGGCCTGCTGGCCTGTTGTTTGGATGTGGACCGCCGGAGCCTGTCTCCGGCTTCATTGCCGGCTTGCACGCCCCAGCGGTACCTCCACTGTGAGGCATGACGTTTGAAGCGCACAAGGGCAACTGGCAAATGTGGATACTGTGACGCAGTTGAAATTTTAAGAATGTGGATAAGTTTCGGTTATCCACAACAAAGCGCCATTCTGCGACTGGGCAGAATGGCGCTTGATGCGATTAACGCCGAGGCTGAGTAAGTGGGACTCAGCTGAGGGCGGCGAAGCGCTCGGCGAGCGCGTCGGCGGCTTCGGCGGCGGGCACGGCGACCTTGTTTTCGCCGTTGCGGTCGCGCAGTTCGATGGTGCCGTCGTTGACGTAATCGCGGCCGACCACGGCGACCAGCGGCACGCCGATCAGCTCGGCATCCTTGAACTTGACGCCCGGAGACACCTTCTTGCGGTCATCGTAAATAACCTCAAGGCCCTTGGCCTCAAGCTCGGCGACCAGCTTCTCGGCACCTTCAAACGCCACGGCGTCCTTGCCGGTGGCCACCACGTGCACGGCGGC
>ERZ780137.1779-NODE-1779-length-11322-cov-2.573711_pt1 | contig 11322 bp, 10 predicted proteins | sample MGYA00511020_ERZ780137 | MGnify/ENA primary metagenome ERZ780137 (study PRJEB29588, sample SAMEA2157917) | human gut metagenome | biome: human gut; feature: human-associated habitat; material: faeces | place: Denmark | collected 2008/2010 ... | reverse complement strand
AATATTAGGAAAAACATCTTTTTCGTTTTGGAGAAAGATGTTTTTTTATTTTATTCGCTTGTAATAGGGAAAAGAAAAGATTGGCTGATAAAAATTTATGTATTTTTAATATTTGGAAATCAAAATATTAACGTTTGGAAGATATCATAGGGGTATCTCAAAAAGAAAGGGGGAAAGGGATATGTTATTTAAGAGCAAAAAAGTATCAGCGCCGGGATGTGTTAGCGCTGGATTTTATGTTTGCGTAAGCTATGGAAAGAATTTTTAGTTAGTATCAAAAAATGCGAGAGGAGGAGAAGGGGATGTTATTCAAGAGTAAAAAGGTGTCGGCACCGGGATGTGTTAGTGCCGGATTTTACGTTTGCGTAAGCTATGGAAAGAACTTTTAATAAAGTATATGTGAAGCGTACATGAAACATGATCATCCGCCTGTATTGATTTGTTATATGCAGGCGGATGAAAAGGAGAAAAATATGGGTGGAAATAAAAAATTATTTGATATAGATGGAATTCACATGCTTGGAAATTTTGATAACGGTGCAGTAATTGGGCTAGATGATGAGGGATATACTTATGTTGAAAAAGGTGATTCCGAATTATGTGATGAGAAAAAAAGAGAAGAAATTGATGATGCAATGAAAGAAATGGGCTTTTTTGATAAAGCACCGGAGAAGAAAATTGATGCGGCATACTTACATGTTATAGATGCATGCAATTTGCACTGTGTAGGGTGTTATTCTTTTATAGAAGATAGAAATTTGTCTAAGAAACTTTCTTGTGATGAAATCAAAAAAATATTAGACGGATTAAAGCATGTAGGAGTTCAAAAAATTGTTGTTTCTGGTGGAGAACCTTTCATAAGAAATGATTTAGAAGAAATATGCAGGTATGCAAAAGAAGTTTGTAAATTTGAATTTCTTACAATTATAACAAATGGAACAATGGATATTGAAAGATATTATCCGGTGCTGCGTTATATTGATCAGCTAAACATATCTATTGATGGATATAGTGAAAAGACCTATTTTATTCGTGACAAAGGAATTATGCCAAAGGTTTTGGATACTGTTAAGTGTTTAAAAAATTTAATTGAAATAAATATGATAGTAACGCTTCATAGAAAAAATATGAAATATATGAAAGAGTATAATGAACTGGCAAAAAAATTGGGAGTCCGTTTCTCTTTCAGCATTTTTACAGTTGACGAAACAAATCCATTGTTTAATGAATATGTTTTAAGTGACATGGATTTAATTGAAATTGAAAAACAATTAATGGAATTGAATGTGGATGCGTCTATTGAAGACACTCCGATTGGAGGGGAGGCAATACTTTGCCGTTCGCGTTGTGAAGCGGGTAATAAGCTGATTAGTATTGATGCAAGAGGTGATGTTTATCCATGTCATATGCTTCACCGAAAAGAACTGGTGTTAGGTAATTCTTTAAAACAAGAAATTAGAGATACTGTGTTTAGCGAAACAAATCCATTTCAAAACTTGAATGTAGATAATTTTGATGATTGTGGTGAGTGTAAATATAAGTATCTATGTGGTGGAGGCTGTAGAGGAAGAAGTTATTTACGGTATGGAAATATTAGTCAGAAAGATGCCTATTGTGCAATGATCTTTAACTATTATAAAGATTTAATGATAGAGGTGAAGAAAAATCTGGGAGGAGTTTTATGAGGACTTTGCAAGTAAGTGGATTGACCAAGAACTATGGTGAGAAAAAGGCGTTGGATGACGTTTCATTTCAGATTAATCAAGGAGAAATCGTTGGCCTGATAGGAAAAAATGGAGCAGGAAAAACGACTTTATTAAACTGTATTGCAGGAAATATTTTTCCAGATGCGGGTTCTATATGTTTTGAGAATAAGGACTTATTAGTAAATTGTGAAATACGTAAAGAGTTTGGCATCTTAATTCAACCTAGTTTTTTAGATTATATGAATACCTATGACAATTTAAGGTTACTTCAGAATGCAGTTGGAATATGGGATAAGAAGTTGATACGTAAGCAGTCGGATGAAGTGTTGAAAATAGTTGGATTAGAAGGTAAAGGGAAAACATTTGTGAAGTCGTTCTCCTTTGGAATGAAGCAAAGATTAGGGTTCGCACAGGCTTTGTTAAACGGATATAAATTTATGATTTTGGATGAGCCATTTGTGGGCTTAGATATTAATGGCAGAGCAATGGTGAAGGAATATATCAAGAAAATCGTGAAAGAAAAGCAGATTGGCGTGATATTTTCTGATCACAATTTGGATGAAGTCAGGAGTTTATGTGAAAGGGTAATTGTAATAAAAGATGGAAAAAAAATCTATGATAAAGGATTAGAAGAGGATGGACAATATGAAATTGGAGTAGAGAGTGTAAACCAAGGATTGATACAGGCTATGGCAGGGATACCTGGAGTTGAGATAGACACTGAGAAATCAAGTCTTGCTTTTAATAATAACACAGATCTTCATCAAGTTATTGCGGCAATTGTACCACACGCTAGAATTGTATTTGTTAAATCTTCGGAGAATGATCTGGAAAATATGTTGAAGGGAGAATAAGAATGAAAGATTTAGTGAAAATAGAGCTTATCAAAATTATTAAACATAAAGATTTTCTTTTGATGGTTTCTATGTTGTTTATTCCTATTATGTATTCGATAGGGCTTGCCATGAACTCAAAATCTTTTACTTATGTAGGAGGGCAGAAAGTGTCTGGTTTAGCTTTTGCATCTGAAATGTATACTTTTGTATATATGTGTTTTATCTATTTTATCATACTCTCTGTTTGTGCGATTAGATCTTTGAGGGGAGAAATAGAAAATAAAAGTATCCAGTTATATACGCAACGGATTAATAATAGAAAGAAAATATATCTGGCTAAAAATACTGCATATCTTATATTAGCAGTTATTACGACGTTGATTTTTATTATAACTTCAATTATATGTTTCTATTTATTTACGATAAGGAGAGCGGATATCGCAGTTCCAGAGTTTTGCAGGAAGGGAGAATTGCTATATTACCTTGTGAATATATTGGCAATTTTGCTATGTTTCATATTTACGGTGAATATTTCATTGTTTTTAGGTGCGTATAAAAAATCATTTCAGGCAATGGGTATATTTATTTTTGTGTGGTTGGCTTTCATGTATTTAAAAGAGTTTTCTTATGTAAAATATTTTGTCCCAATATACTATGTAGAAAAGATAGTAAACTCAGATGTGGGAAAATGTGAGTGGAAATGCTTAGGTGTATTACTTATGCTGGTTTCTATTTATTCTGTGTTTGGTATAATACTGGGCAAAAAAAAATTTGAAAAGAGTGATATATGATGAAGAAAATGGGTGTTGATAATATTTCATTTTTAATGCTTATGGCAATAGTGCCGACTGTGCTGGTAATAGTAATAAGTTTCATATTTTTATTATTACCAGGAGCAAAAAATGAAATTGTTCAAAGTTTATTGGTATTGCCACTTTCGTTTATTCTAATTCCGGGAATTATTTTATCACGACAAGGAAAAGTTCATTTGGAGGAATTAGGGATAAAGAAGTTTTCAAAGAAAGATAGCGTAATATGTACGATTTGTTGTTTAGTGTTGTATATATATTTGCTCTTAAATTATGAAATGAGAGCGATTGTATTATTATCAGTACAGACACTTATAGTGGCAATTTCAGAAGAATTCTGGGCAAGAGGAGTTTTGTTCTATGTCTTAAGGAAGATATTTAGCAATTGGCTTGCTGTAGTATTAATTTCAAGCGTAATATTTGTATTTGTAACGCATATGAATAGGGATATTATTGAAAATCTTCTATATAGAATGCCGGGAGCTTTAATTATGGGATTAATTTATCAGAAGACGGAGAAACTTCAGTACTCTATACTATTTCATTATATCTATAATATTTTAGGAAGTCTTTAGGAGGGAAAACATGAATGTAAAAAAGAATCTGTGTGCAAGTGTTTGTGTTAATATTTTAGTTTTAGGCATTTTTTTATTAATGCTTCAACAATTGGATGTGTTTATGCAATTATTATTTTCTTTTGTGCCAATCATACTCAGTATTATAGTAAGTACATTAATAAATCGCGACAAAGATCCGGAAAAGGATAATTATCTGCAATGTGCAGCTATTTGTTCTGGGTTTAATTTTATAAGTTTGGTTGTAGAATATATATGTATTACTGCAGTTACAGGTGCAAATGACATCTATGAAGTTAGTCAAAAATATAATTCGGAGTATGTAACAGTTTCGGAAAATAATTCACCTATATTTTCTATTATTGTATTTTCGATTGCTTCGTTCGCTCTTCATTATTTTGTAATGAAAAAAGCAGGCAATAAGAAAGGCTAGCATATAGCACACCAAAAGGGAAAAAGGTTTTATAGGATGAATAAACTCAGGATTGTAGCATGTGTAATATGCCAATTGCTATATAATATGTTTAATGTATTTTTTGCATGGGTTATTATGCAAATTACAGATTCCTTAGTTAATGGGGAGAGTAGTATTTTTGTTAATTATTTGGGAATCGCAGGTATAGGAGTTGGTTGTCAGATTTTGTTCCATTTTTTGTCGTTTCGTTTACAGAATAAAATAGTCAATTCGAAGATGACTACAATAAGAACAAAATCTTTATATGGTGTTTTAAAAGGTGAAAATAGATTTTTACAAGAAATTGAAAAGGCACAGTATGTAGCCTATTTTACTAATGAATTAGAAATATTTGAAAACAGTTACCTAAGAATGCAGTTAAATATAATTAATAGTATTATTCTGTTAGTTTTGTCAGGGGGAATGATATTTCAAATTCACAGAACTTTACTTTTGATTGTTGTAGCTATGATGGCATTAATGGTTTTGATACCATTTGGACTTTCTGGTGCATTACAAAAAGCAAATGCTGCTTATTTGTGTTCTAATAAAGAGCTAATAAAGAAAACGGAGGAGTTTTTGAATGGATATGAGGTTATAAAATCATTTTTTATAGAGAATAAAATTGTACATTTATATGAAAAAACAGTAAAATGGAATAGCGACAATAAAAAAAGATTTGAAGATAAAATGGGGATTTCAAATGTTATTACTGGTTTTATGAGTATATTAATTATTTTATCAACTTTTATTGTAGGTGGATATTTGATACTACAATCTGTGTTAACCGTGGGAGCACTGCTAGCGGTTATACAGTTAATCAGTAATATGATATCTCCTTTGACAGATATTTTATATGGTATTAATGAAATGAATTCTGTAAAAGAAATAAAGGATAAGGTGAGAGCGTTTTGTGAGAAAGCAGATGAGCGTGATATGGAGATGGTTTATTCATCGATAGGAAGTAAATTAGAAATTGAAAATTTGTCTTTTACATATCCAGAACAAGATGCGGAGGCAATAAAAAGAGTCGATCTCGTATTAGAAAAAGGGAAAACATATGCTGTTGTAGGGGAAAATGGATGTGGCAAAAGTACTTTTGCTAAAATTATTTCAGGTTATTATACAAATTATTCCGGGAAAATTAAAATAAACGGTGAGGATATGAAGAAAATCCCTGGGAATAAGATTAGGAGCAGGATTGTTTATATTAATCAAAAAGATTTTTTGTTTGATGCATCTCCTGAAGAAAATTGCACACTTTTTTTTAATTATGAGATTAATCCGGCTTTGGTTAGCGCAATGGGAAGTGACGAATTGCTAGAGAAAGATTATTCAACTACAATGATGTCAGGTGGTGAACGTCAAAAGATAGCTTTTTTACGAGGTTTTAGTAGAAAATCTGATGTTTTGATATGTGATGAAGCTGAATCAGCAATGGATATATTGGCCAAAAAGAGATTTATAGACTTGCTAAAAAATGATAAAGAAAGAATAAAGGTCAGTATTACACATACGATTGATGATAGTTTAAAAGAGTATGATACAATCCTCTATTTTAACAATGGTATTTTGGCTGAACAGGGCAGCTTTGATGAATTATGTTCAAAGAAGGAAGAGTTTTACAAGTTTTATAGTAAAAAGGTGGTATGATGGAATAAATTCAATTAGTGTATGTGAAGCGGCATTGATGAAAAACATGCAGTAGCACACAATGAAATTTTTAATCCCGGCAGAAACAGCTCTGCCGGGTTTTTTATATGCTTACAAAACCATCACCGCATGATCTGAACGACAAATGCGGTTGTCTGCGGCGGGATACTTGCGGTGAGGAAAGAAGCATGCTGTACGCTGACCAGAAGACCGGGCACCAGTCTCGAAAAACTGATCTGCCGTCCGATCGAATGGGGAAACGTTGAATCGTATCATGGTGGCCGGATTTCCATCACTCATGGTAATGAAAAACTGATTTCGGGTGTCAATGTTGATGATTCTTCCGATGGTTATGTTTCCAACCTCCGGGCGGCCGGAGATGCGGATTCGGTATGCCTGTGCCTGCGGCGGATTGCTTCTTGTCATATTGGTCGAGAAGGTGGCATGGACGATCATACCGGTCTGCAAGTCTTCCGGGGTGATCAGATCACCGTTTTCGTCCAAGAGGATCGTATTGCCCGAAACGATCAGGGTGACAAGCATTTCCGGCGCGTTGCAGCGGGTACAGTTGTTGTAGGCGATCGTTACATATGCAGTGTCCTTATCATAGGAAATGTTTTGAATGACAGCGTTTGATGCCCGTATCGCATTCTGGGCAGAGGGTACAGCGGCATTTTCAATAGGGTCTGAAAGATTTTGTTCCAAATGATCCATGGGAACCTCTGTTTTTTCTTTTCCAGATATTATATGCAGTTTGGGGAAAATGGATTTTAACGGAAAGCAGAAGACCGGACGGTGGCGGTTGTGATTTCTTTTGGGGAATGTTAAAATAGCAGCAGATACTAAGTATAAGAGGTAAAAGATATGGCACAGAAATATTATGCAGTCCGGACAGGAAAAAAGCCCGGCATTTATAACACCTGGGAGGAATGCAAGGCAGTGGTCGACGGATATCCGGGTGCGCAGTATAAGAGTTTTAAGACGCGGGAGGAAGCGGAGGCGTTTGCCGGAGTTTCCGGAGCTGCCGGAATAGAAAAGAAAGAAAAGGCAGCCACAGATATAGACGGGACGAAGGCATACGCGTTTGTGGACGGTTCCTATCACGCAAAGACCGGGGTTTACGGTTACGGCGGCTTTCTGGTGTATGACGGCAAAAGAGAGATCCTGCAGGGAAACGGAAATGATGCTGAGATGGCATCCATGCGCAATGTCGCGGGGGAGATCTGCGGCAGTATGGCGGCAATGAAAAAAGCGGTTGAGCTTGGATTGAAAGAACTCGTTATCTATTATGACTATATGGGGATCGAAATGTGGGCAAAAGGGCTGTGGAAGCGCAACAAAAAAGGAACGATGGCTTATTATGACTATGCGGCGGAAGTACAAAAGGAGTTAAAACTTACGTTTGTCAAGGTGAAGGGACATTCCGGGATCGAGGGAAATGAGGAAGCGGACCGTCTTGCCAAAGAAAGTGTTGGAATTGTATAAAAAGGTAAAAGAATGTCTAGTTTTTGATTGACGAATGTGGTTAAAATGACTATAATTAAATTATATCATAGTGCAAAGTTGGACAAAACAGACAAAAGGGGCGATTATATGAAAAACTTAAAAGTCAAAACAAAACTGAATATGATCATAGCACTGGTGATCATTCTGGTCCTGGGTGCGAGTGTTGTGTCCATAAGGAATTTAAATCAGGTAAAGGACAAAGCGATCGAGAGCATGGAGGCATCGACCAGACAGAGCTATGACCAGAACATCAAGGAGCAGGTAGGGGCAGTGATATCGCTTCTGACAGAGATCAACCAGGAGTATGAAGATGGAACCTATACGCTGGATGAGGCAAAGAAAGTAGCTGCGGATGAAGTCCGCGAGATGCGCTATGGTGACAGCGGCTATTTCTGGGTAGACGAGTCTGATGGTACAAACGTTGTGCTGCTTGGCAGTGATACCGAAGGTACCAACCGTATGGGAACAAAAGATGCAGCCGGTTATCAGATGGTAAAAGAGATCATCCGTGTCGCGGTAGAAGACGGCGGCGGATATACCGATTATGTATTCCCGAAGGAGGGAGAGACCGAGTCCTCCCCGAAACGTTCTTACAGTGAATACTTTGAGCCGTTTGACTGGGTAGTCGGAACCGGTAATTACACGGATTACATTGATGATGAGATCGCGGCTCAGGACGCGGAGTATTCGGATTTCGCAACACAGAAGGCAATTACGTTAGTCAGCATCTGCATCGTTTTACTGATCATCGTTACACTGCTTGTTATTCAGATCGCAGTTGATATCACCAGAGCATTAAAGAAGATCTCCGGCCATATCGAAGTGATCGCGGAAGGAAATTTCGCACAGTCGATGGATGTGGCTTATCTGAACCGTAAAGATGATTTTGGACAGTTGTCCGCAACTTTGAACAAGATGCGTGAATCTGTCCGTGAATTACTGGTAAAAGTAAAAGGTGAGGCTGACAATATCGATACGGTTGTACAGAATATCGAGAGCAATGTGACAACCTTAAATGAAGAGATCGAAGATGTATCCGCAACGACAGAAGAACTGGCAGCAAGCACGGAGGAGACAGCAGCTTCCGCAGAGCAGATCAGTACCATGTCACAGGAGATCGAGGGCGCTGCAAAGGGTATTGCGGTAAGAGCACAGGATGGAGCTACCGAAGCAGAAGAGATCCATAAACGTGCGAGAGAGACAAAGGACAATACCGTAAAGAACCGTGCAATGGTGACCAAGATGCTTTCGGAGATCCGAGAAAGCCTGGAGAAAGCATTGGAGGACGCAAAGGTAGTCGATCAGATCGGCGTACTGGCAGAATCCATATTAAATATTACCGGACAGACCAATCTGCTCGCGTTAAATGCTTCGATCGAGGCGGCAAGAGCCGGAGAAGCAGGCAAGGGATTTGCGGTAGTAGCAGATGAGATCCGTATGCTGGCAGAGCAGTCCAAAGAGGCAGTTGCCAATATTCAGGCAGTTACCGACAATGTAAACCAGGCGGTAGGAAATCTTGCGACAGACTCCAACCGGTTACTTGATTTTGTGGACACGGATATCGTGGACAGCTTTAATAAGTTTGAAGAGATGGCAGACGCATACAATGATGACGCGTCCAGAGTCAATGACCTGGTAGCGGATTTCAGCGCGACATCGGAAGAACTGGTGGCTTCAATCGACGGTATCATGGAAGCGATCGGAGGAATCTCATCCGCATCCAACGACGGAGCGGCCGGTACAACAAATATCGCACAGCGTACCGTTTCCATCGCGAACGGATCTTCTGAGGTTTTGGATCGTGCCAAAGATGCGGCAACATCAGCAGAAGAGTTAAAGAAGAATGTAGATCTGTTTAAGATCGAAGAAAACGAGTGATAAATTTTTAACAAACACAGCTATGTAAAATATAGAAAGTGCATTTTTACAGGGATTGGGATTTATTCCCCTGTAAAAATGCACTTTTTTGCTTACACAGATTTTACATTAGTTTTACATTACATAGATTTTACATTTTACATTGCGTTGGTAGAATGAGTTTGTAAAACGAAATGGAGGAAAACAATATGAAAAAAATTATGTGTTTATTCGTGTGCGGATTACTGACCGCAGGAGCCCTTACAGGATGTGGAAGTTCTGCTGATACAACGACAGATTCCGGAAACACCACAACAGATGCGGCAGCAGATGCAGCAGGAGATTTTGATACGTCATCCGATATCTCGGTTGTATCAAGAGAAGATGGATCCGGAACCAGAGGCGCATTTATTGAACTGTTTGGTGTAGAAGAAAAAGACGCAAACGGCGATAAAGTAGATTACACAACAGACGAAGCAATCATCGCAAACAGCACAGAGATCGTTATGACAACAGTTGCCGGTGATGATTACGCGATTGGCTATTCCTCTCTTGGTTCTTTAAACGACACCGTAAAGGCTGTAAAGATCGATGGAGCGGAACCGACAGCGGACAACATCAACAATGGAAGCTACACAATTTCCAGACCGTTTAACATTGCAACCAAAGGTGATGTGAGCGACGTGGCACAGGATTTCATCAACTATATCATGAGCGCGGATGGACAGCAGATCATTGAGGATAATGGTTACATCAAGGCATCCGATGCAGGCGCGTTTGAATCAAACGGTGCATCCGGAAAGATCGTTGTTGCAGGATCTTCTTCCGTAACACCTGTTATGGAAAAACTGCAGGAGGCATATCAGAAAGTCAACAGCGGAGCTGAAATCGAGATCCAGGAAAGCGATTCCACAACCGGTATGACAGCGGCAATGGATGGAACCTGTGATATCGGAATGGCATCCAGAGAGCTGAAAGACACTGAGATCGATGGCGGTCTTACCGCAACAGTAATCGCAAAAGACGGTATTGCGATCATCGTAAACAAGAACAATCCGACCGAAGATCTTACCAAAGATCAGGTAAACAGCATCTTCCGTGGCGAAGTAACAACCTGGGATGAAGTAAAATAGTGACTGAGTAACACGAAATGACCAAAGAGGAGGGCTGGATGAAAACAGCTCTCTTTCTCTGGTTGCAAACACATAGTACATCAAAATAGAAAAGGATTTGCATCTGTATGAAAAAGGTAAAAGAAAAAGGAATGGAGATTGTATTTCTGATCGCCGCATGTGTTTCCATCCTTTCCGTTGCGCTGATCTGTATTTTCCTTTTTATGAACGGGATACCGGCCATAAAGGAGATCGGATTTTTTAATTTCGTAGGTGGAAAGATCTGGAAACCGGGAAATAACATATTTGGCATACTTCCGATGATCCTTGGCAGTATCTATGTCACTGCGGGGGCGTTGGTCATCGGGGTTCCGATCGGGATCCTGACCGCCGTCTTTCTGGCGCGGTTCTGCCCGAAAAAGATCTATAAGATCGTAAAACCGGGCGTGGATCTGCTCGCGGGAATCCCGTCTGTCGTATATGGATTTTTCGGACTCTGTGTGCTGGTTCCCTGGGTGAGAAGCACCTTCGGTGGAAATGGAAACAGCATTTTAACGGCATCGGTTCTGCTTGGTATCATGATCCTGCCAAGCATCATCGGAGTTTCCGAATCGGCGATCCGGGCAGTGCCGAACAAATATTATGAAGGAGCGCTTGCGCTCGGCGCGACGCATGAAAGAAGTGTGTTCCTCACCGTGGTTCCGGCGGCAAAATCCGGAATCCTCGCAGGCGTGATCTTAGGCGTCGGCAGAGCGATCGGAGAGACGATGGCAGTCATCATGGTAGCGGGAAATCAGGCAAGAATGCCAAAAGG
>ERZ780137.1753-NODE-1753-length-11462-cov-3.271237_pt1 | contig 11462 bp, 9 predicted proteins | sample MGYA00511020_ERZ780137 | MGnify/ENA primary metagenome ERZ780137 (study PRJEB29588, sample SAMEA2157917) | human gut metagenome | biome: human gut; feature: human-associated habitat; material: faeces | place: Denmark | collected 2008/2010 ... | reverse complement strand
CCCCAGCCGCTACCTTAGGTATATAACGTCTCTTTCTAACCGGAACAACCTTTTCATTTGTTGTCATATTCAGCACCTCCATCAAAACATCCGGAGAAGCATGCAATTTATCAAAAGTTTTCTGAAATTTTTCTTTATCTGTCATGATTTACTCCTCCTTCAGATAATTTTTTAACTTAGCCTTTGCACGAAACAATCTTGTACTGACTGTTTTTTCCGGAATACCTAATATCGATGCTATTTCAGTTGTGGAATAATCTTCGTAATAGAATAACAAGATCGGTACTCTATATTTCTTATCCAAATTCATCACAGCCTGGAACAAATCCAGATGACTTTCCTCTTCAAATCCGAGAGTATCTGCATATTCTCCGATATCCTCCATCTTACTCCATGGAGATCTGAACAGCATTTTGCATTGATTGACGGTGACCCCGATCAACCAGTTTTTCATATGGGAATCTGATTCAAATTCCCTGGTGGTTTTGTATAGTTGTATTAAAACGTCCTGCGTCACATCATTTGCGTCATGGGAATTTCTGGTCCAGCTATATGCAACTCGATATATGGTATCCATGTATTTTTCTGTAAAGACTACAAATTCTTCTTTTGACATATATGTTCACTCCTTAAGGCCTTACATATATAATATGCGCAAGACGACCAATTCCTTTCAAAAGAATTTGAATATTTTTATTTTCATAATGGACTGTTACCAATAATATTACCCACAAATAAACCCATTTTAGTCTGTTATTCAAATTCGTAAAGATTTGCTCGTCCACCTAAGGGATTTAAGATCTCCAGCTACTATTTCTACAATGAAAAAATTTTGATGGTACTAATAGTTACTACTACTCATCTCAAGTATCCTCTTTACTTCCTGTTGCAATTCGTCACCAAAATCTGATAAATCATCATATGTAATTACCTTTAGTCTTATAAGTCGAACAATATCCCATATTGCCTCTGCCTTGCTCGTCTTCATAATAACGCCCGGATGACGCTTATCTTCCTTTATCCTCTTTTCCAATTCCCAGAACTTCTCTGATGCAGCCTTTGTATCATCATTCAGAAAACTTACATACTCTTCAACAAGACTTTCCATATAGTTTTCCTGCCAACCTAACAGTCTCTCTTGAAATAATTTCCAATCTTTTTTACTCATTTCCATAATTTGATTCTCCTTAGTTTCATGTTTGCCTCAACAAATAGTGTTAAAAATCAGACTATATTAAGATAAACTTCATCTTCAAAATCAACTATCTTTATTTCCAAATGTAAGTTCCATCAATTCACCTGCTATCTCCTTGCTTATGACCCTCATAACGCTGTCATCTATTTTATCCTTTGCAAGCAAGTTAATATTTCCATACCAGACTACTTCCTGATCAATAACAGCAAATCGCTCACAGGATTCTTCAACTGTTTTAATATAAAAACCAGCCTTGCGCATATCTTCATGTAACTGCATCCAGTATGCTGCAGCACCAAATCCATATGAATCTGGAGTCCATGTAACTATAGTAACCTGAACACCTGACATCTGTTTTTCCTTTAGCATATTGATTAGCTCATAAACTTTTGGTCCACTAATTGCAGGGCTGGAAATAATTATATTCTTATTAGCATCAAGCAAATCCTTATGATAGTTTTCACTATAATTATCACCATCATATATTGCATTAACTACCTGTTTATCAGTTTGCAAAACACCAGCAAGTTCATATCCAATCTGTTTATATGCTTTCAGTCTCTTCACATACATATTATCAAACATCGGAATATGACTATCCACATAATCATATATTGTCACATTTTCTTTACCCGCATAATCTCGGTTAAGTCGTCCGGCATACTGTTCAACTACACCACGGAATGATACAGGCGTTGCCATAAAAAGTGTATCCAATCTTGGGAAATCAAAACCTTCTCCCACAAGAGAGCCTGTAGCTATTAATATAAGCGATTCATCTTTATCAACCTGACGCATCTGTTCAAGAATCTTCTTGTGTTCTTTCTTAGAATTGTTACCTGTCATGAGAAACACATGATCTGCATAGCTTTTTAACCGCTCGTATAATTTTCCTGAATGATCTTTGTAACGGGACAGTATAACTGGTGTACGACCTACTGATACACAGTTCTTCACATCTTCAATAATCTGTTCATCCCTGATATCATTATTATGAATAATCTCATATGCTTCATTGGGATGCATATTATTGGTAATTACGCCTCTTGGCGGTACCGTACGGGTAAATCGTGGATACACAAGATGCCGTATCCCCTGTTCCTTTGCTTTTTCCTTTGCCGTATAGCTATATCTTATAGGTCCGATAAGCATATAATTGATTTTTTCTAATCCATCTCCTCTTTTCGGTGTTGCCGTTACACCGTATACATACTTTGCTTTTACCTCTTTTAAAATATTTGCTATAGTTTCAGAAGCAGAATGATGGCACTCGTCAACTATGACAAGTCCATATTGGTTCAGTAGCTTGTGATACTCGCCTTTTTACACAATGAACCTGCCATTGCAATATCTATAATTCCTGTCATTGAATCATGTGCTCCCTGCAATGTGCCAACCAGACTTTTTCTTTTCCTTACCCTTCCTGTCTTAGTCTCATATGCAGGAAGTTCCTCATTAATATCCAAAAACTTATCCAGTGCCTCTTTCCACTGCTCCATCAGCGCGGAAGATTCAAGAATAATCAATGTATTTACTTTCTTTTGTGCAATTATTGCACTGCTTACTACAGTTTTACCAAATGCAGTCGCAGCATGAAGTATTCCATTGTCGTACTTAGTTAGTCCTTTCAATACCATATCCTGTTCAGGACGCAATTCACCATGAAAAGCTACATTAATGTTTCTTCCCTGCTGACGCTCATCTTCAATCTCATAATTAATATCTGTCTGGTTTACATGCTCCAAAAGTTCATCGTACAGTCCTCTTGGTATCTGTATGTACCCACTCAAATAATCTTTTCCTAAATATATCCATCTCGATGTATCGTAATTAGATGTGCCTATCGCCTGATTTTTATAAAATATCGGATTACTAATTGCTGCCATCCTCCGAATTCTGTTCTGTATCGACGCTTTCAAATTGGTATTGTCAACATATATTCCATTTGACAATGTAATATGTAACTTCCCATCTACATCATTTTTATTAAAATTCCGCACTCTGTCCCAAGGTTTTTCTCTGTTATCCTCCTCAGTGTTCACATCTATATCATTAACTGAATTTGACCATTCCTTTATTTTCTCTTCCAAAAATTCCTGCGATAATCTTGGTTTGTTAAACAGAATTTCCCACTGTTCAGGATAAGCATTCCAATTACCATCAACAAATGCACTATTTCCATCTAACAAAGCTTTTCCTTGCAGTTGCAGTGCAATCAAATTACCAATAGAACCATTATCTGGCAACGAATCCTGTGCAGGCAACATTCTGTCATAATATTTAAAAGATTTTAAATTAACCTGTTCTGCTCCTTTGTCCAACAAAGCAAAACCAAACTTTCTTACCAATGAAGCCGCTATCGGCTTATCAAAGAATATCCATACATGTGCCCCTCTGCCTGACCTTGAACGTTCCACTAATGGCTCTATTCCGTTTAATACACAGATTTCTCTCATAGCTTCAACTTCTTCAATCCATGTATCATCAACATTTGCAAAATCTTTCTCTTCTGCTCCCTTATCATGATTATCAAAATCAAATACCATAAATCGGCATGTCCCATTACTAAGAAGAGGATAAACTCCTATTACATCTGATGCATTATAAGCATTTCCCTGTAAATGATTTAATATATCTTTCTTCGTTATCGTCTTATAAGAACGATTCTTGCAATCCTTACAGCTAACACCATCTTTTATCTTCTTATGACATACATTAGTCCAGAAATTATTACACTGAGGATAGTATGCTGCCTTTCCAGTTTCTTTATTAACACTACGCTTTGCATAGACATCCTGTCTTCCCCAAAACATGTAAAAAAACTGATTTGCCATATTTTCTGTTATTACCTGCGGATGAATAATCCTTTTTCCCTGTTCCGGATCATAAGTTTCTTTACTATCACTTTGTCTAAATGCCGATAATTCCATACGGTATGACAATCCTGCCTTGTCCAATATATTTTTTTATATCTGATTTTCCAGTTGCAGGTCATTCAACTGTTTTTGCAACTGTGATATGTTTTCAATCGAATCTCGCATATTGGCATACCTCCAAGGCATCATATTCACAATTTTTACAAAACACTGTACAAATATTTCTTTTATACCATATTATCGATATCTAATAATTCTATATTTCCATACATCTTTAGCCACTCGTCCGTATTTGAATATCCCAAATTCGCATCTACTATAATATCCTGTCTCAATGGTATCTTATATATCTTCAAATCTTTTACTTTTTCCTCTGAATCTATCCAAAAAGGACTATCCACCTCGGAGTATAAATAAAAATCCCCCTGAAGCACATCACAATTATCACAGCAATTGTTTATGTGACTTTCATTTGTTGTTTTGGAATATCTCATTTTATAGTTATAGTTCTTTTGAAGGTATGTAAGTATTTTCTCTGGAATAGGATTTATCGGACCTGCAATTCTTATTACATCACTCCAGTACTCAACCTCACCTAATGAGTTGTCCTCCATATTATAATCGCTAAAATCATAAAAATCTTCTATTCCAAAACCAATTACTCTTGTTTCTTTGCCACATTTAAAACACATCTGCCTGCCTTCAAGTACATAAAGATTATTACATACAACTATGTTCCCCTGTTGTATAATCCACTTGTAAAACTTAGAGTAATCTTCCCTGTTCTGTACATACCATTTCTTTATGCCGGGATTCCATTTTGCCCCAAGTGCTTTTGCCTCGTCTTTTTCTTCATACGGTACATTTAGAATTAACACTCTCTTACCTCACTGTTATGACAAATTACACTTATTTTATATCAGTTATCTCTACTCTGTTATTAATTCAAGAAAATTTTTTCCTAAAGACGTTATTTTATATGAATCTGAAGAAGATATCTTTTTAAGATTCGGAAGCTTAATATCTTTAGGTTTACTCTTTTTCCTTTCTTTTTCAATATCCTGTAAATACTTTACTATTAAATCCAAATTTCCATCGTGTATTTCTTCATTTTTACTTTGTAATAGCCCAAATCTTTCTAACTTTTCTTTTACTAATTTTAATTGATCATAGGAAATATGTATCCGTGTAACTATATCATGTGCTGTCTCATCAGATTCAAAAGAATATAGTCTAAGCACTCTTATATCCAAGTCGCTTAACTGTGATAACGTTTTAAAGAACATCAAAGCAACATCTTCATTAGTATTATCACTTTTAATTAAATTGATATATCCTTTCACATTGTAATCAACTTTCTTTTCCTGAATTTCATCTACAATTTGATCCAATAACATTTCTGTTATGTTGTTTAAATACTTATGTTGATTTTCTTCCAAATCTAATATTCTATCGTTAATCTCTTTTTGCTCATCATTAATCATAGCAAAAGTTCTATTGATATTTCTTTCTAATCTGTTCTGCTTATACCCTAAACGAATATTATTAACTCTAGGGCATATTGCTCCTACAACCTCCCCTACTAAGGTTGCAATACCTTCTCCCACTAGGCACTCACCATACTGCTTAACCACCTCTGGTAGAATTTCAGATAAAACCACATCCCCTGCTTCATCATTGGAAGCATGGAATAAATCCAACATTTTAAATTTATCCAATAAAATACCTTCTTCCATCAAATAGTATTATCATTCTTAAATGTTCTTTTAACACTCATCTACATAATATATGCTATATTTTATATTGTTCTAAATATACGGCATTAGTAACCTGTGTAACAAATTTTTTCATTATCTCATTAATAACAGAATATATTTCTATAAATCTATTTTCATCTAAGTTTATACTTTCAACTCTTTCACCATGCGCAATCTCATTCCGCATTTTTAGCAATACCTCATCAATCAGAACATATTCAGAATAATCCAATCCTATAGTTTCCATTATTTCAATAAAAATTGTAGAATTCAAATTACTACCAGTTTTTATAACATCCTCATATGGTATCTTTGCTTTATATTCTCCCTCTGTCCTTATTTTATTTACAACCTTGTTATGTAACGTTGCCTTATTACTCTCTGTAAATAGCTTAATTTCTTTATTAATTGCAAGAGCCATAAAATTAGGTTTCAATTCATTATATTTACAATTTTGAAACGAAACATAACACAAATAAATTGTAGCTATATTTTTTACCAGCCCTTCCCAATGCGCATATAATAGTGCTATTCCAGATCTTAGTGCTGTACTTTTTGCTGCATTCTTTGATGTTGCAATATTTGACGCAAGAGCAGAAAGTTCCTTTTTTCTCCATGCAGTTTCACTATCAACCGCATCTTGAAATTCCTCTTTTGTTCTTATCTTCATAATGCAAAATACTCTCTTCCCCAAATAGATAATTCTCTATATCTTGGTATTGCTTTTACCCCTGGAATAGTATTTTTTATATATACTTCTTCACTATACATTTGTTTAACCTTTTCCGTCAACCATTCATTTCTATTAGCAATACGTAAAATATTATCAATATTAGTCATTACACCATATGCAATTGCTTGAAATGCAGATGACAAAAATGGACCCGTATGCTTTCCATCCTCATATTTCCTGAATGCATCTTCGCCAAATACACCTGATAGTAAATCAAATGTATTCTCAAATTTCTTACTAATTCCACATATGTCATAATCCGAATCATCACATATTTTTAATATCTCTTTGTCTAATAGCTCAGAAAATTCCTTATATTTTGAAATATCATTCCATTTCATATGATCCGCAACTAATAGTCTTACAATCATTTCTAATGCATATTGTTCACCCGATTTTCTCTCACTTATCTTTAAACATTTATCGTAAGACGGTAATTTCGACAGACTTTCAATAAGGTCATAAACACCTCTGTTACTCATAATTACTAAGCAGTTTCTAACTTCTTGATCACTAAGCAATGATCCACCGGTATTCAGTCTTTGAAATAATTCGTACTTTGTATTTGAATCGCTTTCCTTTTTTATAATAATCACATCAAGTCTCGCCCTTTTAAGTATAAGTTGTTGCTCTTTTGTGAAAGATAACTCTCCATTACCTTGCCATTTCATTCCTGCAAACGAAGGTAAATCATCTGTTGCCTCTAACACCAACGAAGGGATATCCTTTCCATTTTCATCTTTTAATATGCCTACAAATTGGAATATTGTTGATAATCTTTGTACTCCATCTATTACATCCCATGTTCCATCTTCCCTCTGACTAACGAATATTTGTGGTATTGGTATATTTAACATAATTGACTCAATCAACTTAGTTTTCTGATAATCACTCCAGCGAAAAACTCTTTGAAATTCTGGATGAATATCAAGTTCTTCATCTTTGTACAAATTTATCAGCTCGCCTATCGACATTTGATAAGCCTCTCTATATATCTCACTTGATTTTTTTGCAATTTCATCTTGTAATGACATTAGTTTACCCTCTCTTTAATCTTCTTCTTTGCAATTTTTTCCATATGTTTCTAGCATCTTTACATAACTCCTGCTTAATACCAATTTCTTTTATCAAAATTTCTTCATCAACAATATCCAATGCCTTTTCAATTGATTCATTCTTTCTAACAATTTGATCAACCTTTTTTAATGTCTGCTTTACTTTTTCCGCTGAAATACCATCTAATTTAGGCACAAGAATATTTCCTACTTCTCCCGGAAGTATTTCAAGAACACCTCCACCATAACTTCTCCCACACAATTCAGTAAACGCAAAGGAAATACTGTTATAATATGACAATAAGATACGCTCTGGATCTATTCCTTCGTTAAATTTAATTCTATGCATAGTATCTGTTGACACTGCATTACAACAATTCAAGACAAATTTGGGATAAAGGTTGTTTCTTCGCAAGAAGAATGCATCTGGTACCCATATAGATGGAATCCTATACCATCTATCCCGAATTGAACATTTATACCCCATGTTTTCTCCATTCTTCTCACCCATTTGAATATACTCTTTATATTTTTCCGGATACTCTTCAAATTTTTTTTCTGGGAAATCAATTAAATATGCTGCTTTCCCTGCATCTACATTTTCTCGCCAATCAATTTCTCCAAAATAAATGCTATGTGCATGCGCACTTCTTCCTATTAACGGTCTAACTGTATCTTGTAACTCATATTGTTCTACAATCTCCTTATTGACAGAAAAATATTTATTATTACCCGTTGTTATTCCAACATTAATCAATGCTATCTCTGACAACTTTTGAAATCGATTATCTACACGAATTTTTGCAACTAGTTCGTTTTCCTTATCATTTGTAAAATATTTGGTCCACTTCTCATGAACATGCTGCAATTTCTGGAAACCGTTTGTATCAATATCAAAATCTTTTAAATCGTCCAGATTATTCAACTCTATTATTCTTATTCCCTTTTCTTCATTTCCCTTTTCGCCAACAAATACAACAATTTCCTGCTCAATATCAGGAAAAACAAGTTCTTCAAATGTTATCAATGTTATTCTTGAAAGATGATTTGCAAGAAATAGCCGTAAATCTTCTGCATACGCTACCTGTAAGATTTCCGCTGGGATTACAAATGCAATTTTACCTTTTTCAGAAAGCATATTTACGCATGCAACCATAAATCCCACCCATGTATTTACAAGTTTATTTGATTTCATTCCTTGCGAAGTCAATATCTGGGACATTAGTTCTCTTTGCTTTTCTTCCAAATATTGATATCTTATATACGGAGGATTCCCTAATATCAAATCAAATTTTGGATTTATTTCCCTTTCATAATAATCAAAGAAATCCTGATTAATAACCTCAATATTTGATAATAATTTTACTCTATTCCTAAGTTTTTCAGCTTCATCCTTCTCTATTTCTATCGCTGTAACATTATTTAATCGGTCTATAAATGCCAAATCAATCAATGCATCTATAAACACGCCATCTCCACAGCTCGGTTCCAGAACACTTTTTATGTTTCCTTCATTTAAAAACATCTTAACCATCATCTCTGCTAATGGTAATGGAGTATAATATGCTCCCCTAAGTTTCTGAACCGAGCTATTCTCCTTTAATCTCATATGATCACCTTAAAATTTTTGTTTATACACTTTTTCTATCAGTTTCTGAATTTCTACAATATTTTTATTTTTTTCGTTTTCTAAAACACCCTTTGATTTCTTATCTGGATGAAGTATCATCTGATGATTTAACTCATAAATTTTCCGCGTCATGAATATAACATTGTCATATAGTTCTTTTTGCTTATCGTCCGTAAAATCTAACTTAACAAATGGTAACTTTTTCAACAAAAAAGTTCCTCTTGCAGTAAATCCGTTTTCAAAATCACTTCCTTGAATTTGAAAAACCTTTTCCGTGTATGGATGCGCAAGCCATGCTTGAATGTACTCCAATGCATAGTCACTTCTATTTGATTCACTAATTGCACAATATCCTGCAGTTCCACCGGATGCAATCAGCATATCATTTTCATCATATGCGTACATTGGTTCTTTACTTAATACTCTAACAATAAGCTTAGGTGTATTTACAAAAGCAGTCAATGCTTGTGTCCTTCCATATTTATACCAAGTATCCGAGGTTGCATCTGGAACATCTCTACCAATCCCATTATTCAAGCATCTAGGAACCAATCTGTCATAACAATCACACAAATAGTTAAAAGCACCAGGAAAATTTTTCTTCATTGTTTCTATGTCATATAAGTTTCCTTCTTTATCATATGGAAAAATTATCTTTTTATCAGTATTTAACAATGAATACGTTCCCATACCTTTCTCTGCTACTTTGGTTGGTTTGAAATATGGCTTTAAAATATTTTTTTCTATCTTGTATTTCTTTTCATATTTTCTAATATAAATGTATTCCTGATCTTCTAACTCAACGCATGAGCTATCAAACCAGTAAACTTCTTTCTTATCAGAAAATTTTTCTGGTCTTTCTGCGCTTGTCTGTATGCCATTAAAAATTTCTGCAACATCTGAAAGAGGTACCGATTTTTCTTTAATGTTATTCAACATTTTCATAAATTCTATATCTGTCGATAAGCTCCATGGATCCTGAGTTAGTCCTTCATTTTTTATTTCAATACTTTCTATATTCTTTCCTACCCAAAGATCTACAACTGATTTTATGTACGAATATTTCATCATATCACTATCTTTTTTTCCAATAGAAACTATCGAACTATAAATTGTCTTATCCGAAAATAACTGTGCATCTCCAAAATCATCCATTGCAAATATATTTTTGCATATAATCTTTCTCAATTCTTGCCCAGCAGCAATTTTATAAAATTTATTTGGAATAATATAACACATGACTCCATCTTCATTTAATAAATCCATAGCCTTTTCAACAAATAAGAAATACTTATCAAATTGTTTATATGCACTCCTATATTTTTTCTTATAAATATTAAATTCCACTTCTCCAGACAAGATATGAATATCCTCTGTTTTAACATATGGAGGATTTCCTAAAATCACATCAAATTTTCTACCATTATTTATTTCATACCAATCAAAAGGAACCATTTCAAGTAATTCATCAACTGATAGATTTATACTATTTATATCATAACTGGTAATAAGAGAATTACCTGCTTTAATATTTGATGCCAATTCTGGTAATATAGGATTTGCGTCTTTAACAGAAGGCTCTGTCTCATCCTCTAATAATTTCAGCAATAATGAAAATTTACTTACCTCTACTGCATGCATATCTATATCTACACCAAATATACAGCTTACTAAAATCATTTTTTTATCTTCTATTGGCAGTTTTTTTCTTCCATCACTCAATTCTAACAAGTGATCAGTATCATTATCTTCATACCATTTTACACAGTAGTCTATTAAGTATTGATATGCTTCTTCCAAAAATACTCCCGAACCACAAGCAATATCTATAATTTTAATTTTCAAAATATCTTCAGGATTTCTATTTGCACATATTGGTTCCAATGTATTTTTTACCATATACTTAACAATTTCAACTGGCGTGCTAACAACTGATTTATATTTATATTCATTCTTTTTATTCAAGCATATTTCGTTTTGTGAAATAACTAAGTTCTCAGCTAAAAACGCTTCATATATCTTCCCTAATATACTTGGCTCTATCATTGTAAATAGATATGGGGTTTGGGGATAATATAATGATTCTATCATTTCAAATATTATTTCACTACTAAGATCAAATATAGGGTTTTCACCTTTAAACAGCCCAGAATTAGAAGCATTAGTCAGGAGACTGGAAAGCCTGGATGCTGAACAGGAAATGATACCGGAAGCAA
>ERZ780137.1750-NODE-1750-length-11474-cov-4.389614_pt1 | contig 11474 bp, 8 predicted proteins | sample MGYA00511020_ERZ780137 | MGnify/ENA primary metagenome ERZ780137 (study PRJEB29588, sample SAMEA2157917) | human gut metagenome | biome: human gut; feature: human-associated habitat; material: faeces | place: Denmark | collected 2008/2010 ... | reverse complement strand
TACAATTATTTAAAATATATAATAATGATTAATAAAATTTAAAAAATAATATTTATATTTCACAAAACATAAAAACAAACTATAAATATCAAAATATAAAGATTTAGACCTATGTGGGCAATGACTATATGGACTTAATATTTATCTATACATATGAAATGTAACGTAAAAGTGCGGAGGATAAATATGGTTGCTTACAAGGACGTTTTAAAAAGGCTTGTAATGTATAGAAAATCTATGGGTCTGATGCAGACAGATATTGCAGAAAAGTTTGGGCTTATGCAGGAGCAATATTCTTATATTGAAAACGGTGGAATTATAATAAGTGGACAGATACTTATGAATTTTTCGGAAATCGGATTTGATTTGGATGAGTTGATAGCCGGTAAAAAGTATGTTTATCATACAAAGGACCTGGATAAGACTTTAGCAAATATAGATACTGAAACACATAGGAATTTTGCTTTGAAGCTGCTGGCTGATATTATTGTAAGCAAATACAGCGGCACAGTTTCAAAAATGAGGGACGAAGATGCGAATAATATGAAAATGCTTCAGTCACTTGCAAATGACTGGAATGGATTTTCAATGACATGCTTTGTCAGGGATAAAATGAATACATCACAGATAGCCATGGCTGAAAAGCTGGGACTTGGAATCAAGAAATATCGCGATATTGAAAAAGAAAAGATATATCCTGATGCAGAGACACTTGTAAGTCTTTATAATATGTCAGAATATCGTCCCACGTTATTTATGAATCTTCAGGATAGAAAGATTCAGATTATTAAAAGCGTGTGGTGTATATTTCCGGCTGAAGACAAACGTAAGATGTTAAATTATGTATCTGATTCTATGAATATTTTATAAATTCTTTTGAAATGTAATTTTGTAAAAAAATTGGTGAAATTGCTGAACAAGGCTTGCATTTAGTGTGCGAGCCTTGTTTTTATTTACAAAAAATGGTATTCTTATCTAAGGTTTTGCGTCAGCGGTTTGACGTATAAAAGTATGCAGTGAAAAAGCAGGAAGAGGCAGAGCCTAATATATGCAGAGAAGATGAAAGGGGATTTTTTACAATGCCAGTAATGGAATATCTTGAAAGAAATGCAAGATTATATCCCGACGAGGTAGCTTTGGTAGAGCTTAATCCGGATGAGAACGATACAAGAAGGATGACCTGGAAAGAATATGCTCTTATACAGCCTACAAGATTCGAGCCGTATAGAAGAGAGATTACATGGAGTGTATTTAATGAAAAGGCAAACCGTTTTGCTAATATGCTTCTTGGAAGGGGAATAAAGAAAGGTGATAAGGTAGCAATACTTATGTATAACTGCCTTGAGTGGCTGCCTGTATATTTTGGGGTATTAAAGACAGGTGCGATTGCTGTTCCTTTTAATTTCAGATATGATTCAGATGAAATTTTATATTGTGCAAAGCTTGCAGAGGTAGATGTGATTGTGTTCGGTTCTGAATTCATAGGAAGAATGGAAGTCAATGCAGATGTTTTAAGCAAGGGAAGACTTCTTATATATGTTGGGGATAACTGTCCAAGTTTTGCGGAAAGTTATAGGGAGCTTGTCGCTGACTGTTCAAGCAAATCTCCTGATATTGAAATTACAGATGATGATTTTGGTGCAATATATTTTTCGTCTGGAACAACGGGATTTCCAAAGGCGATACTTCATAAACACAGAAGCTTAACACAGGCGGCACAGATGGAGCAGAAGCATCATTCAACAGGAAGAGATGATACATTTTTATGTATTCCTCCGCTTTATCATACCGGTGCGAAGTTTCACTGGATGGGAAGCCTTGTTGTAGGAAGTAAGGCAGTTCTTCTTAAAGGAACAAAGCCGGAGACAATACTTTCTGCTATTTCAAATGAGCACTGCACAATAGTATGGCTTCTTGTGCCATGGGCACAGGATATTCTTGATGCTCTTGACAGAGGCGATATTAAGCTGTCTGATTATAAACTTGACCAGTGGAGGCTTATGCATATAGGAGCACAGCCGGTTCCACCTTCGCTTATCAAGAGATGGAAAGAATATTTTCCAAACCACCAGTACGATACGAATTATGGCTTGTCAGAGTCAACAGGTCCGGGCTGCGTTCATCTCGGAGTTGAAAATATTGATAAAGTCGGGGCAATCGGCGTTCCGGGTTACAGATGGGAATGTAAGATTGTTGATGAAAATGATAATGAAGTTGCACAGGGCGGGGTCGGTGAACTTTGTGTCAAAGGTCCGGGTGTGATGACATGTTATTATAACGATGAAAAGTCAACAAGTGAAGTGCTAAAGGATGGATGGCTGTATACAGGTGATATGGCTATGCAGGATGAACAGGGATTTTACTATCTTGTTGACAGAAAGAAAGATGTTATCGTAAGCGGTGGTGAAAATATTTATCCGGTTCAGATAGAAGATTTCTTACGCCGTCATGACAAAATAAAGGACGTTGCTGTAATCGGTCTTTCAGACAGAAGACTTGGTGAGAAGACAGCGGCAATCATAGAAATCAAGGATGGCATGGTCTGTTCAAAAGAAGAAATTGAAGAATTCTGCCATGCACTTCCAAGATATAAGCGTCCTAAAGAGATTATTTTTGCTGATATACCAAGAAATGCAACAGGAAAGATTGAAAAACCAAAGCTTCGTAAGATTTACGGTGCCGATAATCTTGTTGCAAAAGAAAATCAGATATAAAAATATACAGGTCATATGACCGCAAAAACAAGGAGGATTTATGAAAGAGTTAATGCTTGGCAATAAAGCCGTTGCAAGGGGGCTTTACGAGGCTGGCTGTATGGTTGTTTCAAGTTATCCGGGAACACCCAGTACAGAGATTACAGAAGAAACAGCAAAATATGATGAAGTGTACTGCGAATGGGCTCCGAATGAAAAGGTAGCTCTTGAAGCTGCACACGGAGCGACTGTAGGCGGACGAAGAAGTGCATGTGCAATGAAACATGTAGGTCTTAATGTAGCTGCTGACCCGCTTTTTACAATATCATATCAGGGTGTCAACGCAGGTCTTGTAATATGCGTTGCAGATGACCCGGGGATGCATTCTTCACAGAATGAACAGGATTCCAGACATTATGCAAAGGCAGCAAAAGTGCCTATGCTTGAGCCTTCAGATTCACAGGAAGCACTTGAATTTACAAAGAAGGCATTTGAATTATCAGAAAAATACAACACCCCTGTATTTATCAAGATGTGTACAAGAGTTTCACATTCACAGAGTGTCGTCGAGACAGGAGTGCGTGTTGTGCCTGAGCAGGTACCTTATGTAAAGGACCCGGCAAATGTCATGATGACATTAAATTCAAGAAATGCACATGTAAGAGTTGAACAGCGTACAAAAGACCTTATTGCTCTTGCCGAAAACTGTGATTTTAACAGAGTTGAATATGGTGATAAAAAGCTTGGAATTATCACATCATCAACATCATATCAGTATGCGAGGGAGTGTTTTGGTGAAAATGCAAGCATTTTAAAGCTTGGAATGATTTATCCGCTTCCTGAAAAGCTTATACTTGATTTCGCAGCTTCTGTAGATGAGGTTATCGTTCTTGAGGAACTTGACCCGTTTATTGAGGAACATTGTAAACAGCTTGGCATAAAAGTAAAGGGAAAAGATACATTTCCTATATGTGGAGAATTCTCACAGAATCTTGTCAGAAAGTGTATGGGAATGGAAGTTCCAGAAAGCTTACATATAGATGACAAAATTCCGCCAAGACCTCCTGTTATGTGTGCAGGATGCCCACACAGAGGAGTTTTCTATACATTAAAGAAAAATAACTGCATGGTTTACGGTGATATCGGATGTTATACACTCGGTGCTGTTGCACCTCTTAATGCTATGGATTTAAATGTCTGTATGGGTGCATCATGTTCAGGACTTCATGGATTTAACAAGGCAATGGGCAAAGAAGGTGAAAAGAGAAGCGTCGGCGTTATTGGTGATTCAACATTTATACATTCAGGAATTACAGGAATTACAGATATTGCATACAACATGAGTAATTCAACAGTTATTATTCTTGATAATTCAATTACCGGCATGACCGGACACCAGCAGAATCCTACGACTGGTAAAAATCTCCGTGGTGAGCCGGCAGGAAAGGTTAATCTTGAAGCACTTTGCCGTGCTATCGGATTTAACAGGGTTCGTGTTGTAGACCCATATAACCTTGAAGAGGTAGATACTGTATTGAAAGAGGAACTTGAGGCAGATGAACCATCAATTATCATAAGCCGCCGTCCGTGCGTAATGATAAAAGGAACTGTTCACAAACCGCCTCTCAAAGTTGATTCTGATAAATGCGTCGGATGTAAATCATGCATGCGTATCGGATGTCCTGCAATTTCTGTAAGAGATAAAAAAGCAAAGATTGACCCTACACTCTGCATTGGCTGTAAGGTATGTACACAGATGTGTAAATTTGATGCATTGAAAGCAGAATAAGGAGGGTTGATATGGATACAAAGAATATTATGATAGTAGGTGTCGGCGGACAGGGAACACTGCTGGCAAGTAAAATGTTAGGTTATGTTCTCTTACAGCAGGGATATGACGTAAAGGTATCGGAAGTTCACGGAATGAGCCAGCGAGGCGGAAGCGTTGTAACATACGTAAGATATGGTAAAAAAGTATACTCACCTGTAATTGATAAGGGTGAGGCAGATGTTATCATTTCATTTGAAAAACTTGAAGCCGCAAGATGGCTTGAATTTCTCAAAAAAGACGGAACAATTATAACAAATACTCAGGAAGTAGAGCCAATGCCTGTAATAACGGGTGCGGCTGCATATCCTGAAAATCTTATCGAGAAAATGCAGGCAGCAGGTGCAAAGGTTGATGCAAAAGATTTTCTTTTAATCGCACAGGAGGCCGGTTCCGCAAAAGCTGTAAATATAGCACTCATGGGAAGATTATCAACATATTTTCCTGAGATAAGCGATGAACAGTGGCAGGATGCTATTGAAAAAATAGTACCTCCGAAATTCCTTGATTTGAACAGAAAGGCATTTGAAGCTGGAAGAAACGCATAATTAAATTAAATAAAAATGCTCCGTTTAGGATAACAGTTAAGCTGTGAATCCCGAACGGAGCATTTTGTTTAGTGATTTATATTTAGGGTTATAGGACAGCGAGCCAAAACGATGCTTACATTCAAAACAATATTTACCTTTAGTCGCCGAGAGCAGTTTTTTGCTCAACGGTTGTCTTTTTGTCATAGCATTTAAAAGCTGATTCCACAAGCTCTTTGTCAGGCTTTGGTGTGAACAGGCTGACTACAGGAACAATTACAAGTCCGGCAAGCATTGCAATAGCACCGCAGTTGATAGGTGACTGCATAATTGTCGGAAATGAGCTCCTGAAGAAAATATTTGCAATCATAAGAACTGAACTGAATATGAAACATACCCAGCATGAAGCCTTTGTGACACGCTTTGAATATAATGAGTACATAAAAGGTGCAAGGAACGAACCGGCGAGTGCACCCCATGAAACACCCATAAGCTGTGCAATAAATGTAATTGAGCTCTTATATTGTATAAGTGCAAGAATTGATGAAATTGCAATAAATACAACGACAAGAATTCTTATTGATAAAACCTGTTTTTTATCGCTCATATCTTTAATAAAATTATCTTTTAAGAAGTCGATAGTAAGTGTTGAACTTGATGCAATTACAAGTGATGAAAGCGTAGACATTGACGCTGACAAAACGAGAATAACAACAAGTGCGATAAGCATAGGACTTAATCCTGAAAGCATTGTCGGAATAATTGAGTCATATCCGTTGGCAGCAACATCAATTTCATCTGAGAAAAGACGTCCAAATCCACCGAGAAAATAACTGCCTCCGGCAACAACAAGTGCAAATATAGTTGAAATAATTGTACCTTTTTTGATGGATTTTTCATCTTTTATTGCGTAAAACTTCTGAACCATCTGTGGAAGTCCCCATGTACCGAGTGATGTAAGTATTACGACAAATAAAAGATTGAGAGGGTCAGGTCCGAAAAATGAAGCAAATATTCCCGGTGTATCTGTTACAGCAGGGTCACTCACTTTTGCAAGACCATCAAGTGCCGCCATAAATCCGTCTTTACTGTTAAGAACGGCAGCTATTACGGTTGCAATGCCAAAAAGCATTATTATTCCCTGAATGAAATCGTTAATAGCTGTTGCCATATATCCGCCTGCAATTACGTAGATAGCTGTAAGAACTGCCATGAGTATAATACAGACTGAATAATCAATGTTAAATGCCATTCCGAAAAGTCTTGAAAGACCATTATAAAGAGATGCTGTATAAGGAATGAGAAAAATGAATATAATTACGGATGCACCTATTTTTAACGCACTGCTTCCGAATCGTTCTCCGAAAAACTGTGGCATTGTTGCAGAATTCAGATGCTGGCTCATAATTCTTGTTCGTCGTCCGAGAACAACCCATGCCAGAAGTGAACCTATAATTGCATTGCCGATGCCAGCCCATGTTGCAGAAATGCCATATTTCCATCCGAACTGGCCAGCATATCCTACGAATACGACAGCAGAAAAATAAGAAGTTCCGTAGGCAAAAGCTGTAAGCCACGGACCAACCGAACGGCCGCCAAGTACGAATCCGTTGACATCAGTTGCATGTTTGCGGCAGTAAAGACCGATTCCAATCATGACCGCAAAATAGATAATCAAAATTAATAGTTTCATAAAAATCCTCCTGTGTTTCTTTTGAATTTACCCCTTTAAAGTTCAACACTTTAAACAACTAAAATTTTATCATGTTTTTATTATTTTATCAACAAAAATATGACGTTGTTTTTGCATATAAAAAATAAAAAAACAGTACATACATTCGATTTTTTGTTGTATAATATTTTTATGAAAAAAATTATGGTATATGGGAATAATATGAAAGGAAACAATGGTATGGGCAGCAGGATATATGTATGTATAGATTTAAAATCATTTTATGCATCGGTTGAGTGTGTTGAGCGTGGTCTTGATACAATGACAACTAATCTTGTTGTTGCTGACCCGGACAGAAGTGAGAAAACAATATGTCTTGCTGTGTCGCCTGCGATGAAAGCTCTTGGCGTGAAGAACAGATGCCGTGTGTTTGAGATTCCCAAAGGTATTGATTATATTATGGCACAGCCGAGAATGCAGCTTTATATTGATTATTCGGCAAAGATATATGGCATTTATCTGAAGTACATTTCAAAAGAGGATATACATGTATATTCTATAGATGAAGTTTTTATGGATGTAACAGAGTATCTTTCTTTATATGGAATGACTGCGAAAGAACTGGGCATACGTATTATGCAGGATATATTTGATACAGTGGGGATTAGGGCAACGTGCGGCATAGGTACTAATCTTTATCTTGCAAAGATTGCACTTGATATAACTGCGAAACATGCGAAAGATTTTATCGGTGAACTTGATGAGGAAAGTTATAAGAGGACGCTGTGGCATCACAGACCACTCACAGATTTCTGGAGAGTGGGGCATGGACTTGCCGGAAGACTTGCACAGGCAGGGATATATGATATGGCACAGATTGCAGAGGCAGATGAGCAGATCCTGTATGATATGATTGGCATTGATGCTGAACTTCTCATTGACCACGCATGGGGGATAGAACCGGTTACTATTGCGGATATTAAGAAATATAAGCCGAGAAGCAGCAGCATAACGAGCGGTCAGGTTCTTGCAAGGGATTATGAACATGAGGAGGGAAGGCTTATCGTCAAGGAAATGGCTGACGGAATGTGTCTTCAGCTTGTTGAGCAGGGAATGGTTACGGATTCGGTGACAATCTATATAAATTACTCAAAAGAATATAGTGCAGCCGCAGGAGTGCCGCAGTCCGTGCGTGGTTCAATTATGCTTCCGTCAGCGACAAGTTCATCTAAAAAGATGCTTCCGTTTATTTCAAAGCTTTATGATGAGGTTAAGGATAAAAATATTCCTGTGCGTAAAATCAATCTTATATTTAACAGGCTGACAGATGAAGCCTACAGACAGGTTGGGCTGTTTGATGACGATACAGATGGTGACAGGGAAAATAAATTACAGCATGCAGTGCTTGATTTGAAGAAGAGGTATGGCAGAGATGCGGTATTGAAAGGCATGAATCTTGAAAAGGGTGCAACTGCAATAGAAAGAAATCATCAGATTGGGGGACACAGAAGTGGAAATTAGAAAAAGTACAGTAAATAATACAAGAAAAAAGATGCCGGTCGAAGAACGTGCCAAGCAGTTTATGCCATTTTCAGCACTGAAAGGTCTTGATGAAGCACTTCGTGAACAGGAAATTATTGCCGAAGAAAATGTAAAAACGGAGACTGTAAAAGAGGATGATATATGTCAGACTGAAGATAATTAAGTGGAGGTGCATTTTTGACAGCTTCAGTTAATTATGTGAATAATATGTGCATTTTGTACAGATAAAAGTACAAAATAACCGCATAAATTCAAGGATTGTACTAAATTCAATAATATGAAAATTACTCTTGATTTTACATTGTTAAAATGTTAGTATGCTCTTGTCAGTAATTGTTACTTATTTATCAAAGTTGTTACAAACGCATTTTTGTCACAGAAGAATATCTTAATTAAAATCAATGCATTGCATTTAGAATAAGATATTTTGTTGATTATAATAGCTGACAACATTTTTTATAATGCGGATTGTATACAGTGTACAAAATTAAAACAAGGAGGAACAAGGAACAATGGTACAGATGGATCAGTGGAACGGTTTCAAAGGTAGACTTTGGAAGGAAGAAATCAATGTAAGAGATTTCATCCAGAATAACTACAAGCCATATGACGGAGATGAAAGTTTCCTGGAAGGCCCAACAGAGGCAACAAATAAGCTTTGGGGCAGATTACAGGAGTTACAGAAGGAAGAAAGAGCTAAGGGCGGCGTACTTGACATGGAAACAGAAGTAGTTGCAGGTCTTACAGCTTACGGTCCTGGATATATAGATGAGTCTATGAAAGACCTTGAACAGATTGTAGGTCTTCAGACAGATAAGCCATTAAAGAGAGCATTTATGCCTTATGGTGGTATCAAGATGGCAGAGGAATCATGCAAGAACTATGGTTACGAGCCAAATCCTGAATTACACAAGATTTTTACAGAATATCATAAGACACATAACCAGGGTGTTTTCGATGCTTACACACCAGAGATGAGAAAGGCTCGTCACAGCCACATCATCACAGGTCTTCCAGATACTTATGGTCGTGGTCGTATCGTAGGTGACTACAGAAGAGTTGCTCTTTATGGTATTGATTTCCTTATGGAAGAGAAGAAGAAAGATCATGCTAACTGCGGATGCGGTACAATGACAGATGACGTTATTCGTTTAAGAGAAGAGCTTTCTGATCAGTACAAGGCACTTGCAGGTATGAAGAAGATGGCAGAAAGCTATGGCTATGATATTTCTAAGCCAGCTACAAATGCAAAGGAAGCTTGCCAGTGGTTATACTTTGGTTACCTTGCAGCTATCAAGACTCAGAATGGTGCAGCTATGTCAGTTGGACGTGTTTCTACATTCCTTGATATCTATATTCAGAGAGACCTTGATAACGGCGTTATCACAGAGAAAGAAGCTCAGGAACTTATCGACCATATGGTTATGAAGTTCAGAATGGTTAAATTCGCAAGAATTACATCATACAACGAATTATTCTCAGGTGATCCAACATGGGCTACACTTGAAGTAGGTGGTACAGGTATCGACGGACGTTCAATGGTTACAAAGAACGACTACAGATTCCTTCATACACTTGAAAACATGGGACCTTCACCAGAACCAAACCTTACAGTTCTTTACTCATCAAGACTTCCTGAGAACTTCAAGAAGTATGCAGCAAAGATTTCTGTTGATACATCTTCAATCCAGTATGAGAATGATGATGTTATGAAGGTTACATGGGGCGATGATTATTCAATCTGCTGCTGTGTATCTGCTACACAGACAGGTAAGGAAATGCAGTTCTTCGGAGCTAGAGCAAACCTTGCTAAGTGCTTACTTTACGCTATCAATGGTGGTGTTGATGTTAAGAACAGAGAACAGGTTGGTCCTGCTTACAAGCCTATCACATCTGAATATCTTGAGTATGATGAAGTTGTTGAAAAGTTTGACGCTATGATGGATTGGTTAGCTGACCTTTATGTTAATACACTTAACCTTATCCAGTATATGCATGATAAGTATTACTATGAAGCAGCTGAGATGGCTCTTATCGATACAGATGTTAAGAGAACATTCGCTACAGGTATTGCCGGATTCTCACATGTTGTTGACTCACTTTCAGCTATTAAGTATGCAAAGGTTAAGACAGTACGTGACGAAACAGGTATTGTTGTAGATTACAAGATTGAGGGAGATTTCCCTAAGTATGGTAATGATGATGACAGAGCTGATGATATCGCTGTATGGCTTCTTAAGACATTCCTTGAGAAGATTAAGAAGAGACATACTTACAGAGATTCAGAGCCTACAACATCAATCCTTACAATTACTTCAAACGTAGTTTACGGTAAATATACAGGAGCTATGCCAGATGGTCGTCCAGCAGGCACACCACTTTCTCCTGGTGCTAACCCAAGCTACGGTGCAGAGCAGAATGGTCTTCTTGCATCTCTTAACTCACTTACAAAGCTTCCATACGAATGGGCACTTGATGGTATTTCAAATACACAGACAATGAACCCAGACGCATTAGGACACAACGAAGATGAAAGAGTTGCTAACCTTGTAAACGTTATGGATGGTTACTTCGATCAGGGTGCTCATCACCTTAACGTAAACGTATTCGGTAAGGATAAGCTTATCGATGCTATGGAACATCCTGAAAAACCTGAATATGCTAACTTCACAATCCGTGTATCAGGTTACGCTGTTAAGTTCATCGACCTTACAAAGGAACAGCAGATGGATGTTATCAGCAGAACATTCCACGACAGAATGTAATCAGAGTGCTTGAAAATGCCGAAAATACAGTGTTTATGCGACTTTGAGAGATTACCAAGTTATCGTAAATTGGTGTAAAATCTTATATAAATGGTGTAGTAAATGGCGTAGTAATTTTAAATAGGATTTAAGTACAAAGATAAATAAAATTCAGAGAAGAGAGATATACAGAAATGTATGTCTCTCTTTTTTGGTATTCAAAAATCGTAAAAAATATGGATACTAGACTAAATATAGTCAATGCACTAAAAAGGAATCTGCATAAAACAGATTCCTTAAACAAGTGGAAGACCCTGTCGAAGAATGGAAGTCCAGTTACTTTTCTGATAGAGAAAACGGACGATGATTACAGTCTGTTTTCCTTCGTTATTATGGCGAAGCGAATGGGCTAAGATGTGTAACCGGCATTTATCCATAGACAATCAGATTGACCACCGCTCTTATGAA
>ERZ780137.1742-NODE-1742-length-11506-cov-17.240066_pt1 | contig 11506 bp, 9 predicted proteins | sample MGYA00511020_ERZ780137 | MGnify/ENA primary metagenome ERZ780137 (study PRJEB29588, sample SAMEA2157917) | human gut metagenome | biome: human gut; feature: human-associated habitat; material: faeces | place: Denmark | collected 2008/2010 ... | reverse complement strand
TGAGGAACAAGCCACAAAGTGGGCGCCGTATCTGCGGGAACGCTATTTTACTATGTTGGAAAAATGCACCCATATTTCTGTTGTGTGTCCCGTGGGTACGCCGGATGCACAACTGCAAGCCTATAGGAAGATCATCGGCCTTGCCGATGTGGTACTATATGTCCATGATGCGGATATGTCAGCAACGGACAGTGGGGAAAACAGAGCCTTTGCTTTTGCTGCGGAGAACCATACGTCCACGCTGGTCTTGCATCCGAAAGAGCTGACTGCGAAGTGGGTCGGCAAGCAGTTCTATCCCAGACGGTCTTGATAACCGGATGATTAGTCCCGGTCACGATGCGGCAAGCCAGATTGCGCCTTGCCTGCAAAACAAAAAAACGCAGGCGTCTGTGCCTACGGCTGCATGAGGAATGACGTGGCCGCCATGTTCGCAGGCTTGGGTCTGCCCATCGTTGCCATGCTGGTGCTGATCCTCGCCACTTGGACCACCAATACCGGCAACGCCTATATGTCCGGTCTGGCTGCCTGTAAGATGTTCTCCATCAAGGACAGCAAGCGTCCTCTGGTCACCATGATCTGCGGCGTACTGGGCGTCCTCATGGCGATTGCCGGTCTGGCGGATTTCCTGAACACCTATATCAGCATTCTGGGCGCGGTGGTGCCTCCCATCATGGGCGTCGTTATCTGCGACTACTGGGTCATCTGCAAGGCCAAGACGGAGAACTGGTCTCCTGTGCGCGGCATCAACTGGATCGGCATCATCGCGTGGGTCATCGGCGGCGGCTTCGCACTGCTGGAGACGCTGGGCGTGGTGACGGTGTTCTCCTCCGCACTGGACGGCGTGATCATCGCCTTCGTGGCCTACTGGATCCTCTATTCCCTGCTGAAGAATACCAAGTTGGCCGGCTCCGGCGATATGACTATCGAAGAAGCCTGCTCTGTCGCACAGTAAGGAGTGTTTGCTATGAGTAAAGACAAAGCGTTAGATATTGTATTGTCCGAATTTCTGGAGCTGGCAAAGGTTCCCCGCCCCTCCCATCACGAGGAGCGCGTCAGCGAGTACCTGTTCCAGTGGGCCAAGCGCCATGGTCTGGCCGTGGAAAAGGACAACATGAATGAGATCATCATTGACAAGCCCGCCTCCCCCGGCTGCGAGAATGTACCCCGTGTGATCTTTCAGGCACACATGGATATGGTCTGCGTATGCGAAGAGGGCGTCACCTACGATCCTATGAACGATCCCATCAAGGTCATCAACGATGGTGTGACCCTGACTGCAGACGGCACCAGCCTGGGTGCCGATGACGGTATCGGCGTGGCGATGTGCCTGTACCTGCTGCAGGACGACACCCTGCGTCACGGCCCCATCCGCGCCATCTTCACCACCAACGAAGAAGATGGTATGGACTCCATGGACATTGATCCCAAGTATCTGGATGGCGACTATCTGGTCAATTTGGATTGGGAAACGCTGGGCTCACTGTGCAATTCCTGTGCCGGCGGCGACTTCTTCAACTACAGCCACAAGGCCGAGTGGGAAAAGCCTATTGTGGGCTGCAAGACACTGACCATTTCCCTCAGTGGTCTGCTGGGCGGTCACTCCGGCGTGGGGATCAACAAGGGTCACGCCAATGCGCTGGTCAGCATCGCTACGTTGCTGGCTATGCTGCGGCAGGGCGGCGTCAGCTACCGCGTGGCCTCCTTCAGCGGCGGTCAGGCGAAGAACGCCATCCCCGCATTTGGCACCGCCACCATTGTTCTGTCTGCCACCGAGGAGGACAGGGCCAAGGCTATCATTGAAACCTTCCGCGCAGAGTTCGCAGAGGCTTTCGGCAACATCGAATCGGATATGGTGTTCACCACCACCTTCGGTGATACCGCGCCTGACCGCGTACTGACAGGGGAGGTTGGTTATGGTATGGTGGGTCTGATGACCACAGTTCCCAATAACGTCCACACCATGAGCCCGTTTATCGACGGGCTGGTGGAGAGCTCCGCCAACCTGGGTGTGGTGTCCGTGGGCGAGGATATGGTGCGCTTCACGGTGTTTGCCCGCAGCAGCGTTGCCTATCAGGCCACTCAGATCGGTGTGATCTGCAGCGCACTGGCCAATAGCTTCGGCTTTACCTTCGACAGCGAGGGTCATGTTCCCGGCTGGGCGGTCAATCCCAACAGCAAGCTGACCCATATCGCTTGCGAGGCCTACAAGCATCTGACCGGCACGGATATGATCGTGGAGCCGGTACACGCCGGCGTGGAGTGCGGCGCCTTTGCGGAGAAGAATCCCCACCTGGACATGATCTCCGTTGGTCCGACGCTTCTTGACGTGCATACGCCCAATGAAACCTGCAAGATCGAGGATGTCAAGATCACTACCGAGCTGCTGATCGAAATCCTGGAGCGTATCGCCAAGTAAAAAGACTTCATCTTACTTCCAATTTAGGCTACTTTCGACCATTGTCTCCTTACAGGTCGGGAGCCGGGCTGCGTGATACGCGCAGTCCGGCTCCTGGCAATTTATGTATGCCGATGTATGGTCTATATGATCACCTGCCGCCTTCACGGCTTCTGTATCGCAGCCAATGAGTCCATGAGCGAATGGAAGCCATCTTCTCCCAGCATGGCCGCGGCATCGAACGGGATGCCTTCAGAGGTCATAATAGCCGGATCGCCGCCGGGCATATCCTCGCCCACTGCGGGTACGCACTTTCTCAAAAGGCCCTTATCGTGGGTTAACCTATTCTGCGCTGATTGGAATCGGAACTCTGAACTGTTTCCGAAACAGGCTCGCTCTCCTGAAGGGAACGCCACTCGATGTTCTTTTCGAGGATGTCTCCGGATACTGCATCGACCTTGTAGGAATACGCACACTTGTCCGTGTAGAACTCCAGAATGTAGCAAGGCTTGCCCTGATTGCGGCTCAGCTCCTCTCGGGTGAACACGATCTTTTGGGTAGCTTCATCAAGTCCCGCGTCCTCTAATGCGATCTGCTTTGCCTTTTCCAAGCCGATAAACTCCGGAGCAAGGGGAATGATCTTATCGCAGGTCTTATCCATGATCACGCCCAGAACGGCGTCAATTTTGTAAGTCCAGCGAGCTGAGTCACTTTCAAAGACGAAGTAATAGTAGGGTGACTTGATGCCGCCGGCAACCAGCTCCTCTGTCGTGAAGACCACCTTCACATTAACCCCGGCGTCGTCCAGTGCGATTTTTTTCGCTTCGGAAAGCGTGATATATTTCCCGGCGTAAATAATGCTGCCGCTCTTTGCGTCGATTTGGTAGAAATATTGATTCGTCCCGGTGTAGAACTCCAGCAGGTAGCAGGGCTTGCCCTGATTGCGGCTCAGCTCCTCTCGGGTGAACACGATCTTCTGCGTCAGTTCATCCAGTTTGGCGTCCTTCAGTGCAATCTTCTTTGCTTCCTCCAAGGAGATGAACTTCGATACGCAGACAGAAGAAATGCCGGAGACCTCTTGGAATTTAAGAAGCTCGTCCAACGACATGCGGGCAACCTCGTTCGTGGGTAGACCGGTTTTGTTTGCTGCGGTAAGGATCCAGTCGGCGCGACCAAGGGAGACATGGAATTCCTCGGCGATCTTTGCTGCTTCGGCGTTTTCCGTCAGTTCGGAGTGGAAAACCAGCGTGCCGACGGCATCGGTCTGCTCCAGGGCCTGCTGGATCTCCGCGGAGAGCGATGCCTTTAGCTCGGCGTTCGCATCAAGACGGGAATCAAAAGAGATCAGAACCGTCGCTTCGCCATTTTCCATGTATCCGCAGGCCTCGTAGGCGGCGACCGTGCGCGTTAGAGCGGTCTCGACACTCTGCTTTCCCAGCGCAACATCGCTGAGCGCATTTTCCGCATCGCTGTTCAGGCTGCGGACATTCTTAACGATCCCGCTTTTGGCAATCGTATATTCCACGCTGGGGTTGACATCCATTGTGAAGGTGCCTGCTGTCGCATTGCTTCGGATGGCATGTGTGGCGATGCCGGTGCAGAGAACCAGTGCAAGGCAGGCAGCCATTGTTCCAAGCTTGGCCCAGCCGGGCTTTCTTTTGGTATTTGCTTCGCTTTCCGCGTCAGCGATAAGCTCGTCATTGATCTTTCCGATCGAACGAAGAAGAACTTCGGTTTTCATAGCATAATTCCCTCCTTTTCAAGAAATCGTCTTAATTCGTTTCTCATACGGAAAAGCAAAGACGTCACCTTGCTCTCGCTCATTCCGTATGCGTCCGCAATATCCCGTATTGCATAGAGATGATAGTATCTGCGGACAAAAATGTTACGGTTCAGCTTGGGCTTTGCATACAGGAAGCGGTCAATGGCGGCAGCCAACTCATTTTCTTCGATGGTCTGCTCCACAGTCGTTTCCGAAGGAACGCAGGCTTCCAACTCAGACAGCGCGAGGACTACTTGTCCGTGTCCGCGTTTTTCGGCAGTATACCGCTTATAACGGTTCAGAGCGAGGTTGCGCGTGATTTTCCCTAAGTAGATCGACAAACGGCTCGGACGCTGCGGCGGGATCGAATTCCATGCGCCGAGATATGTGTCGTTGGCACATTCCTCCGCATCCTCTTTGTTACGCAGTATGTTATATGCAATCGTATGGCAGTAGTTCCCGTACTTTTCTGTGGTGGCGGTAATCGCGCTCTCGTTACGCGCCCAGTACAATTCTATGATCTCATGGTCTTTCATTGCGCCCTCCCTTCTTTCTGCGTAAAGGCCTTTCACCTATATAGACAACAAAAATCGCCGTTCATTGCGTGGACAGGAAAACTTTTCTTCAAGCTTATCATATCATGCGGGAGCGGCGATTTCTACCGGTCTGAAAGTGCTGGCTTATCATGGTACAGAGGATTCTCGGTCACTTTGGGTTCTTGTGCAGTCTTTTTCATCGTTCGGCCTCCTTATCCTTCTGACAGGGCGCATTGTAGTCGAGAATCGTGTTGTGACGCCGCCAGCCGCGAATCTTGAATTTGACCAGCTTACCATGTCCGAGAACAAGAAAACTGATAAGCCCTTTCTTTTGCAGTCCCTCCAAAGCGGCCAAGGTCTGGCGGCGGAAGCGAGTGCGGAAATACCGGGACAATTCCTCCACAGACATGATCCATTCGCCGGGGTAGATGGTGTAACTAATGCCATCAATGCGCTTGTATGAGGTGCGGAAGTTGGCATAGGCGCAGAGCACGACAAAATAAATAAATATCCCCCGGCCTAGCCGGGGGATATTTATTCGTACAGATAAAAAGAGCACCCCATGGGTGCTCTTTTGGCTTTCGCTTAAAATTCCGCGTTTCCCACCGTGCGGGGGTGCAGCTCCACGTCGCGGATGTTGCTGACGCCCGTGAGGTACATCACCATACGCTCGAAGCCCAGGCCGAAGCCGGCGTGACGGCAGGAACCGTAGCGACGCAGGTCGCAGTACCACCAGTAGTCCTCCGGGTTCATGCCCAGCTCACGGATGCGGCTCTCCAGCAGCTCCAGGCGCTCCTCGCGCTGGCTGCCGCCGATGATCTCGCCGATGCCGGGCACCAGGCAGTCTGCCGCGGCCACGGTCTTTCCGTCATCGTTCAACCGCATATAGAACGCCTTGATCTCCTTGGGATAGTCGGTGACGAACACCGGCTTCTTGTAGACCTGCTCGGTGAGATACCGCTCGTGCTCGGTCTGCAGGTCGGTGCCCCACTCCACCTTGTAGTCGAACTTGTCATTATTCTTCTTCAGGATCTCCACCGCGTCGGTATAACTGACCCGGCCAAAGTCGCTGGACGCCACGTGCTCCAAACGCTCCTTCAGCCCCTTGTCCACGAAGCTGTTGAAGAAGTCGATCTCCTGAGGGCAACGCTCCAGCACCCGGCGGATGATGTGCTTGATCATGGCCTCGGCCACGTCCATGTCGCCGGCCAGGTCGCAGAAGGCCATCTCCGGCTCGATCATCCAGAACTCGGCGGCATGGCGCTGGGTGTTGGAGTTCTCCGCACGGAAGGTGGGGCCGAAGGTATACACATCGCCAAAGGCCATGGCGAAGTTCTCGGCGTTCAGCTGGCCGGACACCGTCAGGCTGGTCTTTTTGCCGAAGAAGTCCTGGGAGTAGTCCACCTGCCCGTCCTCGGTCTTGGGGACGTTGTTCAGATCCAGAGTGGTCACCTGGAACATCTCGCCGGCACCCTCGCAGTCGCTGCCGGTGATGATGGGGGTCTGTACATACACAAAACCCCGGCTCTGGAAAAACTCATGCACTGCGTAGGCCGCCGCGGAGCGTACCCGGAACGTGGCGGAGAACAGGTTGGTACGGGGCCGCAGGTGCTGGATGGTCCGCAGGAACTCCACGCTGTGGCGCTTCTTCTGCAGGGGGTAATCCGGCGTGGACTTGCCCTCTACCTCGATGCTGTGGGCCTTCACCTCCAGGGGCTGCTTGGCATCCGGCGTCAGCACCACGGTGCCCTTGACGATCAGTGCCGCGCCCACGTTCTGTGCGGCGATGTCCTTATAGTTGGCCAGCTCCTCGGCGGACATGACCACCTGCAGGTTCTTGAAGCAGGAGCCGTCGTTCAGCTCGATGAAGCCAAAGGTCTTCATGTCGCGGATGGTGCGTGCCCAGCCGCACACGGTCACGTCCTTGCCGCCCAGGGACTCCTGATCGGCGAAGATCGCGGCAATTCTCATTCGTTCCATATCATTCTCACCTTTTCTATGTTCTTCTGCGTTGCATTCCGCAGCCGTTTTGACAGTACATTATATTATAAACCAACGCGCCGGGATTTACAAGGCCGACTTTTGACCTGCAGACGCCGTTCATAAAAAGAAAAGGCCCCGTAGCTTTCGCCGCGGGGCCTTTTGTCATGCCTGCCAATCCTTTACCTGCTTACGCAGCCAGTCGCACCAGGCATCCATGCCCTCGCCGGTCTTGGCCGATACCGGGAAGACCTCCAGCTTCGGATTGCGCCGGTGGGCGTATTCGATCACCTTCTCCATGTCGAAGTCGAAATAGGGCAGCACATCGATTTTGTTGATGAGCAGCACATCGCACACGGTGAAGATCAGGGGGTACTTCAGGGGCTTGTCGTGGCCCTCCGGCACGGAGAGGATCATGGCGTTCTTCACCGCGCCGGTGTCAAACTCCGCCGGACACACCAGGTTCCCCACATTTTCCAGCACCACCAGGTCCAGATCGTCCGTGCCGATCTCCCGCAGGCCCTGTTCCGTCATACCCGCGTCCAGGTGGCACATCCCGCCGGTGTGCAGCTGGATGGACCGCACCCCAGCGCCGGCAATAGCGGCGGCATCCACGTCCGAGTCGATGTCCGCCTCCATCACGCCCATCCGCAGCTCGTCCTTCAGCGCCTCGATGGTCCGCAGCAGCGTTGTGGTCTTGCCGCTGCCGGGGGAGGACATCAGGTTCAGCAGGAACGTCCCCTTTTGCTTCAGTGCCTCCCGTACCCGCGCTGCCTCCCGGTCGTTGTCGGCAAACACGCTCTCTTTTACTTCGATGATCTTATAGGTATCCATACTACGCACCCTCTATCTCTTTAATGCTGATCTCGCTGCCCCGCAGCAGCCAGGTATCCCCGCTGCCGCAGTGGGGGCAGACCCGCCCGTGGGCCACAGTGGGGTAGTCCGCGCCGCAGCCGCCGCAGTGTGTCACGGCGGGCAGCGTGTCGATGTGCAGCTGCGCGCCCCGCAGCAGGTCGGACTTCTGCACCGCCCAGTCCCAGCAGCTGATCAGCTCCCTTGGGATGGCGCCGCACACCTCGCCCAGCTCCAGTGTCACACTCGCCGCGCGGGTGAGATCGTTTTCCGCGCCCACGCGCTCCACGGTCTTGATCACGTGGAAGACAATGCCCAGCTCATGCATATCACTTGGCCGCCTTTTTAGCCCTGCGCTCCGCCTTCTTGATCTTGATGTTCCGCTTGATCATATAGGGCAGGATGGCCTTCATCTTGTCCTCGCAGGCGTACATGGTGCTGCACTCCGGACGCTCCCGGTGCAGGTGGATGGCGTCAAAGGCGCACTTGGTGGTGCACACGCCGCAGCCGATGCACTTATTGGGGTCCACGATGCTGGCGCCGCAGCCCAGGCATCGGGCCGTCTCTGCCTTGACCTGCTCGGCGGTGAAGGCCACGCGCTCGTCCCGGAAGGTCTTACGCAGGGCGTCGTTGTAGCCGATGCGCTGGCGCGGCGTGTTGTCGTAGCTGTCCACGGCGATCAGCGCGTTTTTCTTGTCCAGCTCGATGAACTGCCGGCGGTCGCGGCCGATGGTCAGCGTGGCGCCCTGCACATAGCGGTGCAGGCTGATCGCGCCCTGCTTGCCGGCGGCAATGGCATCGATGGCGAACTTCTGGCCGGTATAGGCATCGCCGCCCACGAAGATGTCCGGTTCAGCCGTCTGATAGGTGACGGGATCGGCCTTGGCGGTGCCGTTGGGGTTGAATTCCACCTGGGTGCCCGCGAGAAGCGTCTTCCATTCCGCCTTCTGGCCGATGCAGTACAGCACCGTGCCGCAGGGGGCCATCTGCACGGTGTTCTCATCGTACACCGGCGCGAAGCGCCCGCTTTCGTCCTTGACGCTCAGGCACTTGACAAAGGCGATGTTGGCGGCCTTGCCGTTCTCGGTCTGGACCTCCTTGGGACCCCATCCGGCGTAAATGGCGATACCCTCGCGCTCACACTCGCTGCGGTCCTCCTCGCCCATAGGCATCTCCTCATAGCCCTCCAGGCAGTACAGGCTCACGCTCTCCGCGCCGCAGCGCACGGCGGTGCGGGCCACGTCGGCCGCGATGTTGCCGCCGCCGATGACCACCACCCGGCCCTTCAGTGTCTTTTCGTCCCGCAGATGCACGCCGCGGATGAAGTCGATACCGGAGATCACGTTCTCCGCGTCGCCGCCGGGCACGGCCAGGGTGCCGCCGTGCTGCAATCCGACGGCTACATAGAAGCCCTTGTAGCCCTCCTCACGGAGCTGGGCAATGGTGATGTCCTTACCCACCTCCACGCCGCAGCGGAACTCCACGCCCAGCGCGCGCAGCACGTCGATCTCGGCTTCCACCACGTCCTTCTCCAGACGGAAGGAGGGAATGGCGTTCATCAGCATACCGCCGGGGCGGCTCTCCTTTTCAAACACCGTGGGCCGATAGCCCTTTTCCGCCAGATAGTAGGCGCAGCTCATGCCGGCGGGGCCTCCACCGATGATGGCGATCTTTTCGCTGAATTCGCCGTCCACCTTGGGAATGACCTTCTCCGGGATGAAGCGCATCTCCGCGTCCAGATCCTGCTGGGCGATAAAGCGCTTTACCTCGTCGATGGCCACGGCCTCGTCCACGGTGCCGCGGGTGCAGGCGTCCTCGCACCGGCGGTTGCAGATGCGGCCGCACACGGCAGGAAATGGGTTCTCCCGCTTGATGAGCTGCAAAGCCTCCCGATACTTGCCCTGTGCCGCCAGCTTCAGATAGCCCTGCACGGCGATGTGGGCGGGGCAGGCGGTCTTGCAGGGGGCGGTGCCGGTGTCGTAGCAGTTGATGCGGTTGCGGTCCCGATAGTCGATGCTCCACTTCTCCGGGCCCCACTTCACCTCGTCGGGCAGCTCGGCCCGGGGATACTCGATATAGCCGTCCTTGGTGCACAGCTTCTGGCCCAGCTTCACCGCGCCGGCGGGACAGTTCTCCACGCAGCGCCCGCAGGCCACGCACTTCTCCGTCTCCACCGCGGCCACATAGGCGCTGCGGGACATATTGGGTGTGTTGAACATCTGGCTGGTCCGCAGGGCGTTGCACACGTTGACGTTGCAGTTGCAGATACCAAAGATCTTCTGCTCGCCGTCGATGTTGGTGATCTGGTGGACGAAGCCGTTGTCCTCCGCCTGCTTGAATATGGCCATCGCCTCGTCATAGGTGATGTACTCGCCCCGCTGGGTCTGCACCACATAGTCGGCCATGTCGCCCACAGCGATGCACCAGTTCTCCACATCGTCGCCGCAGCCCTCGCCCAGCTTGTCGCGGCTGGCGCGGCAGGAGCACATACTCTTGGCGTACTTGCCTTCATACTTGTGCAGCCAGTAGGAGATCTTCTCCAGCCCGATGGCCTCCTGCTCCGTCTCGATGGCCTTCTCCACCGGGATCACGTGCATACCGATGCCCGCGCCTCCGGGGGGCACCATCGGCGTGATCTTCTCCAGGGGCAGCATGGTCATGCGCTCAAAGAACGCCGCCACCTCCGGGTGCGCGTCGATCTGGCTCCGCCGCATATTCAAAAACTCGGCGCTGCCGGGCACGAACAGGGGCAGGATGTACCGCTTCTCGTGGTTCGGGTTTTTGCCGTCCAGGTTTTCCCAGTTGTACTCAATGATGCCCAGCCAGGCCATTTCGTCCAGCAGCTTCTGCAGGGGCTCGCGTTCCATCTTCGTCAGCTTCATCAGCTGCTCGATGGTCTTGGGCTTGCGGACACCCATTTTCAGTGCCACGTCCGCCATCTCATCGGTCACCAGCGCATCCAGCCCCCAGTATTCGGGGTCGTCAGCGGTGGCCTTCAGGCCAATGCGGTTGGTGATCATGCTGCCCAGCTTCAGGATCTTCTCCCGGGGCGGCCGGTCGGGACAGGGAATTTTGAACGAGAGCTTTTCCTCGTCCAGGGGGAAGCTGGTAGGTTTGCTGCCGTTGATGTCGCGCATCGTCTCTCTCCTCCGTTATCTGCTGCTCTGACCAGAGGCGTTTTGCCCTTATAGGGGAGCAGCGTTATGATTTTAAGCTCTATTATATCTATAATACCAACTTTTCTGCCAATATCCTATTGACTTTTCCGCCAAAGGTGTGATAACTTTTTATATGGTCCTGGTCGGACCAGAAAAGAAAGCAAAGGAGCATGAGCTGTGGCCTTTCGTGAGATCGTCGCCCCCACCGTCAAGGAGCTATTCATCCAGCAGCTGGAGGGCATGATCCTCTCCGGTGAGCTGTGCCCGGGGGATCGGCTGCCCACTGAGCGTGAGCTGGCGGATGAAATGAAGATCAGCAAGACCGTGGTCCATGAGGGATTGCGGGAGCTGCATCGTCTCGGCTTTCTGGACATCGCCTCCCGCCGCGGCGTCACCGTGGCGGACTACGCCCAGACCGGCAGCCTGGAAACGCTGCGGGCCATCATGGATTTCCATGGCGGTCTCCCGGATGCCAAAACGGCGGGCAGTATCCTTCAGTTGCGCTATTATCTGGAGGGCCCCGCCATGGAGGAGCTGGCTGCGCGGCACACACCGGCAGACATGGCAGCGCTGCAGGCCTTACAGCGCCAGGCGGAGCAGGCGGCGCAGGAGGGGACGGATGCGCTGGCCGAGGCCCTGTTCCGCTACCACCGGGGCATCACCTTTCTCAGCGGCAACACCATCACACCGCTGCTGTTCAACGCCTTTACCCGGGTGAACCTGGAGTTCTGGAAGGAGTATATCCAGCTTACCGGCATCGACCGCTGTCTGGAACGGCTGGCCCAATTCACCGCCCATATCGAGGCGGGGGAGGGACAGGCCG
>ERZ780137.1737-NODE-1737-length-11542-cov-3.088361_pt1 | contig 11542 bp, 9 predicted proteins | sample MGYA00511020_ERZ780137 | MGnify/ENA primary metagenome ERZ780137 (study PRJEB29588, sample SAMEA2157917) | human gut metagenome | biome: human gut; feature: human-associated habitat; material: faeces | place: Denmark | collected 2008/2010 ... | reverse complement strand
TGCCTCATCAAATCCAAACAGCAGATTCATGTTCTGTACTGCCTGTCCGGCTGCTCCCTTGACCAGATTATCAAGCGCTCCCATCATGACCACGCGTCCGGTTCTTTCGTCTACTTTGAAATTCACATCCACATAGTTGCTGCCTTCGACCCATTTCGTCTCCGGGCAGACACCATCCGGCAGAACTCGGACAAATTTTTCTTTCTTATAATATTTTTCATAGGCAGCGCGCAGATCCTCTGCTGTCGGCATCGTTCCATCCGCCTTTGGCACCAGAGACGCGTACTCTGTCGCAAGTATGCCACGGTTCATCGGTGCAAGATGCGGGGTAAATGTAACCGTAATATTTTTGCCCGCCGCATAGCCTAACTGCTCTTCGATCTCCGGCGTATGTCTGTGCGTTGTAACACCGTATGCTTTCATATTTTCATTGACCTCACAGTACAGATTCGGCACCTTTGCGCCTCTGCCGGCTCCGGAAGTACCGCTCTTTGCGTCGATGATCAGCGTATTCGGATCGATCAGCCCTTCCTTCACAAGCGGATATGCCGTTAAGATCGAGCAGGTCGTATAGCAGCCCGGATTTGCTACCAGTCTTGCTTTTTTCACCTGATCCCTGTTGACCTCACACAGTCCATAGACTGCCTCTTCAATAAACTGTGGACTCTTGTGCTCTAACTTATACCATTTCTCATAAACCGAAACATCTTTGATCCGGTAATCCGCGCTCAGGTCGATGATCTTTACCTTATTTAATATCTCCTCTGTGAGGATGCCTGCCAGATAGCCCTGCGGTGTCGCTGTAAAGATCACATCCACCGCGTCCGCGAGCTTTTCGATATTGTCATCCAGACATTTGTCTTCTACCAGTTCGAACATGTTCTGATATACTTCCGCATATTTTTTATCGATATAACTTCTTGAACCGTACCATTTTATTTCTACATCTCTATGTCTTAAAAGGATTCTGACCAGTTCGCCTCCCGCATATCCGGTTGCTCCTATAATTCCGACTTTTACCATATCAAACTTCCTCCTGTCATATGTTTCATAAAAAACCATTCTTTTCTATTTTAGCACAAATTCCTTATTCTTCTACCCTGTTTCCGTGATTTTTCATGTACTCTTTTTGATATTGCATAATTATACATTCATTTCTGTTTTTATGCAAGTCTTTTATGAATTTTTATTTATAATGTGTGTATATTTTTTCGCTTGCTTTTTTACAGATTATGGGGTATATTATTGCTAACGGTATGAAAAACCAACGAAAGGATGAATAAAAATGAAAGAAAAAGTTGTATTAGCCTATTCAGGCGGATTGGATACCACGGCGATCATCCCGTGGTTAAAAGAAAATTACGATTACGACGTCATCTGCTGCTGCGTAGACTGCGGACAGGGCGAAGAACTGGACGGACTGGAAGAAAGAGCAAAATTATCCGGTGCTTCCAAATTATATATTGAAGATATTGTAGATGAGTTCTGTGATGACTACATCGTTCCATGTGTACAGGCAGACGCTGTATACGAAAACAAATATCTGCTCGGTACTTCCATGGCACGTCCTGGCATCGCAAAAAAATTAGTAGAGATTGCCAGAAAAGAAGGCGCAGTTGCGATCTGCCACGGCGCTACCGGAAAAGGAAATGACCAGATCCGTTTCGAGCTTGCGATCAAGGCACTTGCTCCGGATGTAAAGATCATCGCTCCCTGGAGAAATGACAAATGGAACATGCAGTCCCGTGAAGATGAGATCGCATACTGCAAGGCACATGGCATCGATCTTCCGTTCTCCGCAGATTCCAGCTACAGCCGTGACCGTAACCTGTGGCACATCAGCCATGAAGGTCTTGAGCTTGAGGATCCGTCCTTAGAGCCAAACTACGATCATCTTCTGGTTCTTGGTGTTTCCCCGGAAAAAGCTCCGGATGAAGGCGAATATGTGACCATGACCTTTGAAGCCGGTGTTCCGACTTCCGTAAACGGCAAAAAGATGAAAGTTTCCGACATCATCCGTGAACTTAACACACTCGGCGGCAAACACGGAATCGGCATCATCGACATCGTGGAAAACCGTGTTGTCGGCATGAAATCCCGTGGTGTCTATGAAACTCCTGGCGGAACGATCCTGATGGAAGCACACAGACAGCTCGAAGAACTCGTTCTTGACCGTGATACCATGAACGCGAAAAAAGATATGGGCAACAAGATGGCTCAGCTCGTTTACGAAGGAAAATGGTTCACTCCGCTGCGCGAGGCAGTTCAGGCATTCGTAGAATCCACACAGAAATATGTGACCGGTGAAGTAAAATTCAAACTTTACAAAGGAAATATCATCAAAGCCGGCACTACTTCTCCGTATTCTTTATACAGTGAATCTCTCGCAAGCTTCACAACCGGAGATCTGTACGACCACCACGACGCAGAAGGCTTTATCACCTTATTCGGACTTCCGTTAAAAGTTCGTGCCATGAAGATGTTAGAGCTTGACAAAACAAATAAGAAATAAATATCCGGCATATCGTCATTAAAAAAAGTTCCTGCAGAATGTTCTGCGGGAACTTTTTTAATGAATCAAATCTACCTGATCGCTGACAGGTACAGCAATTACTGAACCGGGAACTGTCCCAGGTAATGTCCGTCCGTTTCATCCATGTTATAGTAATAAACGCCATCGGAGATCAGTCCTCTTGCTACCATACCATTCCACTGATAAAATACGACTCTTCCGTAAGGATCATAGCCCCATCCGTTGTTGACCAGTGTTCCATCCCAGTTTGCACAGCCATAGTCCTGTCCGTTTGCGAACTGGAACCAGCCTCCGTCTTCCATCTTGCCATTTGCATTCAGATAATACGGATGATCGTTCATAAAAGTGATCTGATCTTTGTACAGATATCCGTTGGAATCAAAATAGCAGGTGTAGCCTACACTTTCGCTGTACTGGAAGTTTGTAAACACTTCATGTCCATAGACATCCAGATAAATGATATGGATTCCGTCCGGATGATAGGTCAGACGATCCGCCATCGGCGTTCCGTCTGCCTGTAAATAATAAGTATAGCTTCCGTCAAAGAAAAACGCGTCTGTCACTGTTTTTCCGTTTAATACATAAGTATTGCCATTCCATGTTCCACCATTGTCTTTTATGCTGTAGAACGGAACCTGACGTCCGCCGCCATTGCCTACCGTAATATTCCATTTTGACAGATCCGCTGTCGGCCAGCTTGTCTTTGTTGATGCATCTTTTACATAGGAATACTTCGCTTCCGTCTGTGTGTCCAGCATCTGGATCGCGTACAGTTTCCATGTCTCTGCGGTTGCATCGGACGGGATCGTCATTTTGATCGTCCAGACACCGGTAGAGGAATCGTATGTGGATGTATTTCCGTTTTTTGCATCCCAGGTACCGGTATGTGTCTGGAATTTCTTCTCCACACCGTCTTTCGTATGGTAAATATAGTAAAAATGCAGTCTTGCTGTGTTGGCAGTCTTACAGGTGATGGTGATCGCATCCCCGGGATTTGCCGTATTCGCGCTCATACTGATCGAAGACAGATCGATGGTTCCCTGACCTGCTGTCGTGCTGGATGCCCCGTCAAGATCTTCCTCTGTTTCTAATATTTCCGCTTCCTCTGCTACTGCTGCATCCGCTTCATCCCCGGATGCGTCTGTAACTTCCGCCTGCGCCTGGGCAGCCGGCTGTTCTGCTGCATATACTGTCGTTCCGGCTGCGCAAAGCATTGTGGATGCCAACAGCATGCATAACAATTTTTTTCTCATTCTCCCTGTTCTCCTTTTTTGATTTGCATATAGTACTGCAAATACTATTTTAAGGATACCTGTCCTGACTGTCAACTACAGTTTTTACTGATAATATCCCAGCAGATGTCCGTCTGCCTGTAAGTAATAAGTATAATTTCCATCAAAGAAGAACGCATCTGTGATCGTCTTGCCGTTCAATACATAATGCTGTCCATCCCACTTGCCGCCTTTTTCCAGCATATTATAATGCGGGACTACACGTCCGCCGGATGCCGGTGTGCTCGGTGAAACTGCCGCGCCGCCTACAGAAACATTACAGCAGGAAAGATCTGCCTGTCCAATCTCCGGTATCACAGCTGTATTCCATAGATAGGAATCCTCATTATAGCCGTCAAACATCTGAACCGTTTCAAGACGCCATACGACATCCACTGCATTGGGTGCTGAGCATCCCACCGTAAAGGTTCCGCCCGGATTTACCGTCTGTGTATTGACACCGAGCGTATTTAAGTCCACATATGCCTGTCCGGTAAATCCGTCCAGTTCCTGTGCCTCTTCCTCCATCTGGATCAGTTCCGCTCCTCTGTCCTGTGTCTCTGCCGCCGATACGGTAGTTCCCATAGACACTACCATCATTGCCATCAGCATAAATCCTACTACTTTTCTTTTCATTCCTCACTTTTTCTTAATTGACTGCCTCTTTTTTCGCAATCTGAATATAATACCCCTTTCCTTCCGGAAAGGTTCCAGATTTTTATATTTTTTTATTTTTTTCTTCGATCTGTTTTATCACATCCGTAATACACCTGACGCTCTCTTTCATCTCGTCCTCCGGCAGACTGCCATATCCGATCAAAAGCGTCGGCCATCCCCGTCCTTCCCTCTTTCCGATATAATTTGCGGAAAGTCCGTACAGACGGATGCCATGCGCTTTCCCGGTCTCGACCAGTTCTTCCTCCGATGCCTTCGTCTCAACCTCTACCAGAAAATGCAATCCCGCATTGTCCCCGTAAATCTTATGTACCCAAGTCTGCTTTTTTAATTCCTGGCTCATTCGGTCATGTTTGGCTCTGTATATTCCACGCATCCGGTTCAAATGCCGTTCAAAATATCCTTCCCGCATAAAGCGCGCCAGAACTTCCTGCTGTACCTTTGCAACCGTTGACGCGTAAAATCCACAGTTCTCATGATATTTTTTTAACAGACGTTTTGGCAGTACCATGTAACTGATTCGAAGCGCCGGCGCGATACTTTTGGAAAAGGTTCCAAGGTAGATCACACTTCCCGTCTTGTCATTTCCCTGCAAAGACGGGATCGGCTTTCCCTTATACCGGAATTCACTGTCATGATCGTCTTCTATGATATAGCGTTCGGGATGCGCCGCCGCCCAGCCGAGCAATTCCATCCTGCGCTTTAACGGCATAACGATACCGAGCGGATACTGGTGTGACGGCATGGTATAAACGATATCCGGCTCATGCTTCTGCACTTCCTGAAACGAGATCCCGTCTTTATCCATCGGAACGCCAAACACCGTGTAATGCATATTGCAAAACGTGCGGTATGCCTGCAGATAGGTCGGATTTTCCATGACAACCTTCTGATCCGTTCCTAAGATCTGCGCAAGCAAAAGCAGAAGGTACTCATTTCCGGCACCGATCACCACCTGTCCCGGCTCACAGTTGACCCCCCTCGCCTGGTGCAGGTAACGGGTCACCTCCCGGCGCAGTGCTTCCTCTCCGGACGCATTTCCTGCCCGGAACAGCTTTTCTTCCTCTAAGAGAACATTTTTATTTATCTTCCGCCACGCATTGTAGGGAAAGTATTTTAGATCCACCATATAAGGGGAAAAATCGTAACGATATTCTTTTTTTTCTTCCACCGCAACGGGTTCCGCTTCCTCACTGCTTCCAGCTTTATAAATATCCATAATATCGCAGACATAATAACCGCTGCACGGCCGCGTCTCCACATATCCCTCTGACACGAGCTGTTCGTACGCAAGTTCTACCGTACTGCGGCTCACCGAGAGATTTCCCGCCAATAAACGAGTAGACGGTAATTTTTCTCCCTGAGAAATCTTACCGTCTGCTATCTCATTTCTTATGTATTCATAAATCTGTTCATACAGTGCTCGCTTCCCATCGGGTTTTAACTCCATCATTATCTCGATCATGGGAACACCTGTCTTTTTATTTTACGGATTTATCCTTATGGATTGCTGCTACTACTTTCTCTTTCATATCAAGTGCCTTGTCCTTGATCTTGCGGTTGGCAGAAGCAGAAGTGATGACATTCGCAAGGCATTTGGATGCCACATCATACTGTTTAAAGTGGAACGCCATGCATGCAAGTAAGTAATCCACCGTACTCTGATCCATGCCGCACATCGGGAACATCTCTGTAGCAACCGCTTTCATAAAGCCTTCATACGCCTGTTTGTAAAATGCTTCCTCTTCCTGTGCGCACGCAGCTTTTTTTGCCTTGTTTTCCGGTGTATCCTCGGTAAGGCTTTCCTTCTGTGCGCGGAGCAGCCAGGAGATCACCAGACAGTTGTACGCTTTCTCACTGGTCTTTCCTTTTTTCGCGATCGCATTGAACAGGGAAAGCTTGTGCATTGCAACTGCGGTGTCATAATCATACGGCGCGGTCTCGCTTTCTTCCTTCTGCGGTTCTGCCTTGTAATTCTCGCAGATCTTTTCCTTTACCAGTTTTACCTGTCCGGCAGGAAGATGCTCAAAATAATTGTTGAGTGCCGTATAGCCGCAGAACGGGCAGGAAGTCACATTGTATTTTAAAGTATCGATATACTGAAAACGCGGGCGAAGGTCACGATCCGGCTCCTCGCGCTTTACACGTCCGTTCTTTACCATCTTACGCTTAAATACCTTGTCACAAACCGCGCAGCGCACTGCTTTTGCAAGTAAGAAGCTGTCCTCGGTCGGCACTTCCGCTTCCTTTGACACTTCTCCGCCTGCTCCTTTTTTCTTTTCTTCATCTGCGAAGAGATCCATCTCTCCATCTGTTTTTAAACCAAATTTTTCCAAACCTGAAAATAAGTTCATCTTCCCGTTCCCTCCAAATCTCTATTTTGTCTGTGTCGGCAGCTTATAAGAACTCTTGAGGGAAACGATACGGTTAAATACGAGCGCATCCTCTTTTGAATCCTTTGCGTCCACGCAGAAATATCCCTGACGTACAAACTGAAAACTGTCATAAGCTTTCGCGTCTGCCAGTGCTGGTTCTACATAACATTCTTTTAAAATCGTCAGCGAATTCGGGTTTAAATTCAAACTTCCGTCCTCATTATACACCCCAAGCTCTTCGTCAACAATATTTTCATACAAACGGATCTCCGCTTTTTTCGCATACGGAGCCGGAACCCAGTGGATCGTTCCCTTTACTTTTCTGCCATCCGGGCTGTTTCCACCCTTGGATGCCGGATCATAGGTACAGTGGATCTCAACCACTTTTCCGTTTTCATCCTTTTTATAATCCACACATTTTACGAAATACGCCTGCATCAGACGCACCTCATTTCCAGGGAACATGCGAAAATATTTTTTGGGCGGATCTTCCATAAAATCTTCTCTGTCAATATAAAGTTCGCGGCAGAACGGAACCGTGTGTGTTCCGAGTGCTTCGTTTTCCATGTTATTGACTACGGTCAGTTCTTCGACCTGTCCCTCCGGATAATTGTCGATGATGACTTTGATCGGATCAAGCACCGCCATCATACGGGCACGCTTTAATTTCAGATCTTCACGGATGCAGTATTCGAGCATCGCGTAATCCGTCACGGAATTTGCCTTTGAAATACCGCAGAGTTCCACAAACTGCTTGATGGATTCCGGGGTAAAACCTCTTCTGCGCAGTGCGGCGATCGAAACCAGACGCGGGTCATCCCATCCGTCTACGATCCCCTCTTCTACCAGTTTTTTGATGTAGCGCTTTCCGGTAACCACATTTTTTAAATACAGTTTTGCAAACTCGATCTGTTTTGGCGGATTTTCAAATTCCAGTTCGCGTACCACCCAGTCATAAAGCGGTCTGTGATCCTCAAATTCCAGGGTACAGATGGAATGTGTGATCCCCTCGATCGCATCTTCGATCGGATGTGCGAAATCATACATCGGATAGATACACCACTTGTCTCCGGTTCTGTGATGTGTCATATGCGCAACACGGTAGATGACCGGATCACGCATGTTGATATTCGGGGATGACATATCGATCCTTGCGCGAAGTACTTTCGTTCCGTCTTCGAATTTTCCGTTTTTCATATCCTCAAACAGCGCAAGGTTCTCTTCCACGCTCCGTCCCACCGACGGGTCTTCTTTTCCAGGCTCTGTCAGTGTACCACGGTACTCACGGATCTCATCCGCAGTCAGGTCTGACACATACGCCTTGCCCTTGCGGATCAGCTTTACCGCGCACTCGTACATCTGGTCGAAATAATCGGATGCGAAAAACAGTCTGTCCTCCCAGTCCGCGCCGAGCCATTTGATGTCTTCCTTGATCGCTTCCACGAATTCGTTTTTTTCCTTGGTCGGATTCGTATCGTCAAAACGCATGTTAAATTTTCCGCCGTATTCCTGCGCCAGTCCGTAATTTAAAAGGATGGACTTCGCATGTCCGATATGAAGGTAGCCGTTTGGCTCCGGCGGGAATCTAGTATGAACGGTCTTACAGTGACCCTCTTCTAAATCTTTATCAATGATCTGTTCAATGAAATTTCTGGAAACTGTTTCGTTTTCCATTGTATCTTCCTCCTGCTAAACTTACTCTATCACAATATTCTTATTATAAGGAAAATAATTTTGAAAAGCAACTGATAACTGCTAAAATCTTCTAATTATTTTCCGCGAAATAAGCGTCTATTCCATTCGCGATCCCGGCCGCGATCTTCGCCTGATAATCCGCTGTCGCCATACGCGTATCCTCTGCCGGATTGGTCATATATCCCATCTCGACGATCGTAACCGGAACCTGGCACCAGTTGATCCCGCTCATCGAATCTGTCTCCCAGACATACTCCTTTTTGCATCCGGTCGATGCCACCAGCGCATCCAGCACATGGGAGGAAAGACTTTTGCTCTTTGCGTAAAGGGAAGCATTGTACGGATTGGAGGATGTCTGGCAGATTGTCATCGCCCCGTTCGCATCCGCGTTTTCCGAACCGTTCGCGTGTATGCGCACAAACGCGTCCGCTCCCGCATTGTTTGCCACTGCCGCACGCTCGCTGTTGCTGATGTTTACATCATTGGATGTGCGCACCATGATGACACGATATCCCCGTCCTTCCAGCTCCGTCTGTAATTTTAATGCCACTTCAAGATTCAGCTCATACTCCGTCATTCCTGTGGTCGTCCCTGTCGTTCCACCGGCGACTTTTGCTTTCATCTCCGATGCCCCGGGTCCGACCGGCTCTTTTTCATTATTGCCCTTTGCCTGATGTCCCGCATCGATCACGACCAGCTTTCCTGCGGTACTCTGCTGCGCGTCCGCTGTCTCCTCGCTCTGCGGCTGTTCTTCCGCCGCCTGGGTCTCAGTCTCTTCTGTCTCCTCTGCCGCCGGATTTCCCTGAGTCTCCGTACTTTCCATTGTTTCCGCTTCTTCCGGAATTTCAGTGCCTGCGGTCTCCTCCGTCATTTCTTCCGGCATCTCCACTGCCTCCGTCTCCGTTTCTAATTCCACACCGGTTTCTGTTTCCCGGATCACCGCTTCTGTCGTTTCCGCTGCCGGCTCTGTCTTCTGTCCACATCCCGCGCAGCCGATAAGCATTCCCGTAATCAGAAGTAAGATCCCTGCCTGTTTTCTTTTCATGTTCTTCCCTCTCTCTTTCTTTTTACCTGCTCTCTATTTTATCAGTCCGGGCGCCATCTGTAAACAGAGACGGAATGCACTTTCCTCTGCCGCTTTTCCGCTGTTATGGCAAAACAGGCAGCTCCCTGCCCGGGAACCGCCTGTATCTGCTCCTTTAACTTCTGTGTACATGTTTATGCGTAAACAGATGATCCTGACAATATTCGTAATTTCCTTCACATTTGGAACAGAAACGGAACTCCAGATTCGGATCATCCAGTTCTGTTCTGCCGCAGATCGCGCATTTGTGCTTCGAGATCTTTGCCCCGCGTCTGCTCTCCCCGGTACTTGCCCGGTATGCCCTGCGCCGGTGTACCTCATGCGGCGTGTAACGCTGCAGGTTTTTGGTAGAAAGATAAAAGATCAGGAAGTTTAACAGGGATAAGAGGATCGTCACTAACATGATGATCGTCACCCACCATGCCATTGCCGTTCCAAGCACCGCATGGATACTGGCAAAGGTACGGATCAGATCATAGCCGATAAACGCCAGATATACCCATGCCATCCATTTCATCTTGATCGGAATGATAAAGTATAACATCACCTGCATGTCCGGATACATTGCCGCAAATGCCAGAAAGATCGACATATTGATGTAAGTCGTGCTGATGATGCCGCCCATCAGGCTGCTTGCCATATAAGCGGATGCCTGTCCGAAGATCAGATAGATCACACCGTACATGAGAAGACTGCCGACAACGGTCAGCAGAATGCCTCCGAAAATATAAACATTAAACCGGAAGGTTCCCCAGGTATTCTCCAATATCCGGCCAAGCTGAAAATAAAACAACATCATGATGATCAGGAAAAACACATTGCTGTCCGTCGGCTGGAAGATCCAGGTGATGATCCGCCAGATCTGTCCGTGCAGTACATAGTACGGCTGCATATTCAGATATCCCAAAAGCGTCGGGCTTAAATACTGTAAGAAAAATCCGATGCAGTACGCTCCGATCAGATATATGATCAGGTTCGGAATCGCGTATCTGCCAAACTTCCGTTCCATTTTATTCAGAAAATCCATATTTCTCACTCCATTTTTCTTGATTTGATTAAGAAAGCAGCTGCCGCCATCCGCAGCAACTGCCAGCCTTTTTCTCATTATATGGTTCGGGAAAACTTTTGTCAATGAATGCACTGTTTCTTCATAAAAACTTTATAATTCTTTACAATTCACTGTCATCCATGATCTCATATTCCAGTCTGCTTCCCTGCATACGCATAATTTCCGGAGACTCCTGTTCTTCCACCGCTTCTTCCGCCATCACCCGGGACTGCGGTCGCTGCATAGTCCCTCCTCCCTGCATGTTCTGCGGCTGCTGCATAGTTTCTCCGCTCTGCATGTTCTGCGGCTGCTGCATAGTTCCTCCGCTCTGCATGTTCTGCGGCTGTCCTGCATTTGCTCCGGTCCGTGGTTCTTTTCCGCCGTTCCATGACATATTGTATACAGGAACACAGAGTTCATCCCCCACCTGCAGATTATAGATATTTACATAAGGGTTGGCATACATGAGTGCCGAGACACTGACTCCATGCATTTTCCCGATTTTATATAAAGTATCTCCTTCTTTTACTACGTGAATGATTCCGGTGCAGTTCGCCGTCATATACCGGTTATGCACCATATTTGCTCCCTGATCCATGATCCTTACTCCCGATTTCTTTCCCTTTATCTTATTCTGTTTTGGGCATTTTGTTCCCTTTTTACCGGAAAATCAGGGAAAATATAAACTATTTCTAAAATTAATTTTTCCTCGTTGTTTTTTGTATTTTCCTGTCGTATAATGTACCTTGTTCAATTTACAGTGATGTATATATATAATATGAAATAACAGGTGATATTTATGGAAAACAATAACTTGCACAAGCTTGGTATAGACATTGGTTCTACTACCGTAAAAGTTGC
>ERZ780137.1731-NODE-1731-length-11570-cov-7.104733_pt1 | contig 11570 bp, 10 predicted proteins | sample MGYA00511020_ERZ780137 | MGnify/ENA primary metagenome ERZ780137 (study PRJEB29588, sample SAMEA2157917) | human gut metagenome | biome: human gut; feature: human-associated habitat; material: faeces | place: Denmark | collected 2008/2010 ... | reverse complement strand
GGGCAGAGGCGATCCTCCTGAAAGACGGCGGCGGGCGTTTCGACGCCGGTCACTGTGCCGGAGTCCGCGGACTCCAGTCCCAGCAGGATGCGCAGCAGCGTGGTCTTGCCGCAGCCGGAGCGGCCCATCAGCACCATGGGGCGGTCCACCGTCCAGGAAAAGCGCTGCAAAACCGGCGTGCTGCCGAAGCTTTTGCAGAGATCGGTTATCACAATGCTCACACGCGCACCTCCCCGCAAAGACGTGTCTTGGCCGTGCGCAGCAGGGCCGCCGCTGCCGCGGACAGCGCCGCCGACAGCAGCACGATGACGAGCGTCCACGCGAACACATCCGGCGTGGACAGGGTGATCTTCGCGCGGTAGAGCGCGTCGCCCACGCTGTGGTCCGGCAGACCGATGACCTCGGCGGAGACGCCGCTCTTCCAGCACATGCCCATGGCGGCGATGCAGCTCTCGCAGAAGGACGGGAAGATGCCGGGCAGCCAGATGTACCGCAGCCGCGCGGTAAGCGGCAGGCGGTAGACCTTCGCCATTTCCAGCAGCTTCGGGTCGGTGTCGGCAATGCCGCCCAGCACGCCCGCATAGACGACGGGCAGCACATGGGTAAAGCTGACGATGACCGACAGGTTCGCACTGCGCACCCAGAGCAGCGCCAGAATGACAAAGCTGGCAACGGGCATGGCGCGGATCAGCTGCATGGCAGGGTCAATGAACACCCGTACCCAGTGCCAACGTGCGCCCGCTGCGCCAAGAAGCAGGCCCCCTGCTGCTGCCAGCAGGAAGCCCGCCATTATGCGCAGCGCACTGAACACGATGCGCTGCCAGAATGCAGCTGTGGGTGCCAGCTGTGCCAGCGCCCCCAGTGTCTGCAGGGGCGTAGCCAGAAACAGCCCGCCGTGTCCCAGCCCCATGGCGGCAAGCTGCCAAATCAGAATCCACACAAGGATGGCGGCAGCCTTTTGCCACAGCGGCGTTTGCTGGAGCGGATGCGAGCATCGGCCTCTGCGGGGGGATTTAGCCTGCATAGTAGAAGTCGTCGGCAGGCAGGGCGCCGCCCACGCTGGCGGGGTCGGCGGCGTACAGAACCTTGAAGTAGGTCTCGAGGTCGGTCTTCATCTCGTCGCCGGTCTCAAAAACAATGTTGCACTGCGGCAGGGCCTTCTGGGCCAGCGCAGCCTTGGCGACAACGCCGTACTGCTCGCAGAGGGCTGCGGTGCCCTCGAGGTCAGAGTTTGCGGCCTCGACGCTGGCGGCATAGCCATCCATGAAGGCGGCAAAAGCCTCAGGGTCGTTCTCAACGGCATCCTTGCGGACGACCAGAACGCCGGTGACCAGCTTGGAGCCGGCGACCTTCTGCCATTCCTCGTTCATGTCAAGCGCAACGCGCAGACCCTCGACCTGGGACATGGCGCTGGTGACGAAGGGCTGAGGCAGCATGGCGATGGTGGCTTCGCCCGCCTGGACCTTGCTCAGGGCCTCGGTGGCCTCGCTGCAATACTCGATGGTAACGTCGCTGTCGGGGTCAACGCCGTTCTCGGTCAGGACGTAGCGCAGAACGTACTCGGGGGTAGCGCCCTTGCCGGTGGTGACGATGGTCTGGCCCTTCAGATCCCCGACAGAGTTGACGGTCTCTCCGTTCTCGACGATGTAGAGCACGCCCAGCGTGTTGATGCAGGCAACTTCCACTGCACCGTTCGTCTTGTTGTAGAGCGTGGCGGCGAGGTTGGCGGGCACAGCGGCGGCGTCCAAGTCTCCCTTGACCAGCAGCGGCACGATTTCATCGGCAGTGCCGTACATCGTGAAGTTGTAGTTGGAGGCGACCTCGTCGCTCATCAGGTTGACGAGGCCCATCGTCGTGGGGCCCTTCAGGCCCGCGATGCGCAGGGCGGCCTCGGATGCGTCGGCGGTTTCTTCAGTAGCGGGGGCCTCGGTGACGGCGGGGGTTGCCTCGACGGCGGATTCAGCGGCAGATTCTGCGGCAGACTCGCTCGCAGTCGCAGCCGCGCCGCAGCCTGCCAGAGAGGCGAACAAAGCAAACGCCGTTACAGCGGCGAAAATACGTTTCAGTTTCATAAAAATCTTAACCTCCTTGTTGCTTTTGCGGCCCTACTATACTATAATAAATGTGAATTGTCTGTTGCCCGTGCAACAGATACCCTTTTCAACCGTTTGCAAGGAGCTGTATGGACTACACACCCTACTACGAAACGATGCGCCGCACAAGCCTTTTGCGCGGCATGACGGACGCCGAGCTGGACACGCTGATGGCCTGCTTTGCGCCGCGGGTGCGCCGCTACGCCAAAGGCGAGCTGCTGCTGATGGCAGGCTACGAGACCCACGAAGTCGGCCTTGTGCTGGAAGGTGCTATCACGGCAAGCAAGCCGCTGGCCGACGGCTCTACCGTCGTCATGGCCCGTATGGGGCCGGGCGGCGTCTTTGCCGACGTGCTGGCGGGCGGGCGCAGCCGCAGCCCCGTCAATGTCTCCGCCGCCGAGGCCTGTCTGGCACTGTATCTTCCCTGCGAGGCACTGCTGCGCCCCTGCGCCGCGCTGCACAGCGCACACCTGAAGCTGCTGCAGAACTGGCTGGAGACCATCAGCGACAAATATTTTGCGCTGGACCGCCGTTTGGAGCTGATTTGCTGCAGGAGCCTGCGCGGACGCATCTGCATGTGGCTGCTGGAACAGCGCGAGCGGTGCGGCGCGGATACGTTTTCCACCGCCATGACCCGCACTGAGCTGGCCGCGTTTTTGAACTGTGACCGCAGTGCGCTTTCCCGCGAGCTGAGCCGTATGCAGGAGGAGGGGCTGATCGAGCTGTTCCGCGGCAGCTTTAAGCTGCCCGACCCCGAGCGGCTGCACGCCGCCTGCCCGCAATTTTAACATATTGAGGTTATTTGTATGAACAACCGTACCGACCCGATTTTGTACATCGTGATCCCCTGCTACAATGAGCAGGAGGTGCTGCCCATCACAGCACCGATGTTTTTACAGAAGCTCGCCGACCTGACCGCCGCGGGCAAGATCAGCCCCGACAGCCGTGTGCTGTTTGTGAACGACGGCTCGAAAGACCGGACGTGGGAAATTATCTGTGACCTGGCTGCGCGTGACCCGCACTATGCAGGCATCTGCCAGAGCCGCAACCGCGGCCACCAGAATGCCGTGCTGGCGGGCCTGATGGAGGCCAAAAGCCGCTGCGACATTACGATTTCCATCGACTGCGACGGGCAGGACGACATCAACGCGATGGACGCCATGGTGGACGCCTACCGCGACGGCTGCGACGTCGTGTACGGCGTGCGCAGCAAGCGCGAGACAGATACGTTTTTTAAACGCTTTACCGCGGAGAGCTTCTATAAAATCCTCAACGCCATGGGCGCGGAGGTCGTCTTTAACCACGCGGACTACCGCCTGATGAGCGCCCGCGTGCTGGAGGAGTTTGCCCGGTTCAGGGAGGTCAACCTGTTCCTGCGCGGCATGGTGCCGCTGGTCGGCTTCAAGTCCACCTGCGTGACCTACGAGCGGCATGAGCGCATGGCGGGCGAGAGCCACTATCCCCTGTCCAAAATGTTGGCGCTGGCGTTTGACGGCATCACAAGCCTGTCCATCAAGCCCATCCGATTCATCACAGGCTTCGGTGTGTTTGTGGCGCTTGTCAGCTTTATCGGCGTGCTGTGGGCCGTCATCGAGGCCGCGCTTGGCCTGACCGTGTCCGGTTGGGCGTCGATGACAAGCATCATCTGCTTTGTGTCGGGCGTGCAGCTGATCTGTCTGGGCGTTATCGGGGAGTACATCGGTAAAATTTATCTGGAATCCAAGCACCGCCCGCGGTATATTATCAGCGATGCAACGCCAAACTTTGGCGAAATCAAGGAGGATGCGCAATGAGCCGACAGGTATGGAAGGGGTCTACCCTGCTGAACCCGGAGCCGCCCGTACTGGTCAGCTGCGGGGCTCCGGAGAAGCCGAACCTTATCACGGTGGGCTGGACCGGCACGATCTGCACCCAGCCGCCGATGCTGTCCATCAGCGTGCGGCCCGAGCGGTACAGCCACCATCTAATTAAGGAAAGCGGCGAGTTCGTCGTGAACCTGCCCACCGAGAGCTTAGTCCGGGCCATCGACTGGTGCGGTGTCAAGAGTGGGCGCGACGTGGACAAGTTTGCTGCCATGCACCTGACCGCTGTCCCTGCGGCCAAGGTCGGCACGGTGTTGGTGGAGGAAAGCCCCGTGAATCTGGAGTGCAAGGTCACGCAGGTCATTCCGCTGGGTTCGCATGATTTGTTTCTGGCCGAGTGCGTCGCCGTGGATGTGGACGAGCGGCTGCTGGACGAGAGCGGCAAGCTGTGCCTGAACAAGGCGAAGCTGATCGTCTACAGCCACGGGGATTATCTGGCGCTGGGAAGAAAGCTGGGCAGCTTTGGGTACAGCGTGCGGAAGAAGAAGAAAATCGTTAAAAAGTGATGCCTGCTTCCGGGCCGGTTTGTAGGGGAGGGATGAATCCCTCCCCTGCGGTTTTCCCGGAGGGTCTGCGATGCAGGGCGACTGCCTTCCGCAAGGCCGCGGGCCGGGCATGCCCGGCCCCTGAGCGGTAAAATAAAAGACGTGCCTCCCACAGAGCGTTTCTGTGGGAGGCACGCTTTTTACAATATTCCCTTGCTTTTCAGTATCCCGACCAGCACAACGATGACCAGTGCGGCAACACAGACGCCGATAAAGACATCAATGTATTTCAGCGGCACTTTGCGGAATTTCTCATAGAAATTTTCAAAGGCGTTCAGTTGGCTGTGATCCGGGCGGGAATCGGACTTTTGCGTTTCAGAGGTGGTTTTTTCTTCTTCCATATTACTTCTTGGCCAGGTACTTGCGCAGGTCAAGGGCAACGGCGATGACGATGACAAGGCCCTGTGCAATGTAGGTGTAAGCAGGGTCGACGCCGAGGAACTGCAGGCAGATCTTCAGGACTTCAAAGACCAGAACGCCGACCAGAACACCGGAGACCTTGCCGACGCCGCCGTTGGTGGAAACGCCGCCGATGGTGCAGGCTGCGATAGCTTCCAGCTCATAGCCGTTGCCGGTGTTGGTGGATGCACCGCCGGCCTTTGCGCCGACGAGGAAGCCGCCGAGAGCATACATGCAGGAGGCCAGAATGTAGATGCGGATCAGGGACGCGGTGACGTTGACACCGGCAACCTGAGCGGCGTTCTCGTTGCCGCCAATGGCGTACATGTACTTGCCGTGACGGGTCTTATTGTACAGGAACCAGAAGAAGATGCCGACGATCAGCGCAAAGATGGCCAGGAACGGGATGGGGCCCAGCGTGCCGCTGGCAACGGTCAGGTAGCTCTGCTTGTAACCGCCCATGGGCTGGTTGTTGGTGATGACGGAGCACAGGCCGTAAACGATGGTCTGCATGCCCAGCGTGGCGATGAAAGGAGGAACCTTCAGGAATGCGATAATGCAGCCGTTGATGGCACCGAAGCAGGCCATGATCGCCATGACGATCAGCAGGGCCACGGGCCACGGAATATCGGGCAGCCAGGGCAGCATGCGGGCAGAGTAGTCAACGCTCTGCAGCAGCATGGCGGAGAAGCAGGCGGCCAGGCCGACCTGGCGGCCGGCGGACAGGTCAGTGCCCTTGGTAATCAGGCATCCCGAAACGCCGCAGGCGATGATAAAACGCGGGGCGACGTTCAGCAGCAGGTTTTTGCCGTTTGTCTCGGTAAAGAAGTTCTGGGTCGTGCAGCCGACGAAGAGGGCCAGCAAAATGATCAGAATAATGATCGCGTTATTGGACAGGAATTTTTTAAAGTCGAATTTTTTCTCCATTTTCGGATCTCCTCCTTATTCAAACTGGGTAGCCAGCGTCATGATGTTCTCCTGGTTCGCCTTATCACCGTCGATAAAGCCGGTGCAGCGGCCATCGCACATGACCATGATGCGGTCAGACATGCCGATCAGCTCGCTCATTTCGGAGGAGATCATGATGATGCTCTTGCCCTGTTTGGCCATCTCGGCGATGATGCAGTAAATTTCATACTTTGCACCGACGTCGATGCCGCGGGTCGGCTCGTCCATGATGAAAACATCGGGGTCGTTGGCCAGCCAGCGGGCAATCAGCACCTTCTGCTGGTTACCGCCGGACAGCGATTGAATCTGCGTTTTGGAGGACGGCGTCTTGATGGACAGCTTGGCGACATTATCCTGCACGAGCTTTTCGATTTTGTTGTCGTCCAGCATGATGCCGCCGATCAGATACTTGTTCAGCGATGCAATGGAGACGTTATCCGCAATGGAAAGCACACCCAGAATACCGGTGGCGCGGCGGTCCTCGGTCAGCATGGCGATGCCGTTTTTGATGGCGTCCTGCGGCTGGTTGATGGTCAGTTCCTTGCCCTTATAGGTGATGGTGCCCGACGTGTGGCAGCGCAGACCGAACAGACCCTCCATCAGCTCGGTGCGCTGGGCACCGACCAGACCCGCAACGCCGAGGATCTCGCCCTTGCGGACGTTGAAGTTGACGTGACGGAAGCTCTTGGGGTTGATGGACGTGAAGTCCTTGACCTCAAACACGACCTCACCGGGCGTATTCGAGCGCGGCGGGTAGAGGTTCGACAGCTCACGTCCGACCATCTTGGTAATGATCATATCGGTGGTCAGTTCCTTGGCCTCCCAGGTGCCGATGTACTGGCCGTCGCGCATGATCGTGACTTCGTCGCTGATGCGAAGAATTTCATCCATCTTGTGGCTGATGTAGACGATGGAGACGCCCTTGGCGCGCAGCTCGTTCACGATGGTGAACAGTGCCTCGACCTCAGCTGCCGTCAGCGAGGAGGTCGGCTCGTCGAGGATCAGCACCTTGCAGTCTGCGGAGACCGCCTTGGCGATCTCAACCAGCTGCATCTGGGAAACGCTCAAGGTTCCGAGCTTTGCGTGCGGATCATAATTCAGATGGACTTCCTTCAGGACCTTGGCCGCATCCTCATACATTTTGTCATGGTCGATAACGGTGACGGGTCCGTATTTCTTGGTGGGATAGCGCCCAACGTAGATATTCTCGCCTATGGAGCGTTCCGGGATGGGCTGCAGCTCCTGGTGCACCATCGCAATGCCGCGGTTCAGTGCATCAAGCGGGCCCTTGATCTGGACCTCCTGCCCCTCATAAATGACCTTGCCTTCGTCCATGTGGTAGATACCAAACATGCACTTCATCAAGGTAGACTTGCCCGCGCCGTTCTCTCCCATCAGCGCATGGACGGTGCCGGGTTTCAATTTCAGCTGTGCGTGATTCAGTGCCTTGACGCCGGGGAACGTCTTGACGACATCACACATCTCCAAGCGGTACTCTGACAATTCGCTGGCCCCCTTTAATCTTTTGTAACCTTTTCACGAAAAAAGGGTGCGTGCGCCTGCGCACACGCACCCCGATTGTTCTGGTTTAAGCTGTGGCTTTTGTCAAATTACTGGAAGTCCTTGACGTTGTCAGGGGTAACCTTGACGTAGTCAACATAGACGCTCTGGTGGCCGGCCTCGAAGGTCTTGCCGCCCAGCAGCTCCTCCATGGAAGCAACAGCCTGCGTAGCCTGACCCTTGGCGTCGTTCAGAACAGTGCCGGTCATGTTGCCGTTGGCAACTTCGTTCTTGGCAGCGTCCAGAGCGTCAACACCGACGAGGTAGATGTCCTTGTTGACGGTACGGCCGGCAGCCTGAATAGCCTGCAGAGCGCCGATAGCCATATCATCGTTGTTGCAGAAAACAACTTCGATCTGATCGCCGTACTTGGCAAGGTCGTTCTGGCAGATCTCCTGGCCCTTGTTACGGTCCCAGTCACCGCGCTGCAGGTCAAGCTGCTCAACCTCAACGCCGGCATCGGTCAGAGCCTTGACGGAGTACTCGGTACGCAGCTGAGCATCGATATTCTCGGGGTCGCCCTGAATCATGATGTAGGAAACCTTGCCGTCGCCGTTGATGTCGCCCTTGTTCTCGGTGTCGAGGATCAGCTCGCCCTGGAAGGTGCCGGACTGAGCAGCGTCGCAGCCGACGTAGACCAGCTTGTCATAAGCGGACATCTGATCGGCGGTGGGCTCACGGTTGATGAGAACGGTGGGAACATCGGCACCCTTGACGGTGGAGATGATCTGGTCGGCAGCGGAGGTCATAACGGGGTTGATGATCAGTGCGTCAACGCCCTGGGTGATGAAGGTGTTGATCTGCTCGTTCTGCTTGGCCTGGTCGTTGTTGCCGTCGACGATGGTGACCTCGTAGCCCTTGCCCTCGAGGATCTCCTGCAGCGCATTACGGTAGGTGGTCATGAAGGCATCGTCGAACTTGTAAATGCAGACGCCGATCTTACCGCCCTGAGTGGTCTCGGTAACGCTCTCGGCTGCGGACTCAGCAGCAGACTCTGCAGCAGAGGTGGACTCTGCGGGAGCCGTGGACTCCGAAGCAGCGGTGGAAGTGGAGGCGGAACCGCCGCAGGCGGCGAGAGAGACGGCCATGCAGCCTGCAAGGGCCAGAGCAGCAAACTTTTTCATAATGAGTTTCTCCTTCTTTTTTAGATATGCAGTAGATTTTCGGGCGGGTCGCTTGTAGAGGAGCGAACCCTGTTGACAGTTATTATAATACTCGGGGACGGATGAAAAAACAAGGTGAAATTTCACCGACTATGGGTGGAAATTTTCACCGTTTAGGGCAGTTTCGCCAGTCGAAAGCGTTTGTTTTTGTGCAGAATGCGCAGTAAAAGTAACAAAAGGGTGTTTGTTGTTTTCATTTTGTAAGATTTTTGCGGGTGATGGAAAAATAAAAAAGCCCCTTCTCCGGCGTGGGAGAAGGGCTTTGGCGGTAGGCTCGTAGGGTCCGGGCTTCGGGGGTCACCCAAACGGGAACAGGGCCTTTTGCTTATCCATGGCAAACATATTTTCCCGGGTGATGGTGCGGGTGGCGGTGATGTTCGATTTTTCGACGCTGCTCCCCTGCCCGGCCAGCAGCTTATAGGCGCTTTCGACGCCGAAATAGCCCATGCCGTAGGTGTTCTGCACGATCAGCGTGTCCACCGTACCGGTCTGCAGGGCGTCAATCGTCTCGATGTTCGAGTCGAACGCCGCGAGCCAGAGGTCGTCGGCGCGCTGCATCTGCTGGACAGCCTGCGCCGCGCCGACGGCAGTCGTCTCGTTGAGGGCGATCAACACGTTGATTTCCGGGTGGGTGCGCAGCATGGCCAGCGTGTCCGCGCGGGCACTGGCGGCGTTGGGGTGTGTTGACACGGCGGCAGTAATCCTGGCGCGTCCGCTTTCCGCAAAAGCATCGCGCGCACCCTGCTCCCGGTCCCGCCCGTTGGCACCGTTGACCTCATAGTTGATAAGCCCGACGCAGAGCGCCCCTTCCATGCCGTCCAGTGCGCTCTGGGCCACCATCCGGCCTGCGCCGTAGTTGTCCGCGCCGATGTAGGCCGCAACGTTGTCAGAGTTCACAGCGGAATCCACGCTGATGACCGTCACACCCGCCGCGGCGGCGGCATCAATGGCGGCGGCGTTGGCCTCATAATCAATGGCGGAGAAAACGATAGCCTGTGCGCCGTCCTCAACGGCATCGGCAATCAGCTGGTTCTGCGCCGCATAGTCCTCCTCATCGTCGGGGGCCGTTATGGTCAATTGCAGGTTATATTCCGTGGCGGCGGCCTCTGCCCCGATAAAGACGGCGTCCCAGAACTCGGAATCCCGGTTGTTTTTGGCTATGAGCGCGACCCTGTAGCGGGCCGTTGTGCTGTCCATGGGCTGCATGGCACAGCCTGCCAGCAGCACGGCCAGGGCCGCGGGCAGCAGACGTTTAATGGTTTTTGTCATAGTCGCCCTCCCTGTCCTCCGGCACGCGCGGGGTGCGGATTGTCACCGTTGTGCCCTCGTAGGGGGCGCTTTCAATGGAGATACCGTAGTCCGCGCCAAAGTAGATGCGCAGACGGTCATTGACATTCTTGACGCCGATGCCGGTGCGGTCACTCGGCTCATTCTGCAAAAGGGCCGCGACCTGCTCCGGCTCCATGCCGATGCCGTCGTCCGCGACGATGAGCAGAATATCATTCCCGTCGGGCTTTACGGTGATTTCAATGTGGCCGGAATCGACCATCAGATCCAGCCCGTGAACAATGGCGTTCTCGATGATGGGCTGCAGCGTGATCTTGTTGCACAGGCAGTGCAGGCAGCTCTCGTCCACCGTAAAGTGGTAGGTAAACTGGTTTTTGTAGCGGTATTTTTGAATTTGCAGATACGCCTCGGCGTGCTGCAGCTCCTTTTCGATCGGGATCAGCTCATGCCCGCGGCTGATGCTGATGCGGAACAGCCGCGCCAGTGCATGGACCATCTGGACGGCATCAGCGTTTTTGCCGCGCTCACACATCCAGGCGATGGAATCCAGCGTATTGTAGAGAAAATGCGGGTTGATCTGTGCCTGCAGCGCCTTCAGCTCGGTCTTACGCAGGACGATTTCCTCCTCGCGCACGGTGGTCATAAGCTGCTGGATGCGGCCTACCATGTGGCCGAAGGAGTCCGAAAGGTTCTGCACCTCCCGCGTGCCGCGCACGGCCTGAAAGGCGAAGTGGTCGGCGTCCTGCTCAAACTGCTCCATGGCTGTTTCGAGCTGCTGCAACGGGCGGGACAGCAGACGGGACAGCACCCAGCCCGCCACCAGCGCGGCCAGAAAAACAAGCCCCGCCGTGATAACCGTGATGCGCACCATCTGCCGGAAGCTCTCATTGACGGTTTCGTCAATGTAGCTGACGCCGACGACACGCCATGTGCTGCCCGGCACACGCTGTACGCTGTAGATGACCGTCTCCTCCACGTAGGTGCCGTCGCCGAGGCAGGCCAGACGCCCGGCCTCCTCCTTCTTTAACCCGGCATACAAAAGCTGCTGCTGCGGGTGGTAGACCATGTTGCCGCGCTCATCCATCAGGTAACAGTAGCCGTGCTGACCGATGCTGACGTTGTTGATCGTTGCGGCCAGCTCCTTGAAGCTCAAATCTACCGCAAGCCAACGGCTGCTGCCGCCGTCCCCCGGCACAGCGCGGATGACCGAGACGACCCACGGGTAGTAGCTGTCAAAGATCGACTCTACATGCGGCGTGCTGATGTAGCCATGCCCCAGGCGCCGGGCCGTGGTCAGGTCAAAGGAGAGGTTGCGCAGTATGTCAGATTTCGGCGTGCGGCCCGCCTGGGCCCAGCAGTCCAACAGACTGCCGTTTTCGTCGTAAGTCGTGATGGCCGCGACCTCGGGCCGGGCTGTCAGAAAGGCATTCAGAAATGCGTCCCGCATCGCAGGTTCACTGTCAAGCTGTTCCAGCACTATGCCGACGGCGCTGTCCATCGTGTTGACGTAGTTATCCACCGCGCCTGCGACCTGGCTGACGACCTGGGCACTGTTCGTGCGCGCGCCCTCCACAACAGCACTGCGGTAGCTGCGCAGAAACAGCGTGGTGCAGAGGATCAGCGCCGCCACGGCCACGCCGGAGATCAGCGCTGCCGCCAGGACTACGGTGCGGGGCGGGCGCTTCACGGCCGGGCCTCCCCCGCGGCGCGGGC
>ERZ780137.1728-NODE-1728-length-11597-cov-12.230636_pt1 | contig 11597 bp, 8 predicted proteins | sample MGYA00511020_ERZ780137 | MGnify/ENA primary metagenome ERZ780137 (study PRJEB29588, sample SAMEA2157917) | human gut metagenome | biome: human gut; feature: human-associated habitat; material: faeces | place: Denmark | collected 2008/2010 ... | reverse complement strand
TGCAACATCAGCTGCAGCGGCATGGTCTCGGGCACGAAATTGACCTGCATCATCACGTCGGCGATATTGGCCGGGCGCGTGAACAGGCTCTTCGAATTGACATAACCGACGATGTTGTCGATACTCTTGCGCCAGACGAAAATACGCGAATATTTCGAATCGACGAACCGCGCCGTGAGCTGCCCGATCGACGTGTCGTCGATATCCACCGCCTCGACATCCACACGCGGCACCATGCAGTCGCGAACCCGCAGGTCGGCGAAATCCAACGCATTCTGGAAAAGTTTGAACTCGTTGTCCGGCTCGGGGCGCGGTTCCGACGTATTGGTATCGAGCAGTGCCGCGAGGTCGTCGCGGCCGAAGCTGTGCGACACGGCCCGTTCCTCGACACGGCGCCCCGCCAGGCGCAGGATGCCATGCGAGATGAGCGTCGTGAGACGGGCGATCGGATAGAGCAGCAGGTAGAAGAAATAGATCACCGGCGCCAGGGCACGGTAATAGAAATTGGGGTTGTTGCGGAAGATCGACTTGGGAAGGAACTCCGCAGCAAAGATGATGATGACGGTCGACACGGCCGTTTCGATGGCGACCGAACCGTTGCGGGCGATGCTTTCCCACCCCAGCGCATAGAAGATGCCGCGCAGCAGCAACGACATGTAAAGCGAATAGATGACCAGGGCAATGTTGTTGCCCACCAGTATCGTGGTGATATACTGCCCGGGGTGGCGGGAAAAAATCTCCGCGATATGGTCGAACATGCGGCTCTGTTTGCGGTCGATCTCCAGCTTCAGGCGGTTCTTGCTCGTAAAAGCGATCTCCATGCCCGAAAAAAATGCCGACAACAACAGCATTAAGATAATCAGTATGACCGAAGTAAGCATCGTCCTGTTTATTTTGGGTTACTCCCCCGCTTCGTCCGCATGTACGGCACGCCGGAGGGGCTGGATTTCACCGACCGGTTCAGCCGGGCGGAGCTCCTCCTCCCCGTCGGGGCGGACAGCTGGTGCTGCCAAAGGCGGCTCCTCGGAAAGCGGTGCCGCAGGCTGCGCCGCAACCGGAGGCCGGTCTGTCGCAGGGCGGGGCGAATCCGAAGTCCGGCCGGCAGGTTCGGGCACAGCCGTAGAATCTGATTCGTTAGGTTTGACCTCGACCTCCATGCGCCCTTTCATACGGCGGAAGCGCCAGTCCTTGAACTCCTCGTCCGACTCGAAACCTTCGCCGATGAACACGTCGCGGCCGTCGTTCTGCACGATTTTCGAATCGACGTTCGAATAGATTTTCTTGGTTCGCGCGTTCCAGAACAGCTGTTGCGTATAGAGTTTCTTGCCGTCCGATTTCTCGACCACGACATTTCCCCGCGCCTCCCACAGGTCGCGGGTCTCGTAATGGATCGCATAGTTGGCCGTCAGCACGGCATCGACCGACGAGAGCGAATCGTCCTTATAGGTAGTCATCTCCACCCCCTTGGGGAATTCGCGGTAAGGCTCGCGCGCCAGCGAATAACCTTCGAGCAGCGGGGTTTTGAAATGGTACGAACGGCGGCCGTTCTGCGACATGACGACCGACAGGTTTTCGCTGTACTCGGTCATCATCATCTCTATCCGGGCCTCCGATTCGGGTTCTTCTTCACGCTCACAAGAGAATAGCAAGATAGCACTCCCCACAACGGAGAGTGCTACCATCACGTATCTTGCGATAAATCTGTCCATCAATTAGCGGGGACGCACAGTAGTCGACACACCGGCAGCCGTACCGCAGTTGACGGTATAGCGTGCGCCTTCCTGCAACTCGTTGAAGAAGCACTCCTCCGAAGTCGGGAAACGGCTGCGGAATGCGTTCATCGAGGTTTTGGCAGGTTCGCGGTATTCCGAATCGCTCGGCAGCAGCTCGACGGCCTTGGCCATCGTGTCGTAGGCTGCCCAGAAGGTAGCCGGCCCGGCGAAACCTTCACAATGAGCTGCCGAAATGCCGTAGCACTGGGCCAGTACGAAATACGGCACACCGTCCTCGGGATTCAGGTCGCGGGCCTGACGGGCAGCCGATGCGGCGCCCTGGATGTCGTTGGAAACCAGGCCGACCAGCGCCATGCGCACCAGCAGCAGCTGACGCTCTGCGGGATCCGTCTCAACGGCAAGCGCCTCGTTAAGGTATTTCATGGCCTTCGTATAGTCGCCCTTGCTCTGGAAGGCCTGCGCAAGGAACATCGCAGTTTCGGACGAAGGTTTCACCGTATAGTATTTCTCGGCAATCGAGAAATAGAAATCGCCGTCGCACTTGGCACGCGACATCAGGGCTACGGCCTGCGCCAGCAACGCCTCATCGTCGGGAGCAGCCTCCAGCTTGCCGCGGAACAGCTTTTCGAGGTTCTCGCAGCTGGCCGCGCCGCTCAGGCCGAAAGCCGCGTCGAACTGCGACTTGTAATCGCCGGCCTCGGGGTTCTTCTCGAAGAACGGGGTCAGGCGGTCGTACTCGGCGATGATCTCATCGGGCATCACCTCGTCGGTATTCTTATAATCCTCGCAGAGGTTCGAGAAATAGGCCACCACGGTCTCGGGGTCGGTGCTGTCGCCGCCCTGCGCGATTGCCGCGCGGAATGCCTCGCGGATGCCCTTGCGGTCGTTGGGTTTGTAGCGCAGGAACTCGCGCGCCTTCTGGTCGAGGATAAAGGCCGTCTTGCCGGGCTTGACGTTATCGCCGAAATACTGGGCACGCATATCGTACATCAGCATCAGCGAGTCGATGAACATGTTCTTCTCCGCCACGCTCTTGGCACGGTTGATCTTGTTCTTATACACGACGGCACCGCGCTGGTAGATCGACTCCGCTGCATCGGGTATCTTGTCGATAAGCCCCTTGAGGTAGTGTGCTGCGGCATCGTAGTCACGATTATCGCACGATTCTTTCAGGAAATTACTGTTAAGGATGTTCTGTTCACGCTCTTCGGGAGTAGCGCCCCATTTCGCATATTGCGGGCCACTGAAATCCTGAGCCAAAGCCGCCGAAGCCAAAAATACCAAAGCGGCAGAAAGCAGAAATTTTACGTTTTTCATCGGTCAGAGATTAATTTTTGTATTTCTATGTTGTGTTTTCGTCAGTTAAACTACGTTCGTGTCGGGGTCGCAAGTTACTACTAATTCCTCGGACGTGCAATATTCCGGCTCAAAAACTAATCGTATTTCGGCCTGCGGAACCAGTATTCCCCGTTCTCGGCACCCGCAAAGAGCGAGAATCCGACCGAGAATTTGAAATACTGCTGCCGCACCAGTCCCAGGCGCTCGGAAAGGTTATAGCCGCGACGTCCGTATTCCACGCCCACGTCGATGGTCGAACTGCCGAGGAACTTCACAGGCACCCCTACACCCAACGTAACGGCGTATTCTCCGATTTTATTGCCGTCGTAGGTCTGGTTGTAGGTTCCGTAACGGAAACCCGCCCGGTAGGCCCAGCGTTTCATGAACCTGCGCACGTCGTAATAGTTCGGCGTATACTCCACGCCCACTTTCACCATGCTCGTATTGGTATAGGCCACTTCGTATGCAGATTTGTCCGGGCCGCTGACCCCGGTCATTTCGGTCGCCTTATTGCCGCCGGTCCAGTTCTGATAGACGTAGTCAAGCCCAAGCGTCCATTTCGAGGTCATATAATAAGCCCCCACCGAAAGCTGACGCGGCAAAGCAAGCGCCAGGTGGGTCGTATCGCCCTTCACGGTGGAGTTGTACAGGTCGCCGATATAAATGCGCGAGGTCACATCGGGATTCAGGTTGCCGCCGAAATCGTACGTAGCACCGAACGTCAGCATGCGTTTCTGGTTCATGATAGCCTTCCAGAGGACACCGACCTGTCCTTTGATGCTCGAAATGCTGTAATTGTCGCTGCCGACCGTCGACGAGAAGGTTCCGTCGCCCGTGATCGGCGTCGGGGTCATCACGAAGCTGCGGTCGATGTCGCCCCAGTAATACTGCGCCGCGACACCCAACGAGAAATTCTTGAAAATCTCCCAGCCCAGGCCGACCTTGACCTCCGTCACGTCGCCTTCGCCCTGATAGACGTACTGCACGCGGCCCACATTGCCCCAAACCGGATCGTTCGGGTCGAAATCCTGCGTATACTTGGTACGGTAGCCCACCGAACTGTACGGCGTGAGGCTGAACCCGAGGCCGAGTTTCTTGGCGACCGGCATCTGGAACGCGATATCGTGGAAATTGAACGTATTATAGGCCGTGTTTTTGGACACATTGTCCACCTTCTGCGAATTGTAGTAATTCTGTCCCTCGAGGCCGAAACTGAAGAGGAAACTCTTTTGCGGGATGGTGCTGTACGCTGCAGGGTTGAGCAGATTGATTTTGCCCGGAGTGCCCATGGCCACCCCGACGCCGCCCATCGAGCGCATCTGCGTCGTACCGGGCGTATTGATCTCGCCGATGCCGTACATCGTATAGGGAGAGAATGCGTTAATACTGCTTGTCTGGGCCGATACGGCATAAGGAAGCATCACGGCTGCCGCGACAACCAGCTTAATCAAGGTGTTCTTCACTTGCATTGTGCTCTAAAATTCTATTCAATCCGCAAAAGACCAGATTACAATTTGCAAATATCGTATTTTTAATTCGTTTAACAAAGAATTTTGCATCCCCACCGGTAAAAATTACGCGCAAGCCGTCGATTTTCTCCCGCATGCGGGTGACGTAACCTTCTATTTCGAAGGCGATCCCGTTCATCACGCCCAGTTCGATGGCCTCTTCGGTCGTAAGCCCCGAGAGCCCTTCGCCCCCGGTCGCGGCACACAGCGGCAGCTTGGCCGTATAGTCGTGCAGCGCCCTGAAACGCATCGTCACGCCCGGGGAGATGCAGCCGCCCCGGAACGTATTGTCGGCCGTCACCAGGTCTATGGTCACCGCCGTACCGAAATCGACGATCAGCACGTTCTCACCCGGATAGAGCACCGTCGCGCCGACGGCTGCGGCCAGCCTGTCGCGCCCCAGCGTCTCGGGCGTAAGGTACGCGTTGCCGATGGGCACGGGGGTCTGGGAGGTGAACTCCAGCAGATAATCCACCCGCCGGCGGAGCATCGCCGCCACGTCATCGACCTCGCCGCGCGTCGACGCCACCACGGCGCGGCGCACGGGCCATTCGGAGAGCAGTTCTTCGAGCACCGACGGGTGCAACCGCTCCATGCAGCGCTGCGCGACAAGCTCCCCCTTGTCGAAAACCGCGAGTTTTACCAGGGTGTTCCCGAAATCTACGACTAAATTCAAAGCTGTTGCAGTGTTTTATACCCGTCCTCAATGTCTTTGACATTCCTAACGGTCATCGCCAGACGATTATTGTGCTGTTTGAGCACAAATCTGGCGGGATTTTGCGTGACCTTGCGGAGCAACTCCATAAAGGTATCGCTTTTGTAATAGGGCGAGTTCTGCTCGCCGACGAAGTGGAGGATCATCAGCCCGTTCTTGACCTTCACCCGCTCGATGCCGAGGCGGATCGCCTCCCAGCGCAGGCGCACGACGTTGAGCAGTTCCTGCGCTTCGCGCGGCAGGGGGCCGAAACGGTCTGCCAGGCGGCTCTCGAAGGCCTGCAACGCGGCTTCGTCCTTGGTCGAGTCGAGCTCGCGGTAGAGCTTCAGGCGTTCGGCCTGCTGTGCCACGTAGGCATCGGGCAGCCCGGCCTCGACCTCTATTTCGATGTGCGCGTCATCCACATAATGCATCTGCTCCACGACATCCTGCTCGGCGGCACCCAGACCCGCCACCTGCAAGCCTTCGGCCCGCAGCTCGGCGATCGCCTCGTTCATGATCTTCTGGTAGGTCTCGAAACCGATGTCGGCGATAAACCCGCTCTGCTCGGCACCCAGCAGGTTGCCCGCGCCGCGGATGTCGAGATCCTGCATCGCAATGTTGAACCCCGACCCCAGGTCGGAGAACTCCTCGATCGCCCGCAGGCGGCGCCGCGCATCGGACGACAGCATCTCCTCGGGCGGCGAGAGCAGGTAGCAATAGGCTTTCTGATTGCTTCGCCCCACGCGCCCGCGCAACTGGTGCAGGTCGCTCAGGCCGAAATTCTGGGCATTGTCGACGATGATCGTATTGGCATTGGGGATGTCGATGCCGTTCTCGATGATCGTGGTCGAAACGAGCACGTCGAACTCCCCGTATATAAAATCCATGATCAGCTTCTCGAGCTTCTCGGCCGGCATCTTGCCGTGTCCGACGGCCACGCGGGCCTTGGGGCATACGCGCGTGATAAGCCCTTGGATGGACATCAGGTCTTCGACGCGGTTATGGACGAAATATACCTGGCCGCCGCGTGCGAGCTCGGCCTCGACGGCATCGCGGATGATCTCCTCGGAGAAGACATGCGACTCGGTGACGATCGGCTGGCGGTTGGGCGGCGGGGTCGAGATGACCGACAGGTCGCGCGAGCCCATGAGCGAAAATTGCAGCGTGCGCGGGATCGGCGTCGCCGTCAGGGTCAGCGTATCGACGTTGACGGCCATCTGCGTGAGTTTCTCCTTGGCCGCGACGCCGAACTTCTGCTCCTCGTCGATGATCAGCAGCCCCAGGTCACGGAATTTGATCTGCTTGCCCAGTATTTTATGGGTGCCGATCAGGATGTCGATACGCCCCGATTCGAGGTCGGCACGTATCTGCCCCGCCTCCTTGGCGGTCTTGGTGCGGTTGAGATACTCGACCCGCACGGGGAAATCGCGCAGGCGCTCCGAGAAGGAGCGGTAGTGTTGCAGGGCGAGGATCGTCGTCGGCACCAGCACCGCCACCTGCTTGCCGTCCACGGCAGCCTTGAATGCCGCGCGGATCGCCACCTCGGTCTTGCCGAAGCCCACGTCGCCGCAGACCAGTCTGTCCATCGGCTGGTCGGACTCCATGTCCTTCTTGACGGCCGCGACGGTCGTCTGCTGGTCGGGGGTGTCCTCCCACTGGAACGACGCCTCCAGCTCGTGCTGCAGGTAACTGTCGGGTGTGAATGCGAACCCTTTGCTGGCCTTGCGCTTGGCATAGAGGGCGATCAGCTCGCGCGAGATATCCTTGACGGCCTTCTTGGCGGCGTTCTTGAGTTTCTGCCATGCCCCGTTGCCGAGTTTATAGACCTTCGGCGGCTCGCCGTCGCCGGACTTGTAACGCGAAATGCGGTGGAGCGAATGGACGTTTACGAACAACACGTCGCCGTCCTTGTAAACCAGCTTGATAGCCTCGTGCACCTTGCCGTTCTCGTTGATCTTCACCAGCCCGTCGAAACGCCCCACGCCGTGGTCGATATGCACCACATAGTCGCCCGGGCGGAGCTGGTTCAGCTCGGCGACGGTCATCTGCTCGTCGCGCCGGATCTCGCCGTTGATGCGGTAGCGCTGGTAGCGGTCGAAGATCTGGTGGTCGGTATAGAGGCAGAGCTTCAGGTCGTTGTCGACGAAGCCCTCGTGCAGCGTGATGGAGAGCGGCCGCACGACGGCCTGCCCGCGGCCGATCTGGTGGAAGATGTTTTCGAGGCGCTCCATCTGCGCCTTGTTCTCCGAGAGGATGCGTGTCTCGTAGCCGCGCAGGGCGTTGCGGATCATGTCGTCGGCCAGCATCTCGAAGTTCTTGTTGAACTTGGGCTGGGGAGCCGTCGAGAAGCGGATCGTCGCGGCGGCGGGCCGCTCCGCAAGGTTGTCGCGCAGGAGGAAGAGCCGGCAGGCGGCCATGTCGGCGAGCAGGCCGTTGCGCGAGGTCAGCAGCTCGTCGATCGTCTCGGGCTGCTCCATGTCCTGCAACGTGCGGCGCCGCACGTCGTTCACGCGCCGCAGCACGTAGTCGGCATCGTAGAACCAGCAGGCGAGCTCCGCCCCGGCGAAACGCACGAGCGAGACGCGCGCGGCGGCACCGGTCCGCGGGCCGCTCAGGTCGGGGATGATCTCCACGCCGTCGAGCCGGTCGGCCGAGAGCTGGCTCGAGATATTGAAGCGGCGGATCGAGTCGACCTCGTCGCCGAAGAAGTCCAGACGGTAGGGTTTGCTCTCCGAGTAGGAGAAGACGTCGACGATGCCGCCGCGCACGGAGTACTGGCCCGGCTCGTAGACGAAATCCACGCGCGTGAAGCCCGCATCGACAAGCGCCCCTTCGAGCACCTCGATCGAGATGCGGTCGCCCACGCGCACCGGGATCGTTCCCCGGCGCATGACCTCGGCGTCGGCAACCCGTTCGGCCAGCGCCTCGGGGTAGGTGCAGACGATGAGGTAGTCGCCCTTCGCCCCGCCGAACGTCCGCACGGCACGCATCGTCGCCGTGCGCTGCACGACCCCCTGCGCATCCTCGGCGCCGTAGGCCGCCGAGCGCTTGTAGGCCGAAGGGAAGAAGCAGACGCGCGTCTCGTCGAGCAGGTTGTAGAAGTCGTTGAGCAGGTAGGCCGCGGCGTCGCGGTCCTCGGCGACGAAGAGGTGGATGCCCCCCACGCGGGCCACGGCCGCGGCGGCATAGAACGAAAGAGCCCCGCCGACCAACTCTTCGAGATGGACGGTCGCGGTGTGTTTTTCATATTCGCGGCACAACTGCCCGAGGCTCTTCGCCCCGGCGGCATACTGCGCCAGCTCTTCGCGTGCAGTCATTGGTCTGCTGTCGAATAAGTCCGCGTCGCCGCCGACGGGCTGCGCCGCACCCCGCGGAAGACCGCCGGCGCCACGCACGCGCCGCGCGCTGCGCACTCCCCGCGTTCACCTCCTCCCGGCATGCGGCGCCCGCGCCATGCGGCACGCGGCGTCACTTCTGGATCAGGTCGTTGTCCTTGCGGTCGTGGTAGTGCACCTCGACGATGCCGATGCTCTGGTCCTCGGCGATGCGGATGCGCACCTTGTACTTCCACTCCCAGCGGCGGCGCAGCGACCACAGCCCCTTCTTGAGGAACGAGGCCACATAGGGGCTGACCACCAGTTTGATGTATTTGTGTCCGCGGTCCTGCGTGAGGAACGAGATCTGGTTCTCGATCTTCTTGTCCAGGACCACCGTGGGTTCGATCTTGCCCGTGCCGTTGCACGTGGGGCAGACGTCCGAGACGCTCTCCACGGCCACCGGGCGCACGCGCTGGCGCGTGATCTGCATCAGGCCGAACTTCGTGAGCGGCAGCACCGTGTGCTTGGCCTTGTCGGTGGCCATCAGGCGGACCATCTCGTCGTAGAGCGCCTGCTTGTTCTGCGCCTTGTGCAGGTCGATGAAGTCGATGATGACGATGCCGCCCAGGTCGCGCAGACGCAGCTGCCGCGCGATCTCCTTCGCTGCGGCCAGGTTCACGTCCATGGCCGTCTGCTCCTGGTTGTCCTCGGCCTTCGTGCGGTTGCCCGAGTTGACGTCGATGACGTTCATCGCCTCCGTATGCTCGATGATGAGGTAGGCGCCGCGCTTGAGCGAGACGTACTTGGCAAAGAGCGACTTGATCTGCTTCGAGATGTCGAAGTTGTCGAAGATCGGCACGTTGCCCTTGTAGAGCTTGACGATCTTCTCCTTCTCGGGCTCGATCTGCCGGATGTAGCTGCGGATTTCGTTGTACATCGCCTCGTCGTCGACGGCAATCTGCGAGAACGATCCGTTGAGCGAGTCGCGGATGATCGTGTTCGCCCGGTTCATCTCGCTCATGAGCTGTGCGGGCACCGCGGCCACGTTCTTCTTGATCGCCGCGCAGGTCTTGCGCCAGCGGTCGATCTGCGTCTGAATGTCGTGCTCGATATCCTCGTCCTTGGCCTCCATGGCCGCCGTGCGGATGATGACGCCGAAGTTCTTGGGCAGCACGGCCGCAGCAATGCGCTTCAGGCGCTTCTTCTCGTCGGCCGAGCGGATCTTCTGCGAGAGAAAGACCTTCGACGAGAAGGGCACGAGCACGACGTTGCGCCCGGCCAGCGAGATGTCCGACGTCAAGCGGGGCCCCTTGGTCGAGATGGCCTCCTTGGCTACCTGGACCATGATCTGCTGCCCGACCTGGAGGTAGTCCCCGATCTTGCCGTTCTTCTCGACGGGCGGCTCGAGCTTCATGCTCTCGACGCGCATGCCCCGCTTGCCGGGCTGCTGCGAGGCGACGAGCTTCTGCAGCGAGGGGAACTGCGTCCCCAGATCAAGGTAGTGGATAAAGGCGTCCTTTTCGTGTCCTATGTTGACGAATGCCGCGTTCAGACCCGGCATGATCTTGCGTACCTTACCGAGGTAGATGTCCCCCACGGCGAAGCCCGTCTGGCAGCGCTCCTTGTTGAGCTCGACGAGCACCTTGTCCTCGCACAGGGCGATGGATATCTCGGTGGGGTTGACGTTTACGATTAGTTCTCTGTTCATTTATATCGCGTGTCGCACGCCGCACGGCGGGTGCGATCCATTGAAAAAAGGGTTTGGGGCCGCCTGTTGGGATGGAGTGGCGGCGAACTCCAATGTTGGAATGGAGCGTGTCCCGGGGGCTGTCCGGACACGGCGGCGGGAGGTGCGGGCGGCACCCGGCGACTCCCGGAATCGTAAAACTTTAATAAATAGGTAAAGCTAAAAGAGCTCCGAGCCCCTTTAGCTTTAACCTGTCGTTCAGCACGAAAGTGCTACCCTACTTTTTCTTGTGACGGTTCTTGCGAAGACGTTTCTTACGCTTGTGGGTAGCCATCTTGTGACGCTTATGCTTCTTTCCGTTTGGCATAATCCTTAAAATTTTAGAGGTTCTTTACTTATTTTACTTCACCTTCGCAGCAAAGCTCTTCGCGGGCTTGAAAGCGGGGATGTTGTGTTCGGGAATCGTGATGGTCGTATTTTTCGAGATATTGCGGGCAACCTTCTTGGCGCGCTTTTTCACGATGAAGCTGCCGAAGCCGCGAAGATAGACGTTGTTGTTGTTGGTCAGCGACGTCTTGATGCTCTCCATGAAAGCCTCGACGATGGCCTGCACCTGCACCTTCTCGACACCGGTGCTCTTAGCGATTTCGCTTACGATATCTGCCTTTGTCATGTCTTTATTGTATTAAAAATTAAACTCATCCACCCACTTGGGACTGCAAATATACGTTTTATTTGTATTTTAGCCAACAAACCGCAATTTTTTTTCGCGATTTTCAACCGCACGCTACGCACAGTCACACAACGGAATAACAAATATCGGGCTAAACCCGGCCGCGAACCGGCACAAAATGCTCCGACAGCCGGAAAAACGGCGGCCCCGATTTCTCCGGAAACAGACAACAGACTACGAATCAATATTTTGCCGCTCCGTCTGCAAGATAATCGCGCCGCCACCCAATAAAGCGCGCGGTTTTTGCGTTTAGAATAAAAACACTATTTTTGCAAACGCTAAATCCGACAGTATGGTCAAGATACTCTGGGTCGACGACGAAATCGAGCTGCTCAAGCCCCACGTGCTCTTCCTCAAGCAGAAGGGCTACGAGGTCGATACCTGCAACAACGGCTACGACGCCATCGACATGGCCTCCGAGGAGGCCTACGACCTGATTATCCTCGACGAGATGATGCCCGGCATGACGGGACTCGAGACGCTCCCCAAGATCAAGGAGATCCGCCCCACGACCCCGGTCATCATGGTCACCAAGAGCGAGGAGGAGAACATCATGGACAAGGCCATCGGCTCGAAGATCGCCG
>ERZ780137.1724-NODE-1724-length-11609-cov-4.458802_pt1 | contig 11609 bp, 5 predicted proteins | sample MGYA00511020_ERZ780137 | MGnify/ENA primary metagenome ERZ780137 (study PRJEB29588, sample SAMEA2157917) | human gut metagenome | biome: human gut; feature: human-associated habitat; material: faeces | place: Denmark | collected 2008/2010 ... | reverse complement strand
AGTTATTTAATTTTTCAAATTTATTCTTCAGTTCATCGGACACTTCACCAATCATGCTTGCAGAAGCGGCAATCTCTTCTGTGCTGGCAGCGAGATTGCTGATTCTGCCATTGACATCATCCACAATCTCCATTAAGTGATCTGCCTCTGTTGTAAGGTGTTCAATGGCCTGAACAATCGCATCTTTATTCTTATTGCTATCCAGTGCAGTATCTTTACTGGTCTCACTTAAATGCTTGATTTCATCAGCTACGACAGCAAAGCCCTTACCAGCTTCGCCAGCTCTGGCAGCCTCGATGGAAGCATTCAGGGAGAGCAGATTGGTACGGTTAGCTACCTGGGTAATACTGTTGTTATTGTCCTCTAATTGCAGTAAGAGGTTACTGATCATATGGAAGGAATCCTGCATATTGTTGCAGAAGCTGACAACGTCAGCCATATGACTGCTGATATTGCTGCTTTCTTCTGCATTACTGTTATTGCCATTTACCATTTCGGAGATGGACTGGTTTAGTGTAGTAAACTGCTTTTCAGCATCGGATACCATTTCGCTGATGACCGCATTTTTATCGGATATTTCTTTGTTGGCAGCTTCCATTTCAGAAGAAAGTATCTGCAACTGTGCCTTTTCCTGTTCTACAGTGTCTTTTACATAATGAATACAGTTCGATGGAACATTACAGTCGTTGTGGATTGCACATGCCATATCCTGACAGGTAGAGTAACCGCAGGCGCTGCAGTTAATCTTGCGCTGCTCGGCACTATTCTTGTTTAATGACTGGAAGATAGCTTCCAGTTCCTGCGTATTAGGACGCTGAATCACATTGCCGGCAGACAGGTCTGTATATTTGCGGGCAAAATCGTTGGGATTAAGCTGTCTGAACTGGCGGTTCAGCGCTGCCAGACGCTGCTTGTGGGAGCTGCTCTCTTTCCAGGGACTTCCTGCCTTTTTCTTCTTGGAAGAAGCCTTGATACGCTGAATCTCATAGAGAATATTGTCATTATCAGCCTTCTGTGGCTCGATTCCTGTACCGTAGAGACAACCCTGCGCACAGTTGAGCGCATCTACCATAAAAGGCAGTTCCTTGTTGGAGGATACACGCTTGGCATAATCGTCCAGAAAATGATATACATGTTTCTCACCCTCAATCTGACGGATGAACAGGTCTTCTCCGCAGAACCAGTAGACATTTTCCTTTAATCCACCAGGCATTGGGTAGATGGAACCAAGACCATATTCGATTTCTGTACCGACAGGATCACCCTTGATGTGATGGGTTCGTGCATAGTTCATAAGATGGTCAAAGGTTACGTTGTAGTTCACGTAGCCGTTATTATTGGGATCATCGATCTCGGATTTTTTGGCAATACAGGGACTGATAAAAGCCAGCTTGTCCTGAATGTTCATATATTTACGAAGATAGATTGCTGCGCACATCAGAGGTGACTGCACGGGCATCAGCTTGGGAAGCAGTTCAGGAATATAATGTTCTATATAGTTTACAACAGCCGGACATGGCTGGGAGATACCGCCGGTAAAATTGTGTTCTGTAATGTAGCGGATGTACGCCCAGGTAGTAATATCCGCACCGAAGCTGACACTGATGATGCGATTTACACCCATTTTTTTAAGCCCACCAAGGATACTCTTGTATTCATTTGGATAGTTGGCGGCAAAAGCCGGGGCAATCAGAAGAGATATTTTCTGACCTTTTGCCAGATCAGCAAAGAATTCTTCTGTGTCATCGTAATAGCTTCTGGCATTGTGTTCGCAGGCATCAAAGCAGGCACCACAACCGATGCATTTATCCCCATCGACCTCAATAACAGTGCTGCCGTCTTTTTCTACTGCGCGGTTTGCTGTAATGACGGGACAGACAGAGATACATTTGTTACAACCAATGCAATTTTCATTGGTATATACGAAGCCTTTATGTAAATTGCTCATAATGGAAAACCTCCTCGTATTTGTTAAATTTCGGAGCTGTGAAATACATATAAAAACAGCAAATTGTAATAGTACATTTTACGAGATTTCTGTTAATATTATAACATAGTATGGTAAAAAGTGACAACAATACACATGCAATAAAATAAATTGTATTTTAAAAAGTCCATGTTAAAATAAGATATATGATAGATATAAAAATGGAGATTGATATGAAAAGAATAAGTCTGGATGATTTGGAACATGCATTGCACCCTCAGGATTATCAACAACTGTATGAGGCTGTTTTGCATAGAATTGAACTTGGAGAGATAAAACCGGTTAAAGCATCTGGTAAAAACGGTAAAAAACCTGTATTATACAGGGAGTACTGGCTGATAGAACAGGCAAGGGGAGACGAAGATGAATTGGTAGAGGAGCTTTCCTATCAATATGTGCCTGCTATTGCCACAGGATATTATATGAAACATCTACAGCAGTATCGTGAAGACCGGGAATGGCTTATGCTATTGAATCAATATCTAAGGGAACATAAATGCCTGCTGGAGTTCCCCATGTCTTTGAACGAGAGAAGCTATGATATCTGGCATAGAGAGAAATTCCTGAAAGAAGAACAGGGAAGAAAAATACTGAAGCGGTGTGGTATTCCCCTGAAAATGCTCAATCTCTATGAGACATCGGAACCTTTGGCTTATTATACGGATACAAAGGAAATTCCGCAGAATATTCTGCTTGTAGAAAATAAAGATACCTTTTACAGTATAAGAAGGAATCTGCTTGCAGGAAAAAACAAAATACTTGGAATCACTATCGGAACAGTTATATATGGTGCCGGCAAGGGTATTCTGCGCTCTTTCCAGGATTTTACATTGTGCTGTGAACCTTATATGAAAAACGAAGCGAACAGATTGCTGTACTTTGGGGACATAGATTATGAAGGTATCATGATCTATGAGAAACTGGCTGATAATTTTCTGGATTTTTGTATCATAGAACCTTTCGTACCGGGATATCATGCAATGCTGCATAAGGCAGCACTGAGGGGGCTGGAGCGTTTACCTCATATGAAGGAGAAGCAGAATCACAATATCGGGATGAAATTCCTGGAATACTTTTCCATGCAGGATAGACAGTATATAAATGGTATTTTGGCAAAGAACAGATATATTCCGCAGGAAATCTTAAATGGTGAGGATTTTAACAATGCAATATGAATTTCTGAAACAGTTCTCCAAACGAATGAAGCATGTGGGAATGTATGCGTTAGTGCTGCAGAACAGCAGCCAGAAGCAGACATGGAAACAATACGGATTCCTGAAAACAGATGAACAGATCAATATTATATTTGCCCTCATGCTGTATATCATGGAGCAGTCCTTAAAAGAGGAAAAATGTACCATGGATGATATGGGGGCATATCTGGATTACCTTAATATGACATATTTTAATACAGGAATGTCTTTTGACGATTGCAGAAAGCTGGGAGATTTCATTATTAATGTAATTCTGTCAAATGAAGGAAAGGCAATGTATTTTGACGGATATGATTTTGAGCAGAGAGCATATAAAATCATGAATATCAGTTATGTGTCAAATGAAATCGTATATCTGGATTCGGATGTGAAAAGGACATCCTACCGTTTGACGGAGGATGGCTATAATCTGCTGCTTTCCACGCTGGAAATCGAAAACAATATGAAGCTGACAATTCATGAGATGATATTCAAAATGCATCTGGAGAAGCAAAGCTACGACAAGGCAGTCGATGAGATTAAAAATGTATTTAACCTCTTGAGGATACAGCTCCAGAAGATCCAGGATGCCATGCTGCGTGTGCGTAGAAATGCATTAAGCTATTCTGTTTCGGACTATGAGCAGCTTCTTAGTGAAAATATGGAATCTATTGATATGACAAAGCAGAAGTTCCAAAGCTATAGGGAGACTGTAAGGAAAAGAGCCAAAGAACTGGAAGAACAGAATATCAATGTAAGAAAGTTATCTGCACAGGAGGAGGAGAATCTGGAGAATCTCAGAATCATTGAAAGCTATCTTAACCGTGGTATCGATGAGCACCAGAAAATCCTGAATTCGCATTTTGACCTGAAAATCCTTTATGAAAAAGAACTGGAACTGTTGTCGCAAATGTCATTGATCCAGAGATTTTCATTAAGGACAGATCTCTATGATAAGGTATTACAGGATGCTTCCGGATTGGATAATATAGATATATTTTTAAGACCGTTATTTCATCAGGCTCCGGATAAAATTTATAATCTGCAGAAAGCGACACAGCTTCAGCGTCCAATCAGGAAGAAGCAGCAGGAAGAAGAGGAAGAAGTACTGGACTTTGATGAAGACCAATGGCAGGAAGAATATGCAGCAAGAAAGCGCAAACGTCTTATGCAGTATGAGAACAGTCTTGGGTTTGTACTGGATAAAATGATGGAAAAAGGCAAAATTACGCTGCAGGAGATGGCATCGTCTCTTGGCAGAGAAGAACAGAACACGTTAATTCCCGATATAGATATATTTAAAGAAATCATGGTAGAGCTGATAAAAAGCCGTCATATTGATATAGATGCGCTGCGTAAGGAAAAGAGCGAGTATATTGCAGAGGAAACATTGGATTTCCAGCTAAATGAGATGATATTGGAGTTAGTGGATAAGGATGAAAGAAGGAAGCACATCCATCAGATAGATATATACAGGCTTGAAGATGGTGGTGTAGTGGAGTTTAGAAATATCAGGAATGAGACCGGTGATAGAAAAACAGTACGTTGTTCCAATGTAGCATTGGAAATTGGAGAATAGGTGGGCAAAGATGGCATACGAAATTGAAGAAATCAGGTTAAGCCAGCAGATTTTCTATTATCTGTTAGAGCATTTTGAACTGCGTGAAGAAGAGGAAGAAAGACTATACCGGGCTTATACAGAGGAAGAGGCGGTACAGAATCTTGTAAAATCCCAGGCAGCGGAAGCAGAAAGCACTGTGGAAAGATATGGAGATGTGATTTATCTGATCCCGAAGGAAGAAAATGTTTTTCTGGGATTTTCCAAAGCGAAGTTAAAGGAGACATTGTGTAAATCAGCAGCTACAGACAAGGATTTCTACTTATCACAGTTCGTGATCCTGACATTGCTTGTGGAATTTTATGATGGACAGGGAAGCAGCAGCAGGTCAAGAGAGTATATCCGGGTAGGAGAATTGCAGAACTGTATCTCTGCCAGACTTAAGGAGGGTGTAGAGAATACCTCGGAGGAAGAAGAGGAGCAGAAGGGAATTGCCTTCAGAAATATGTTGGAAGCATATGAGGCACTCCGGTCAGATGATAAAGGCTCAAGGGCTAAGACCACCAAAGAAGGCTTTCTCTATTCTATATTGACTTTTCTTGAGAAGCAGGGGCTGATTGAGTATGTGGAAGAGGATGAGATGGTAAAAACAAGTAAGAAGCTGGATAATCTGATGGATTGGAATCTTTTGAACCAGAATAATTATCAGAGAGTCAGAAAGGTATTGGAGCATGAGTAAAGTCAACGCAGTCCGTTTTATCAATCTTAATTATAATAATAATGCGATCAGGATCAGTGATGAGACCTTTCAAATGGGAGGAAGAAGTACACTCCTGTCCCTTCGGAATGGGGGTGGCAAATCTGTATTGGTACAGATGATGACAGCCCCGTTTGTGCATAAGCAGTACAGAAAGACAAAAGACAGACCTTTTGAAAGCTATTTTACGTCATCCAAGCCTACTTTCATTATGGTTGAATGGAAGCTGGACGGTGGAGCAGGTTATGTGTTGACCGGAATGATGGTAAGAAAAAGCCAGATTATGGAAGAACAGTCTTCAGAACCTTTGGAAATTGTAAATTTTATCAGTGAATATACAACAAGATGTGAAGAGGATATTTATCATTTACCGGTTGTAGAAAAGGGAAAAAAGGAAATTGTTCTTAAAAATTATGGATTTTGCAGACAGTTATTTGAAGGCTATAAGAAGGACCGCAGTAAGAAATTCTATTATTACGATATGAATAATTATGCTCAATCCAGACAATATTTTGATAAGCTGGCAGAGTATCAGATCTATTATAAGGAATGGGAAACGATCATCCGTAAGGTAAATCTGAAAGAATCAGGTCTGTCTGAGCTTTTTTCTGATTGTAAGAATGAGAAAGAACTGATTGAAAAATGGTTTCTGGATTCGATAGAGAGCAAGCTGAACCGTGAAAAAGACCGCATGAAGGAATTCCAGTCAATCGTGGAGAAATATATTATCAGTTATAAAGATAATAAATCAAAAATAGAGCGGAGAGATACTATTCTGGAATTCCAGAACGACATGAAAGAATTACAGCAGTATGGAGAAGCGTATCAGATTGCAGAAAAGCAGATCCATGCTATGGAGAACCGTATAGCAGCCTTTCGAAGCGTGCTTGCGCAGATTGAAAAGGACACGGTGGCACGGCAGTCAGAGCAGGAGCAGCAAAGGGCAGGGATGGAAGAACAACTGGCGCACATCATGTATGAAAAATTGTCCATGGAAATATATGAACTGATGGAGCAGAAGAAGTATCATACCGGTAACAGAGATATGATTTCCATGGAAATGAATGAATTGGAACTGGAGACAGAGTATGTTGAGAAGCTTATCCACAGCTATGCCTGTGCAAAACAGCAGAAAATTGTGGATGAATATACCAGGGATAACGAACTGCTTGTGGAAAAGATTGCGGTTTATCGTGAAAATGAGAAGGAGTATGAGCCTGAAAGAAAAAAACTGGGTGGATATCTGCATACCCATTATGGGGACAAGTTCCGCAAAGCAGGGCAAAATGCTGAACAGATCCAAAGGGAATATGACAGCAACCTTGGCAGACAGCAGGAGATGATAGAAAAGGAATGCGAATATCAGACCAGAATAGAGGAGTTAATCGCTGAAATAGCCAAAGACCAGGAAAGACTGTCATCCTTTGACCGGCAGGAAGAGGTATTCAACAGAGATTATCAGGAGCATTTTGTAAGAAATATCATTGGCACATACGAACCGGGAATGCTTCAAATCAAAAAAGAACAGTATGTGCAGGAGCAGGAGCAACTGCATAGGAGCAATATGCAGCATAAGCGTCAGCAGGAAGAAACAGAAGAAAAAGTAAAATCAATGCAAAGAAACCAGCAGGACCGAAATAATGAGAAGATGCAGCAAGAATATGAACTGCGGACTCTTACGGAACAAGGGGAAGAATATAGCAGACAGATCAGGGAAAGACAGGTTATAATGCAGTATCTTGAGCTGGATGATACGTATTTATGGAATGATGGGAAAATAATGGAAGCAGCAGACCGTAAGATCACAGAATGTGACAGAGTACGTGCAGAGCTGGAGAAAGAGCACAATCTGCTGGAAAGAGAATGGAAAAAACTGACATCAGGTGAAATACTGGAGCTACCTAAGGATTTTCAGGAATTACTTACCCGGCTGGAGCTGCATCCGGTGTATGGAATGAACTGGCTGGAGAAGAATGGATATTCTGTAGAAGAGAATACAGAGCTTGTCAGAAGGCAGCCTTTTATACCATATGCATTGATTCTTCCAAGGCAGGAAATGAAGCAGCTTGAGTTACATGGACAGGATATCTGCACGTCCTTTCCCATTCCTATCATTCCAAGAGAAGAACTGGAGCGGACATTGGCACAAGAGCCAACAAGTATGGTCCAATTATCGGGGATAAGCTTCTATTTATGGTTCAATGAGAAATTACTGGATGAAGATGCTTTACGTGTTTTGATCAAGAACAAAGAATCAGAGATGACCAAAAAGCAGAAGCAGCTGGAGAATAAAAAGGCTGAGTATAAGGATGCACTCGACAGAAAGCAGATGCTGGAACGGCAAAGTATCACAAAAGAGAAAGTAGAGAAGAATCGTCAGCAGATTACGGATACGGAGCAGGAAATATCAGAAATCGACAATCAGATTATCCACGATAAAGAAGAAATGGATAGGCTGGAACAAAAGAGGAGTGAGCTTGTACAGATTATTCTGAAAGAGAAACAATGCATGGAGTGGAACCAGAGAAGGGCATCAGATTTTGACTATTTCTGCCGGGAATATGACTCATATCTGGAGAAGCACGACACTCTTGAAAAGAATCGAAAAGAAAAGACAAAATATGAAGATAATAAAAAGCAGGCGCAGGATTTACTGGAAAAGTACCGTGAACAGCAGAGGACACTGGAAAGCAGACAGCGGGAATTAAAAGCACAGACTGAAAATATACAGAAGAAGTATATTCTGTATCAGGAGTATGAGCCAATTGCCCTGGAAGGACAGAATAGGCCGGTGTCTGAGATGGAAGCCAGATACGAAGCCATTACAACGAAGATGTCTTTTCAATTACAGGATCTGGAGCATCAACTGCAGAAAACGAACGGCAGTTTGAACAGGGCGAAAGAGGAACTGGCCAGATTACAGCACAAATTTCTTCTCAAAGAAGATGACTGGAAAGAACTGTATTATGATGAAAAAGAAGAAATGCACCAGGAAAGTGTGCTTGCAGAACGGAAGAAGCAGTATAAATTCAAAGAAGCCCAGTGGAATGAACAGGATAAGCAGATTGGTATCATCAGCAGTAAAATAGATGATAAGAATAAGCTGATGCAGGAGCACTGTGGTAAAGAAGAGATATTGCCCAAAGAAGAAATACGTACAATTGACTTTGATGGAAGAAGAAACCAGCTTCTCTACCAGATAAAGGAAACAGAACGTGCCCTGAAGCTTACGGAAAAGAAACTGACAAGTGTACAGGAGAATATAGCATCCTTTACAGAATATGATGATTTCATACAGAAGGAAGAAATCCAATGGGAGGAAGATATTGCGCAGATGGATTCCAAATGTCTGAGAGAGTATGCGGGTATGATTCGGCGCGATTACAGGCATAGCTGTGAGGAAGGTAAGAACAGACGGGATAAAGCAGAAAAAATCCTGAAGATATTATTATGTAAGGAAAAGTATCAGGATGATTTCTACAGGAAACCACTGGATGCCATGATGTCTGTGTCACAATCAGCCCATTTGCTGCTTGCACAGCTTACGACTACACTCCAATCCTATGAAAGCCAGCTGGCAAAACTGGAAGTAGATATATCAATCATAGGCGAGGAGAAGAAGAGGATTGTAGGTCTGTTGGAGGATTATGTAAAAGATGTACACAGCAACATGGGTAAGATAGATAATAATTCCACGATAACGATCAGGGAACGTCCTATAAAAATGCTTCGTCTGCAAATGCCTGAATGGGAAGAAAATGAAGGATTATATCATCAGAGACTGGATGATCTTATCAGTGAGCTGACTCAAAAGGGTGTGGAAATCTATGAAAAGAATGAGAATTCGGCAGAATATATAGGAACACGCATCACTACAAAGAATATTTATGACACGACTGTCGGAATTAGTAATATCCAGATTAAGCTTTACAAGATTGAGGAGCAAAGGGAATATCCAATCACATGGGCAGAAGTTGCCAAGAATTCAGGCGGTGAAGGATTCCTGTCGGCTTTTGTCATTCTAGCCAGTCTGCTACATTATATGCGTAGGGACGACACGGATATTTTCGCAGATAAGAAAGAAGGTAAGGTTCTGGTCATGGATAACCCATTTGCACAGACTAATGCAGCCCATCTGCTGAAACCGCTCATGGATATGGCAAAGAAAACAGACACACAGCTGATATGTCTTTCAGGACTTGGAGGAGATTCTATCTATAGCCGATTCGACAATATCCATGTGTTGAATCTTGTGACAGCGGGATTAAGAGGAGGCATGCAGTATCTGCGTGGAGAACATACAAGAGGTATTGAAGAGGAGGTCATGGTAACTTCCCAGATAGAAGTGATCGGACAGCAAAGTCTGCTGTTCTGATACTTGTAAAATATTTGCTTGTAATTGGGTAGAAGGTATAATATACTTTGGAATAGATATGCGGTTTTATGCCTGTGCTGCGGTGTGATTCCGCAGGGTAAATAGTATGGCAGCACAGAAATGAGGAGAAAGAATGGATCAGGAAAAGGTAATCGTCATTGATTTTGGCGGCCAGTACAACCAGCTCGTTGCAAGGCGTGTCAGAGAATGCAATGTTTACTGTGAAATATACTCCTACCGGACTGACATTGAGCAGATCAAGGCAATGAATCCCAAGGGAATCATCCTTACCGGAGGACCAAACAGTTGTTACGAAGCGGATTCTCCGACCTATACCAGAGAGCTGTTCGAACTGGGAATCCCCGTACTTGGACTGTGCTACGGCGCACAGCTTATGATGCATGTACTGGGAGGAAAGGTAGAGAAAGCACCTGTCAGAGAATATGGTAAGACAGAAGTTATGGTAGACAATACTTCACCATTATTTGGAGATGTAGCGTCCACAACCATCTGCTGGATGAGTCATTTTGATTATATTTCCGAGGTAGCACCGGGCTTTAGCATCTCTGCACATACGGCAGACTGTCCTGTAGCAGCAGCAGAGAACCGCGACAAGAAGCTCTTTGCGATCCAGTTCCATCCTGAAGTACTTCACACACAGGAAGGTACGAAGATGCTCCACAATTTCGTAAGAGGTGTCTGTGGCTGTGCCGGAACATGGAGAATGGATTCCTTCGTAGAGAATACGATCCGTGATATCCGTGAAAAAGTAGGAGATGGCAAAGTACTGCTGGCTTTATCCGGCGGTGTAGATTCCTCAGTGGCAGCAGGTCTGCTCTCCAGAGCGATCGGCAAGCAGCTTACCTGTGTATTCGTAGATCATGGTTTACTGCGTAAAGATGAAGGTGATGAAGTAGAGGCTGTATTTGGCGACAAGGGTCAGTTCGACCTGAACTTCATCCGTGTCAATGCGCAGGAGAGATACTATAACAAGCTTGCCGGAGTCATAGAACCAGAGCGTAAGCGTAAGATCATTGGTGAAGAGTTCATTCGTGTATTCGAAGAAGAAGCAAAGAAAATCGGTACTGTAGACTTCCTGGCACAGGGAACCATCTATCCCGATGTTGTAGAAAGTGGACTGGGTGGAGAATCTGCAGTTATCAAGTCCCACCACAATGTAGGAGGACTTCCTGACTACGTAGATTTCAAGGAAATCATCGAGCCGCTGCGCAACCTCTTCAAAGATGAAGTGCGTAAGGCAGGTCTGGAGCTTGGTATTCCTGAGAAGCTCGTATTCCGTCAGCCTTTCCCTGGACCGGGACTTGGCATCCGTATCATTGGTGAAGTAACCGCTGAAAAGGTACGTATCGTACAGGATGCAGATGCAATCTACCGTGAGGAAATTGCAAAGGCAGGACTTGACCGAAGCATCGGACAGTACTTCGCAGCCTTGACCAATATGCGTTCCGTAGGTGTTATGGGTGATGAGAGAACCTACGACTACGCCGTTGCATTGCGTGCAGTCAACACCGTAGACTTCATGACAGCGGAGGCCGCAGAAATTCCATTTGAAGTGCTGCAGACAGTCATGAGCAGAATCATAAACGAGGTGAGAGGAGTCAATCGAGTATTCTATGATCTGACGAGTAAGCCACCTGGAACGATAGAGTTTGAATAAGGTGCAGTGTAAAAAGAATCCAGTATTTATGCGGGTTCCAAACAAATTTGTTTAATGCGTG
>ERZ780137.1722-NODE-1722-length-11621-cov-2.650182_pt1 | contig 11621 bp, 9 predicted proteins | sample MGYA00511020_ERZ780137 | MGnify/ENA primary metagenome ERZ780137 (study PRJEB29588, sample SAMEA2157917) | human gut metagenome | biome: human gut; feature: human-associated habitat; material: faeces | place: Denmark | collected 2008/2010 ... | reverse complement strand
TGCCGCTGCGGCAAAGCCTGGCACCCCATCTTGCCCCTGCGGGTAGCCTTGACGTGCAAAGCACGCCTGGCGGCTGCCCTCGGGCCAATCTGGAGCGCCAGGCTTTCCCTCGCTGACCTCGACGAACCTAAGGACTGAAGTTCATCGATGTTTCGTTCGCTATAATCAACTCCGAAAACCGTGCAAAGGAGAGTACATGAAGCGTTCTATCAACGTTATCGAGCATGCTGGCGAGATCATGCAGAAAGTGCAGGATGCCGTTCTGCTTACCACGAAGAAAGATGGCAAGGTGAACACCATGACCATCAGCTGGGGCGGCATGGCCATCGAGTGGGGAAAGCCCCTTTTCATCACCTATGTGCGTGAGAGCCGCTTCACCAAGGAATTCCTGGACGCAACCGGCGAGTTCACGGTGAACCTGCCCATGGGCGAGTTCGACAAGAAGATCACGGCAGTATGCGGTGCGAAGTCGGGCCGCGACATGGACAAGATCGCCGAGCTGGGCCTGACGCTTGAAGACCCCGAGAGCGTGGATGCCCCCGGCATTCGCGAGCTCCCCCTTACGCTCGAGTGCCGTGTGCTGTTCAAGCAGGAGCAGGATCTTGCCAACCTCGATGCCGACGATGTTGAGAAGTGGTATCCCACGGAAGAGACCTTGGGCGGCCCCAACAAGCACACCGCCTACTATGCTGAAATCGTGGCTGCTTACGTTATCGAGTAGCCTGCAGGGTTTGCTTATGAAGATGGCCGGTTGGATTTGCTTCCAGCCGGCCATTTTTTGTTCGGGATGAAGTAGGGCAACGGTTTGCCGAAACTGCCCGAAGCGCACTGCGCATCGGGCAGGGGTGCTTCTAGGGGCCCAGACACGGCAAAACGCAGGCGAAAGCGTATACCTTCGCTGCGTGCTTCAATAGCCGCACTTTACAGCCCCGATTCGCCAAAGAAGGCTTTGAGCCTGGCTCTAATCCTTGTAGGCGATGTGCACCGCTGCAACGCCGAAGGTGACGTTGATGTACTCCACGCGCGAGAAGCCAGCGTCTTTCAGCATGCGCGTGAAGCCCTCCTGGTTGGGAAAAGCCTTGATCGACTTGGCAAGGTAGACAAAACCCGAAGCGTCTCCAGTAACGATTTTGCCCCAAGCGGGAATGCCCCAGCGCAGGTACAGGTTGTAGCCCAGGCGCATAAGCGGGTTGGGAGGCGTGGAGAACTCCAGCACGCACAGGGCGCCGCCTGGCTTCATCACGCGGTACATCTCGGAAAGCGCACGCTCGCGCTCGGGCATGTTGCGGATGCCGTACGACATGGGGATGACGTCGAACGACTCGTCCTCGTAGGGGATGTCCTGCCCATCGACCACGGCAAGCTCCACGGGGACGCCGTTTGCCTCGCCCGCATCAAGGCGGCTTTGCGCCACTTCGAGCATGGCGGGGGTGTAGTCGGAAAGGACGATGCTCTTAGGCTGCTTGCGCGCGCAGGCGGTGAACGTCACATCGCCTGTGCCGCCTGCGATGTCGAGCATCAGCGTTTCGCTGGTAATGGGCGATTTGTCGATGAGCGTGCGCAGCCAGCTACGATACTGCCCAAAGCTGGAAAGCTTGTTGAAGCGTTCGTACTTCCAAGCGATATCGGTGAAGATCTTCTTCACACGCGCAGAGGAGATCTCGGCAGGCGCTTCCTTGCCCGTGGCGGTGTCGATGGAATGGTCCTGGGCTTCGGTTGTTTCGGGGGCATTGCTCATGCGCTATCGCGTCCTTATATACAACAGTATTGCTTGTGCGTTAGCTGATTATAGACAAGAACGGCGCGCTTGCGCAGCTGGCTCGTTAGGGGTCTGTGAAAAACAGCAAGATATAAACGCTGCAATGCTATCATTGCAAAGAATTACTCTATCAGGAGGATGCGCATGCTACTGATCGCTGAATACGTTGTTCCGGTTTCGTCCGAGCCCATCGAGCATGGTGCGGTTTTCGTTAAAGACGGGGCCATCGCCGACATTGGCGATGCGGAAGTGATGCGCCTGCGCTACCCCAACGAAGAAGTGAAAGACTTCGGCATGGCGGCCCTTACGCCCGGCTTCATCGACCTGCATGCACGCATGGAGGATGCGGTGTTCCGCGGCTTGGTGCACGATTTGCCCTTCGTCCAGTGGCGCAAGGAAATCGCCGCGCTGCGCAAGCGCATCTCCAACGCTGAAGCGTTCGACTCCGCGTTTTTGGGCGGCCTGGAATCGCTTTCCTCAGGCGTTACCACGGTAGCCGACATCACCTCAACCGGCGCATGCGTTTCCGCTGCTCAAAAGCTTGGCCTTCGCGGCGTGTTCTATCGTGAGGCGGGCGCCATCGACAAACGCTTGGTGAACTACGCCATCAAGAAGGCCGATAGCGACTTGGAAAAGTGGTCTCAGACCGTCGACTCCGATCGCATCATGCTGGGCATCGCGCCTGCTCCTGTGTACGAATGCCATCCCGAGCTGTATCGCAGCGTGGTGAAGTACGCTGGCGATAACGGCGATCTGCCCATCGCCATGGACTTGGCGGGCAGCAACGAAGAGTACCGTTTCGTGAAATACGGCGCCCCCTCCGGCTTGGACGAGGATCTGGGCCTGCAGGGCTTCATGGAGGTTCCGCCTTGGCTTCCCACCTCTGCAACCCCGGTGAACTATGTGCTGAACTGGGGTCTGTTCGAGGCGGAGAACGTGATGATCGTGTACGGCGTGCGCGTGAACGACGAGGACATCAGGCACCTGAAAGATTACGACGTGGCGGTTTGCGCGTGCCCGAGCCTGAACGCTCAGCTGGGCATGGGCGTGGCGCCCGTTAACGAGTACCTGCGCTCCGGCATGCGCGTGGGCTTGGGCACCGGCGCCCCTGCCTCCATCGACTCGATGGACATCTTCAGCGAAATGCGTATGGAGCTGTTCATCCAGCGTGCGCTTACCGGCGAGTTCCTGGACTCCCGCACCATCATGGAGATGGGCACTTTGCGTGCCGCTCAGGCCTTGCGCATCGACGACAAGGTGGGCTCGCTCGAGGTGGGCAAGCGCGCCGACATCGTGGCGGTTGACCTTTCGGGCTCGCATTCCACGCCCACATCCGATCCGGTATCTGCCCTGCTTGGCTCGGTGGGCAACGGTGAGGTTTCCATGACCATGGTAGACGGCAAGGTGCTCTTCGAGCGCGGTCGTCTGCATGTGGCGGGCGAAGTGGCGAAGAACATCGCCCACGTTCTTGAGATTCGCGGTCGCCTTCGTTCTTAGCAGCCTATCGGCAGCAGTAAGCCCCTCTGGTCGAAAAGAGGGGCTTGTTTTGCGTGCCGTGCGTTAAGGTGACCACACGCTTTATGGAAAGAGATTACATGGCTAAAGGCAAGCAGAAGATGACGGCAAAGCAGATGAGGGAACGCGAAGAGCGCGCCCTTGAGCGCAAGCGCCTTGCCGAGGAAAAGAAGAAGCGCGAAGAGCTTATCAAGCGCGTTTTCGTTATCGCGGTATGCGTCATCTTGATCCTCGCCCTTTCTCTTCCCACTATGGGCTTGATGTTCCTTGGCGGAAACCAGTAAAGCCTAAAGCGGGTAAACCACTAAGCGCTGCTTGAACTGCGGTTTTGGCAGCACTGAGAGATAAGGAAGTTCCAGTTGTTCGGCATTGGCGGCTTTGAGCTGTTCATAATCCTGCTGTTCGCGTTCTTGATCTTCGGCCCCGACAAATTGCCCGAGATGGCGAAAACGTTGGGTGCTGCGCTTAACAAGTTCAAGAAGGCGCAGGAGGAAATGAAGGCGGTTATCAACGAAGAGGTTTTGGACCCTGATGCAGGCAAGAAGGCTGCTTCGGGCTCTGGTTCGAAGCCTGCCCCCCATGCCACCCAGGAAAGCTTTGCCGAGCGCAAGGCCCGCTACGACAAGGAACGCGCTGAGCGCTTGCGTCGCCAGCAGATCGACGCCAACCGCGCTGCCATGAAAGCTGAAGCAGCGAAGAAGGCCGAAGAGCTTGAGAAGGAAGGCGAGGCTTCGTCTGATAAGGCGGGGGCTGATGCTGCGAAGGCCGCAGAGGCGGCCCAGGCTGCCGAGCCCGTTGCCAAGCCGGCCCCGGCGTTCACTCCCGACGAGCTGTTCGGCACCAAGCCCATCAAGCCTGCGCCCCGCGCTGCGCAGAAAGAGGCGGCGGCAACGAAGGGGGGCGAATAGCGTATGGCTATCGGACCGGCGCGTATGTCGCTTATGGAGCATTTGGGCGAGCTGCGCATGCGCCTTGTGCGCATCATCGTCTGCCTTATCGTGGCCACCTGCGTGTTCTACCTTTCCACGGGTACGGTGGTGCAGTTCCTGCTTGCCCCGGTAGCCGAGTTCATGCCCACCGATGGCAACGGCGATGTGATGCTGAACGTGCTTGGCGCGTTCGACGCCTTCTCGGTGCGCATCACGGTGGCGTTGTGGACGGCTTTGATTGCCACTGCGCCCATCACGCTGTGGCAGATCCTGGCGTTCTTCCTTCCCGCCTTGAAGCCGCGGGAGCGTAAATGGTTTTTGCCCACGTTCGTTGCGGCGTTGGCGCTGTTCATCATCGGCACGGTGTTCTGCTACTGCGTGATCTTGAACCCCGCGTTCCAGTGGCTCACCGACCAGGCATCGGGCTTTGCCACTATCTTGCCCGAGGCAGGGCAGTGGGTCGACATCATCATCAAGTTCGAGCTGGGCTTCGGCATCGGCTTCGAGATGCCCTTGGTGGTGTTCTACTTGGTGATGTTCGGCGTGGTGCCGTACAAGAAGCTGCGCGCAAGCTGGCGCGGCGTCTACATTGGCCTGCTGGTGTTCTCGGCGGCCGTCACCCCCGACGCATCGCCCGTTACCATGGGCCTTATGTTCGCGGCAATGGTGGTGCTCTACGAAATCAGCTTGCTGGCAGCGCGCATTGGTTTGGGCCGCCGCATCAAGCGCAAGGAAGAGGCAGAGAAGGCCGAGGCCCTGGAAGCCGAAGAGGCGCGTGCCGAGCTGAAAGACTTGAAAAAGCGCTATCAGGAGCACTTGTGGGGTGAAGAAGGAAGCGAAGGCAAGTAGCCATGCATGAGCTGGGAATTATGACGGGCGTTATGGAGTCGGTCGAGGAAGCCGCTCGCAACGCCGGTGCTACAAAGGTTCTGGAGATCGACCTATCCGTGGGCGTTATGACCGAAGCGGTGGAAGACGCCCTACGCTTTGCCTTCGAAGCGCTTTCCGAGGGCACCATGTGCGAAGGGGCTGAGTTCCGCATCAATATGATTCAGCCGGTAAGCACGTGCCTGGAATGCGGCAATGAGTACACGCATGATAGGTACCATGTAACGTGTCCGAAGTGCGGCAGCGGCTTTACGCAGCTGATTGCAGGCAAGGAAATGCGCATCGATTCCATTGAGGTGGATATCCCCGACGACGATGAAGCATCTGAGGCTTGACGCCTAGGTGTCCAATGGGTGCAGTCCCTTTTGGATGAATGTAGTTGAGCAAGTTTATTCCGTCCGCCCAGTTTCGCCCAGAGCGGTTTCCCCGTTGGGCATGGCAGCGGGCACCTATTAAGAAGATGGGGGCAACCAATGCAAATCGATATGAAGCAGCCGATTCTCGACAAGAACGACAAGCTGGCCAAAAGCAACCGCGAGCTGTTCGCGGAAAAGAAGGTATTCGTGCTCGATCTTTTGGCATCGCCTGGTTCGGGCAAGACCTCTACCATCTTGGCGACCATCGAGGCATTGCGCGACGAGTTCAACATCGCGGTAATCGAAGGGGACATTGCCTCTTCGGTCGATTCCGAGAAGATTAAGGCCCAGGGCATTGCTGCGGTGCAGATCAACACGGGTGGGGCATGCCATCTGGAGAGCGACATGATCCGTCGTGCGGTTGACGTGCTCGACCTGGACAAGCTCGACTTGATCATCATCGAAAACGTGGGCAACTTGGTGTGTCCCACCGATTTCGATTTGGGCGAGAACATGAAGGCCATGATCCTCTCAGTTCCCGAGGGCGACGACAAGCCGTTGAAGTACCCGGGCGTGTTCCAGGCTTCTTCCGCCATCGTGCTGAACAAGGTGGACACTCTGTCGGTGTTCAGCTTCGATAAGAATCTGTTCTACGACCACATTGCCAACCTGAATCCTCAGGCTCCCATTTTCCCCATCTCCGCAACGAGCGGCGAAGGCGTTGAGGAGTGGGCCACCTGGCTGGCTGAGAAGATTCGCGCACTGTAAGCTAAGCGTTTTCTGCGATTTTGAAACTGAGTATAGAAATGCCCTCTGCATGGGAAGATGCAGGGGGCATTTTGCGTTTATGGGCAATGAGGGGGCTTGATTAAATTCCGCCCTGAACAGGCGTCTGTGCGATGTGGGCACCAGACGATTGCCCGGGAGCTACGAAATAAGCTTTCTAAACCAGTTAGAGATCCTTCCCGTATTTTCGGCATCGGCTTCCTCTTGAGTGGGGGTGGGTTTCTGCTCGGTTGCGCTTGGTGGCTCGCTCTCAACGCCCTCGATTTCGATGCCGGAGCCTGGAGCTGCCTGCTCGGCTATCGGCTTTTCGGCCTCGGTATCAGCGTTTAGGCTGCCCGCATCGTCTCCGTCCGCTTCATCGCTGGAAGAGCCATCGGCTTCAGTGGGGCCAGCTTCGCTTCCGCTGTCGCTCGAGGCATCGCTTTTATCGGCGCCTTCGCTGCCTTCGCTCGGGCTCTCGCTGCCGGTTTCGTCGGGTTTGGCAGACTCGTCTTCGCTGCCTTCGTCGAGGCCTCCGCCATCGCTGTCGCTCGAATCGGGGTTGTGAGCAGGGGTGCCCTCATCGTCTTTACCGCTCTTGGAGTAATCGATGTCCCCGTTGTCTGTCGGCTGCTCAATCGTTGTCTTGTCTACCAGGTCGATGTGCATCATGGTGCGTATACGGTTTTCCACCGACAGCAATTCCGTATCGATCGCTTGATGGATTTCCTCTTCGGTGGGCTTCGTTGTGTAGTCGGTGTCTGCGTAAAGTTGGCGTGCAACCGTCGTGCGCATCTCGTCGTAGTCGGCATAGCCGGCAAAGCGGTAAATCCAAGAATCGATATAGGTTTGCTCGGAGCCTTGCGGCACCTTGAGGTAAATCTGCTGCGCTTCCTCTTCCTCGGAAAGCTCGCTGTTGAACCTGAAGGGCGCTTTTGTGGGGGTGTCTTTCTGCAAGATAAGGTCAATGGGCTTATCGCTGGTGAACTCAATGGTAGTAAGTGAGGTGCAGCCGTCGAAGGTGTTGGAGAACATCTGCGATGCCGCATCCGGGTCGTCCGGGTCAGACGCTTCAGCGCTGAGCTTCACTGTTTTCAGATAAGGGGAGTAGCTGAAGGCATTCATGCCGATTTCAAGCCATCGTGCACTTGATTCGAACGAGGAAATATTGCTGTGGGCGAAGTCGTAATCATCGACTACGGCATTCTGGCCGTTTGCGGAGATCTTGACATCGCCATTCAATCCAGCGCTGTCGATAGAGGCATCGGTGATATGGAACACATCGCTTCCGAAGAATGCCAGCGAGGATAGGTTATCCCAGTCAATGGTGTAGTTCGTGGTGATGTTCTTGAAAGCGGCGCTCCAAATTTGCACGGTGGTGTCGGGCAAGTGCAAGGTACTTCCCTCAGCCATGGCTGCGCCAATGCCCAAGAGGATAAAGGGCTCGGTTTTCTGGCACGCATACAAGGCGTAGTTTCCTTCGCTTGCCTCAACAAGCTGGTAATCATCAACCACTGAATCATTGAAGTAGTCGAAGTAATAGCCGCCCCAGGGGTCAAGATAGCCTGTGGAACCGTCAAGACACCACAAGATGCACTGACCGTAATTCGGCGTGTCGTACGTTGCGAAAGTAGCCTTTTTGGCACGCGAGGCAATGAAACGGATGCTGTCGCAATCGGCATACGCGCTGTCGCCAAACGTGATCGAGTTTTTGTTGGCTATGAAGATGCCCTGGAGGCTTGGGCATCCATAGAAGGCGCGGGCGCCTACTTCGGTAACGCTTTCATCGAGGATGGCCCATTTCAGGGTTTGGCTGTTTGCGAACAGGTCAGGATATAGGGCGGTTGCCTTTATCTGCTCGCCGTCCTGCGCGGTGATCACGCCGGTGAATTCTTCAATGCCCTCGGGCGCCTTCAAGATGGTAACGTCGCTGCCGTCGGTGATGTAGGAGTAGCCCTCTTGCGAGGTACTCATCGTAGTGGCGCTTACGCCGCTTGCGCCCGAAGCTGCCAGCTGTTGCTCAACGTTGGCGCGTTGCTCCTCGTTTGAGCAGATGATCTCCGATACGCTGCTACCGTCAAAGCATCCCTCTTCAAAGGAAGGCGTTTCTTCGCCCGTAAGAAGGATGGTGTGGATGGATCCGCTGTTGCTGAAGCACCCCTTCCGAACAGCTACGTTTTCATTGAGCGACACCGATTCAACGCCGGAATCGACGATCGTGTAGAGTTCGCTGTCGGTGCGCATGAACTCGTCTTTGTAGTAAAGCTCGGTATCCGGATCGGACTCCAAGGTGAGCTTGTTGCCCTCCCATTCGCTGAACTCATCATGGTAGCGGTTGGCAAAGGCCGCTAGCAGGCTGTCCTTGATCTGGAAAGTTCGGGCTTCCCAAGCGCTGAAATCGATGGTAGGAATGGCATCCTCGTTGGATGCCTGGATAACCACCTTTGTGAAGCTCTCTTCGGTGCTGGCATTAGGCAGGTTGATTGCGGTAATGCCCTCGGGAACTACCAGCTCGGGGATATCGAGGGGAATGCCCAGGTACTCGTTTCCTTCTTTGTTGGTAAGGATTCCGTCTTCAGTGGCTGCGAAAGCCAGGTTGTCTTCGCTCACCACGTAGCGCTTGGTGACGAAGAAGAAAGAATCGGTAGCGTTTATGTTGATGGTGCAAGAGGGGATAACGATCTTGTCGGCATAGATCATGTTCATGCCGAACGAGGCATCGATCGATTGGATGCCGTTGGGCACGGTTAGCGTGATGTTGTCGTCCTCGTCAAGCGAGTAAACAGGGCTGTCGCCCGAGGTAGCGGTAAGCGTTTGCAGGTAGCAGAGCCCTATGCCATCGAGCCAGGCGGTTTGAAGCGAGACATCGCACCCTTCGGGCGTATCGGCAACGTCGCCTATCTGGACAACGTGGCGCCCTGGCTCAGGCTCGTAAAGGAAGCTTATCGGCTTGTCGTTCTCCTTCCAATTCAGGATCAGTTTCGTTGTCTGGCCAAAATCGTTGATGGCGTCAAGCGATTCGAGGGCATCGGCGGTGTAGGAAAGAAGGTTTACCGGCGAGTCATAGGCTGTTTTTAGGGTTATGGGCTTGCCGCTCTCATCTACCGCGGTGCTAACGATGAACGTGCAGGAGTCCTCGGGCTCAATCTCGACGGTTTTGTAGGTCCATTCGCCGTTGGAATCAAAGCGGTACCCGACGGTGACGGTGAAGGGGCCATCGGGCGCTACGGGCGGATACTTCTCGATTTTGAAGTAAGGGTAAGACTCGAATTCTTCTTTGCTGTTGCAGATGAACTGATAAAGGCTTGCTTCTCCTTTTTTGCCCACTGTAACGCTGGTGTTAAGGGCGCAGAACACCGACCACGGGTCAAGCTTCTGGCCCTTGTAGATCTTGTAAGAGCCGGAATACCCATTGATGCCGTTGTCGTTGATGTCTTCCGGGCCATAGCCATCGGCAAGGCCGTCTCGGTTAACGGGGTCGGCAGGAAGAAAGGGGTCGTTCGCCATGCTGTCTTTGCTGGGTGTTGGGTCGGAAGGCAAGATGTCGTAGCCGCCACCGCCACCGTTGTTGCCGCCACCGCCGGGATTGTCTCCACCTCCGCTGTTTCCGCCTGTGTTGTCGGAACTGTCGCCGGTTCCGGAGTTGTTTCCGTTGTCTCCGCCGCCGATGACGCTTGGGTCTATTACCGGGCCGTTAGCGCCGTTTCCGGTGCCGTCCTGGGAGCCGTTCCCGTTTCCGTTGCCGGCAACAAGGCCGCTGTCGGCGCTGCCGTTTGAAGAGACGCGTAGAGCGGTGGTGCCAGAACCGCCTTCTGTGGGCAGGGAGCCCTGCTTGTTCGTGCTCTTGCTGGAGTCCGCCTGGTCTTCCTGATCGCTTCCATCGTCATGGCGGTTGGCGCTTGCGTCGGTGTCGGAAGGGTTCGCCTGATAGCCCTTCTGCGAGTCCTTGTCTCCCTGCGTGTAGGCGGAGGTGAAGTTCTTCGGGTCGAATTCGGCGACGTTGTTCGAGAGCGCAAACGCACCTGCGCCGAAGGCACCTACAAGGGCGATAGAGGCAGCGGCTGCTGCAATATGGTTCGAAGGATTAGCCATGGCCTGCTCCTTACAATGCTTTTATGAAATAGCGCTTTATACGCTGAGTGGCGGATTGAGTTGCTGGCAAGCAGGCATGGGCTCGTCCGGCGAAGCGACGAAGCGTGCGCATTTCGTTGGGCTTCAGCTTGTGTCCACCGAAGGCATATGCTTGGTGGATGGTTACTGCGCGGCGATACTCTTCGGCATCGATGCCGGGGAAGGCATGCTCGAATTCGTCTAAGCAGTCGAGTGGGCGCGTTTGGTCGTAGTGCGCAATGCCCTCTGAAAGCACCAGAGCGAGGTAGCGGAACAGGGCCGGCACGGAAACGGCCTGATCATCTTTGCTTATTTGGCGGTTACGGTGCGCAATGCGAACTCTGCGTTGCAGCAACAGCACGCCGATCGCGATAAGCACGGCGATTATCAGCAGAACGGTGTTCACGGCAAAGCGAAGGGCGATTTCGGAAGAGGTTTGCGGGGGCTCTTCATCGTCCATCTGCCCGATAACCGATTCCGATTGCATGATCTGCCCCGAACCGTTGCTGCGCGCCTCGTCTACATCGATAACCTGGTCGGCTTCGAGGTTCTGCGAGTAGAAGCCCGGCGTTACCTCAACAGGGGTCCAGCCCACGCCGTCCAGATACACCTCAACCCATGCATGGGCATCGTGCGCATTCAAGTTGAGGGGCGAGTCGTTTCGGGCTGCGTCGTTCACGTCGTTCATGTCGGCGCGGTAGCCTTCCGCATAGCGGGCGGGAATGCCCTGGCTGCGCAACGCGAGCGTTGCCGCCGTGGCGAAGTAGGCGGAGTTGCCCGAGCGCGCTTCGCCCAGGAACCATTGCGTAAAAGGCTGGGAGCTGTCGGGGGCAGCGGGCGTTTCGCTGTAGCTTGCCAGCGTGTCGAGCATGGTGCGCACGCGGCTTATCACCGCATACTCGGAAGAGGCCGAAGAGGCATCCCATGTTGCATCGTTGAAAATGAGCTCGTCGATGGCAGCCTCTTCTTCCTCGCTTACCTCAAGATAGTTGGTGTGCGCAAAGGCGGTGTAGACGTTTTCCGCTGTGGCATACGGGCTGGGGCTTTCGGCGAGCCAGGTGGTGTTGGCGAACGTGTCGCTTTGGGCGACGTCGTCCATGGTGAACTGATAGGAGCGGGTGCCGATGAAGCCGCTTTGCGGCGCGCCGTCGATGTCGAGCGATTCGTTGCCATCAAGGCTGCGCAAGGTGTAAGGCGTGTACAGGTATTTGGAGTTGGCGTTTTCCGCGTTGACGGAGATGGTTGCGGTGTCGGGCTGCTCTGCGTTTTCCGCTTCCGCGTTGGCATCGTCATAGGCGG
>ERZ780137.1718-NODE-1718-length-11625-cov-3.508643_pt1 | contig 11625 bp, 9 predicted proteins | sample MGYA00511020_ERZ780137 | MGnify/ENA primary metagenome ERZ780137 (study PRJEB29588, sample SAMEA2157917) | human gut metagenome | biome: human gut; feature: human-associated habitat; material: faeces | place: Denmark | collected 2008/2010 ... | reverse complement strand
ATACATCTGACAGAACGGAACTCGCTGAAACAAAGCATCATAAATTCCACGTAAAGGATCCCGGAAGCGCGCTGACGCATTTTATTGCGATGATCGGCGCGGCGATCGCGGCGGTTCCGCTGCTTCACAAGGCAGCTGAGGAGGCAGATTCGCGCCATCTTGCGGCGATGGCTGTGTTTATCGTCAGCATGATTCTGCTCTATGCCGCCAGCACGACCTACCACACCTTTAATATTTCCGAGCACGTTAATAAAATCCTGCGTAAGATCGACCACATGATGATTTTCATCCTGATTGCCGGAACTTACACACCGGTTTGCCTGATCGTCCTTGGAAATAACGCCGGTTACCGGCTTCTGGCGCTCGTCTGGGGTATCGCGATCGCTGGGATTCTCGTCAACGCGCTCTGGATCAACTGCCCGAAGTGGTTTTCATCCGTGATCTATATCGCAATGGGATGGGTGTGTCTGTTTGTATTCCGGGAACTGTTAGCCACTCTTTCCCAGGCAGCATTTTTGTGGCTGCTTGCAGGCGGTCTGATCTATACTGTCGGCGGTGTGATCTATGCATTAAAACTGCCGGTGTTCAACGCGAAGCACAGTCAGTTTGGCTCCCATGAAGTATTTCATCTGTTTGTCATGGCGGGAAGCATCTGCCATTTTGTATTCATGTATCAGTATGTAGCGTGAAAAATAAAACGATTGCCGGATAGATTTTATGGAAAAGTTAGGTTATAATGTAACAGCAATGAAAAATGAGCAGTGACAGGCAGATGAGAAATGAAATGCCTGTATGAAGAGGAGACAGATATGAGATATACGTTGGAAAATGAAAATTTAAAAGTGGAGATTGACTCATTTGGAGCAGAGATCAAATCTGTAAAAAGAAAATCAGATAACTTTGAATATATGTGGTGTGGTGATAAAAAGTACTGGGGCAGAACATCCCCTGTATTATTTCCGTTTGTCGGTGCGCCGAAAAACAAAGAATACCGTTATGACGGAAAAACTTATACGATGGGACAGCACGGATTTGCAAGAGATATGGAGTTTACATTAGAGGCACAGACGGAAGAGAACATCTCATTTGTACTGACCGATACTGTGGAAACCTGTGAAAAATATCCATTTCATTTTGCACTGCACATTGGTTATGAATTGTGCAAAAACGAGGTGAAAGTAAACTGGACTGTGGAAAACACCGACACAAAAGAATTATATTTTTCCATCGGTGCACATCCGGCATTCAACTGCCCGGTTCACGGAGAGGAAAATAAAACCGGATATGGTCTCAAATTTGGCGGCCTGGCAGATACTATTCATCATCATGGAAACACACCGGACGGTATGGCGGTGATGGAGGATAAAGTCCTGGCACTGAAAGATGGCTGTGTGACATTTACGGAAGGATTCTTTGATGAGTGCACTTACATGGTCGAAGGAAAACAGACCGGAGAGGTTTCCCTGCTTGACCGTGAAGGCATCCCGTATGTAACCGTAAAATTTGACACTCCACTATTTGCAGTATGGTCACCGGAAGGAAAAAATGCACCTTTCGTCTGCATTGAACCATGGTACGGAAGATGCGATGCCACAGATTTTACCGGCACATTGCAGCAGCGCGACTACGAAAACATGCTGCCGCAGGGCGGAACATTCAAGGCAGCTTATAGTATTGCATATCTGTAAGATAGAGTCAGCAAAAGGTGGATCATAAAAATAAAAAACGCAAAAGCATGTAAAAAAAGCATAGCTTTTGCGTTTTTTTCATATAGTGAAACAGAATCGAAAACCTGTGGAGTGGTCAATGAATATACAGTCAAAAATGAAAACAAGAGATGCAAAAAACAATCCGGTCACTGCGGTATTGGTGTCCGTGCTGGTCATGTTCCTTTTAAGCTGCCTGTTACTGTTGGCTGCACTGTTATATAAGTTTGATCTGAGTGAATCGGCAGTAAAGGTGGGAATCGTTGTCATTTATATCGTCTCCGGAGTGATCGGTGGATTTTTCATGGGAAAGATCATGAAAACACAGAAATTTTTATGGGGATTTGCAGCGGGAGCCATTTATTTTTGCATTTTATTCCTGATATCAGTGCTGGTTAAACAGGGAGTCTCCATGGAACTGCCGAAAGTGGCGACAACATTTATTCTATGTGCGGCATCCGGGATGGCGGGCGGAATGATAAGTTAGTGGTTACTGTCAGGGTGCCAATTAGCATATAGACAGGACTTGCGCAGAATATCAGCGGCGTGCTATACTCAAAGAAAATGTGCATGAATGAAAAAAATTATCAATGTTTCATGCAGAAAAAGATACGCACGAGGAGGAAGACATGGAAAGACAGAAGAGACAGGGAGCAGAGTACGAGTTTTACGGAAAACTCCCGCTGAAAAAGGCAATCCCGCTGGGATTACAGCATGTGCTGGCAATGTTTGTGGGAAACCTGACACCGATCCTGATCATCTCAGGGGCATGTGGTATTGCAGGTGAGGAGTTCGGCAGTCTGCAGGTCGATCTGCTGCAGAATGCGATGCTGATCGCCGGGATCGTGACACTGATCCAGTTATTTGCGATCGGACCGGTTGGTGGAAAGGTACCGATCATCATGGGAACGAGTTCCGGATTTATCGGTGTGTTTAACAGTGTGGTTCAGGTAATGGGAGGAGGAATCCTTGCATATGGAGCCATTATGTGTGCATCCGTCATTGGTGGTCTGTTTGAGGGAATCCTTGGATTTCTGTTAAAGCCGCTCCGCAGATTTTTCCCTGCGGTTGTAACGGGAACCGTTGTACTGTCGATCGGATTGTCACTGATCGCGGTCGGCGTCAATTCTTTTGGCGGCGGCAATACGGCAAACGACTTTGGTTCAGTAGAAAATTTACTGCTCGGAGCAGCTGTTTTACTGATCATTGTAGCAGTGAAACACTGGATGAAAGGTATGGCGAGTGCATCATCGATCCTGATCGGTATTGTGGCAGGCTATATCATTGCTGCGATCATGGGACTGGTACTGCCGACAACAGCAGTCAATGCGGATGGTGTGGAATACACAAAAGCCTGGGTGTTAAACTGGGATAAGGTTGCAAATGCAGCCTGGTTTTCCGTTCCGAAATTAATGCCGGTCAAACTGGTATTTGACTGGAGAGCAATCATTCCGGTTCTGATCATGTTTGTTGTTACCGCGGTTGAAACAGTCGGAGATATCTCCGGTGTTATGGAAGGTGGAATGGGCAGAGAAGCTACCGACAAAGAACTTTCCGGCGGTGTCATCTGTGATGGAATCGGTTCTTCGCTTGCAGCACTTTTTGGTGTTCTGCCGAATACTTCTTTCAGTCAGAATGTAGGACTTGTCACAATGACGAAAATCGTAAACCGTATGGCGCTTGCATCCGGAGCCGTATTCCTGATTTTATGTGGTTTATTCCCGAAACTTGCAGCACTGATTTCAATCATGCCGCAGAGTGTACTTGGAGGAGCTGCCGTTATGATGTTTTCATCCATCGTGATCAGCGGAATCCAGCTTATTACCAAAGAACCGATGACGATGCGCAATATCACGATCGTCTCCGTCGCATTGGGACTTGGCTATGGAATCGGATCCAGCAGCGGCATCCTTGCACATCTGCCGCAGGGCATCCAGCTGATCTTTGGCGGTTCCGGTATTGTTCCGGCAGCCATTGTTGCGATCATCTTTAATATTATCCTGCCGAAGGATGCGGAATAAAAAAAACTTCCCATATGAAAAAAGTTATGTTATACTGTATAAGTTAACAGAACTCCGCGCGAAAGCGAATAAATACATAGTATTACGGGGAGCGGGCAAATGGCGTATCCCATGTGTGCGGAAATTACAAAAAAGGAGAGAAGCATCATGAAACATGTAAAGACATTAAATACCAAGAGATTACAGAACACAATCAAAAAAGGCGGCTGCGGCGAGTGCCAGACATCCTGCCAGTCTGCATGCAAAACATCCTGTACAGTAGGAAACCAGAGCTGCGAGCACAAATAAGATTTGAGCTGGTACGGCCGGGCATGCATAGCATGGTAAAAATTGTGCATATGAGTGCCGGATATGCCATTATGGCATCATACAAAATGACTGTGTGATACAACGATGAAAATCATACGGTCGGATATAAGTGAAATCTGCAAACGACCGTTCGCATAGCGTGCGGTCATTTGTACGTTTTATCGGCAACATTAAAATGCCGTAATACTTGAAAAAAATATATTGATTTGCAGAAAACTTTAAATGTTTTGCTGTAAAATCAGATAGAAAGAGAGGAAATATTATAGTGGTTCATCAGTATAAGAACAACGGCTATGATATTGTTTTAGATGTAAACAGCGGAGCGATTCATGTGGTGGATGACGTGACTTATGATGTCATTGAGATGATCGATCAGAGCCAGCCGGAATCGTATGCAAGGGATGAGATCGTATCTGCACTGTCCGGAAAATACGGCAAAGAGGAAGTGGAGGAAGCAATCGATGAAGTCCAGACATTGATCGATGAGGAGTCACTTTTTACAAAGGACACTTACGAAAACTATATCATGGATTTCAAAAAACGCCCGACGGTTGTCAAGGCACTCTGCCTGCATATAGCACATGACTGCAACCTGGCATGTCAGTACTGCTTTGCTGAGGAGGGAGAGTACCATGGAAGAAGGGCACTGATGTCCTTTGAAGTTGGAAAGAAAGCACTGGATTTCTTAATTGCCAATTCAGGTAACAGACGAAATCTTGAGGTGGATTTCTTTGGCGGCGAGCCGCTTATGAACTGGCAGGTCGTAAAAGACTTAGTTGCCTATGGAAGAGAGCAGGAAAAGCTGCATGACAAGAATTTCCGTTTTACACTGACCACAAATGGTGTGCTTTTAAATGACGAGATCATGGAATTCTGTAATAAAGAGATGGCAAATGTGGTCTTAAGTATCGATGGAAGAAAGGAAGTTCATGATAAGATGCGTCCGTTCCGCAAAGGGGCAGGAAGTTATGATCTGATCGTTCCAAAGTTTCAGAAATTTGCAGAGAGCAGACATCAGGACAAATATTATGTGCGTGGTACATTCACACACTACAATCCTGATTTTGCAGCAGATGTACTTCATCTTGCGGATCTTGGTTTCAAACAGATCTCCGTGGAGCCGGTAGTTGCAGAACCGAGTGAACCGTATGCGATCACAGAGGAAGATCTTCCACAGCTGTTTGAGGAATATGACAAACTTGCAGCGGAGATGGTAAGACGTCACAAAGAGGGAGATGATTTTAATTTCTTCCATTTTATGATTGATCTTGAGGGCGGTCCATGTGTGGCAAAACGTCTGTCCGGCTGTGGTTCAGGAACCGAGTACCTTGCAGTGACACCATGGGGAGATTTTTATCCATGTCACCAGTTTGTCGGCAATGAAAAGTTTTTACTTGGCAATGTGGATGAAGGTATAAAAAATACAGAGATCCGTGATGAGTTTAAGTGCTGTAATGTCTATGCAAAAGAAAAATGCAGAAAATGTTTCGCAAGATTCTACTGCAGCGGCGGATGTGCAGCAAATGCGTATAATTTCAGCGGTGACATCTGTGGGGCATATGATATCGGATGTGAATTGCAGAAAAAACGTATTGAGTGCGCGATCATGATCAAGGCTGCCGAGGCCGATTGTGAATAAATAAGAAACAGGAAGGAAAAAGAAAATGAAAAAGAGTAAAGCAGCAGTCATATTAGTTGCGATTCTCGCTGCATTTGCGGGACTTGCCTATTATGCATCTATTATTCTTTCATCGACCGGTATTGGGGAAGAAATGAGTATTCCGCTTGGACTTGATCTGTCCGGTGGTGTATCGATCACCTATCAGGTCATGGATGAAAATCCGAGCGCAGAGGATATGAGTGATACGATTTACAAACTCCAGAAGCGTGTGGAAAGTTACAGTACAGAGGCATCCGTATATCAGGTTGGAGATGATCGTATCGCCGTTGAGATCCCGGGTGTTACGGACGCAAGCAAGATTTTGGAAGAACTTGGTAATCCGGGTTCCTTAGAGTTCCAGCTTTCAGATGGTACCGTATTTATGACGGGTGACCAGGTGGCAGATGCACAGGCTGCAACAACCACAGATCAGTATGGAAACAAGCAGTATGTGGTACAGCTTACACTGACAGATGAGGGAGCAAAGACTTTCGGAGAAGTTACTTCTGAAAACGTCGGAAAAGCACTTCCAATCGTATACGATGGAGAAGTTATCAGTTATCCGACTGTTCAGGAGGCAATTACCGGAGGTACTGCACAGATTTCCGGTCAGAGCACCTTTGAAGAGGCACAGACTTTAGCAACACAGATCAGAATCGGTTCTCTTTCCCTGCAGTTATCAGAGTTAGAGTCCAGTGTGGTAGGAGCACAGCTTGGAAGCCAGGCAATCTCCTCCAGTTTAAAAGCGGCAGCAATCGGTCTTGTGATCGTAATGGTATTTATGATCATTGTATATGCAGTTCCGGGTGTCGCAGCAGCTTTAGCACTTGCAATTTATACAGCACTTGTGATTGCAACTTTATACTTATTTGAGATCACATTAACATTACCTGGTATTGCCGGTATTATCTTAAGTATTGGTATGGCAGTGGATGCGAACGTTATCATCTTTGCACGTATCCGTGAAGAAATTGCATCAGGAAAATCCGTGATTACTGCAATGAAGAATGGTTTCCACAAAGCGATGTCTGCAATCTTAGATGGTAATATCACAACATTGATTGCAGCGATTGTTCTTATGGGATTAGGTTCCGGTACTGTAAAAGGATTTGCATATACACTGATGATCGGTATTATCCTTTCCATGTTTACAGCACTTGTTGTCACAAGATGGATCCTTTATTCTTTCTACTGGTTAGGACTGAGAGATGAAAAATTCTACGGACGTGCAAAAGAGAGAAAGACGATCAATTTCCTGCAGAAGAGATATGTATTCTTTGCAATTTCTATTGCAGTTATAGCTGCCGGATTTATCGGTATGGGAGTACATAAGGCATCTGGTCAGAACTCCCTGAATTATGGACTTGACTTCATGGGAGGAACTTCCACTACTGCTGATTTCGGCAAAGAATATACGATCGAAGATATTGAAAATGATATTATCCCGGTTGTAAAAGAAGTAACTGGAGACAGCAATATTCAGGCAAATAAAGTAGAGGGAACAACTCAGATTACGATCAAGACACGTACTTTATCCAAAGAAGAGCGTGATGATCTGAATAATAAGCTGGCAGACAGTTTTGATGTAGATGAATCCACCATTACATTCCAGAGTATCAGTTCCACGATCAGTGGTGAGATGCGTGCGGATGCAGTCAAGGCGGTTATTATCTCCACAATCTGTATGCTGATCTATATCTGGTTCCGTTTTAAAGATATCCGTTTCGGTGCAAGTGCGATCATTGCCCTGATCCACGACGTACTGGTTGTACTTACCGTATATGCGCTGATGCGTATTTCAGTCGGCAATACATTTATCGCATGTATGCTGACGATCATTGGTTATTCTGTCAACGATACGATCGTTATCTTTGACCGTATCCGTGAGAACCTTGCATTAAAGCATGGTAAACAGACAAGGGAAGATCTGATGGAAGTAGCAAACCGAAGCCTGACACAGACCTTATCACGAAGCATCAACACATCCATAACAACATTTATTATGGTATTTATGCTGTTCCTTCTTGGTGTAGCAAGTATTCGTGAATTTGCGCTGCCGCTGATGGCAGGTATGATCTGCGGTGCATATTCATCTATCTGCATTGCAACCGAGTTGTGGTATGTGATGAAAGTTCATCTTGGTAAAAATAAAATAACAGAATAAGATCTGTTGAAGAAAAGTGAAAGTCCTGGCAGTTATTTGCCGGGACTTTTAAGATTCATAGGAAATTACGTCCTATGAATCTTAAAGCCCTCCGGGCGGGATCACACTGCGTCGGAGATGAATTATGTCGCGGAGGCGACACCGCCGCAGGCGGTGAATCCTGTAGAACAGGATTCTATTTTAGAAAAAAGGAGAAACATATGGATACGATCGCAGCTTATCTGATCTTTTTAAATCTGGTGGGCTTCCTTATTATGGGAGAGGATAAAAGAAGGGCGAAAATGCATCGATGGCGGATCTCAGAAAGAATGTTATTTTTAGTCAGCATTTTAGGCGGCAGTATCGGAACGTGGGCGGGAATGTATGTGTTCCACCACAAGACGAGACACTGGTATTTTGTTATAGGAATACCACTGATCCTCATTTTACAGATCGCAGGTGCCATCTGGCTTTATCGTCAGGGCTTATATCATTTATAATTATTTGATATAACTATTCTGGCTTTTGGAATTGCCAAAAAAAGGGAAGTCATATATAATGATAAACAAAGCAAAAGACAAGTGTTTTTCATAGAAAGACACATTGATCAAACAGCAAAGAAAGGGAGAATTACGGATTATGTATACACTGGAAGATATTCAGGCAGTTGATATGGAAGTGGCAAATGCCATCACCGATGAATTTGAACGTCAGAACAGCCATATTGAGCTGATTGCATCCGAAAACTGGGTAAGCAAGGCAGTGATGTCAGCGATGGGCAGCGTTCTTACAAATAAATATGCGGAAGGTTATCCGGGGAAAAGATATTACGGCGGATGTGAGTGTGTGGATGTTGTAGAGGAACTTGCAAGAGAGCGTGCGAAAGAGCTGTTTGGCTGTGAGTATGCGAACGTACAGCCACATTCAGGTGCACAGGCGAATATGGCTGTACAGTTTGCCATCTTAAAACCGGGTGACACGGTCATGGGAATGAACTTAGATCACGGCGGACATTTGACACACGGAAGCCCTGTAAACTTTTCCGGTACTTATTTTCACATTGTACCTTACGGTGTCAATGACGAGGGATTTATTGATTATGACAAAGTAGAAGAGATCGCGATGGAGTGCAAGCCGAAGATGATCATCGCAGGTGCAAGTGCTTATGCGAGAACCATTGATTTCAAGAGATTCCGTGAGATCGCAGATGCATGCGGAGCAGTTCTGATGGTCGATATGGCACATATCGCAGGACTTGTCGCTGCAGGACTTCATCCAAGCCCAATCCCGTATGCACACGTTGTCACAACCACAACACACAAGACACTGCGTGGACCGCGTGGAGGCATGATCTTATCCAGTCAGGAAATCGCAGACAAATATAACTTTAACAAAGCTATTTTCCCTGGAATCCAGGGCGGACCTTTGATGCATGTGATCGCAGCGAAAGCAGTCTGCTTTAAGGAGGCACTTCAGCCGGAGTTTAAAGTATACCAGCAGAATATCATTGACAATGCACAGGCACTCTGCAAGGGACTGTTAAGCCGTGATATTAAAATCGTATCCGGCGGTACAGACAATCACCTGATGCTTGTTGATCTGACAAATTATGATCAGACCGGAAAGGCAGTGGAGAAACTTCTCGATTCTGTCAATATTACCTGCAACAAGAATACGATCCCGAACGATCCGAAATCCCCATTCGTAACAAGCGGTGTACGTCTTGGAACGCCGGCAGTTACTTCCCGTGGACTAAACACAGAGGATATGGATCAGATTGCAGAGGCAATCGCCATGATGATCAAGGAGGGTGAACCGGCAGCTGATAAAGCGCGTGCAATCGTAAAATCGCTGACAGAGAAATATCCGCTGGAGAGATAAAAGAGAATAGAATATAATTTAATAATGAATAAAAAATGAGGAACCTGTTTCGTGACAGGTTCCTCGTTTTTTGTGCTTTTTGAGTTTGTTATTTTATATCATCTGCAATACGGTACAGTGTGTAGTAAGTAGTTCTGGTCTGTTTATCCTTGGTCTGGTAAGTAATGACTACGGTTGTTGGAGCAAGGACACCTGTACTCATGTGGTGGTATTCAGAATTATAGTATGTAGATTCGAATACATAACTGGATGCAGAATAGTTTGCATAATGTCCTAAGTTTAATTTGAAGGACATGTTATTCTTAATTTTTTTGACAGATTTTGTAGTTTCTGCATTAGAGATCGTTTTGCTGTTGGAAGTAGAATATGTCGTTTTTGGTTTACCGTAAGTTCTGTATTTAATACTTTTTAATTTATAACCCTTGTTCATTGTTACATTGATTTTAACAGAACCTTTGGAGTAAAGATTCTGATAATCGTATTCATTTCCATCAAAAGTTAATTTTTTAAAAGGATTATTGTTGGATACAGTTGGTTTGAGTACTCTGACTTTTACGGACAGAGATTTCACCTTTGTGTTTTTTGCATTGTATACATCAAAGCTGACTTTGTAGGTACCGGTCTTTTTTGCATAAACTCCAATGTAACCACTGTTTTGAGTTTGAGAGGAACTAACAGAAAGACTGGTTACTTTCGCTTTCAGATTTTTATTGCTGGTTTTCAGGTTTTTGATGGTTCTTCCAGATGTTCCGAGCTGTACGGCAATAGCGTAGTCGTTGACCATAGGAAAATCTTTATAATAGAACACATCTACATTTTTTGGTACACTTGGATTTGTTGCGGCAGATACCGGTGTGGAAGGGATTATGAATAATCCGGCACACAGGCACAGGGTAAGGATTGTGCAAACAATTTGTTTCATTAATTTCATATCAGATATCCTCCTGTTGGATTATTTTGCAAGGCGGTTGATGGTATAACTACTTTCACATTTCTGCTTTGTATATTTGTCAGTATAAGTAATTTTGATCTGGGTGCGGGCAGCAAGTGATGTAGAAAAATATCTGCTGCCATCAGAATAGGAATTATCATATATCTGGGCGTATTCGCCAAGTTTGATAGTACTGTTATTTCTAACCGTTTTTACGACTTCTTTACCGGACTTATTGTAAGTGGTAACAGTAATTTTTTTCAGTTTGTAACCTTTATTCATGCTAATGCTTAATTTACCGGATTTCTTGAAGGTAATAGCACTGCTCAAATATTTTTTGTCAAATTTTACGGATTTGATCGGCTGGTCATCAGATACATATACGGTTGTCTTGCCGGAAGAAAGTTTTTTGCCTGCTTTGTCGCAGATGTCGTAGGAAACTACATATTTACCTTTCTTCTTTGCATAAAGTCCGATTGACGCATAAGGAGCTGCATATTCATCTGAGGAAGTGCTGGTATAGTAGTATGTGTTTTTTGCAATCAGATTTTTACTGCCTGTTTTAATGTTCTTTACATAGCAGACTTTTCCTTTTGGTAAATTCACATGGATTGCAGAAGTATTCTGTGTTTTGGGATACATGCGAAGTACCTTGGTGTTCGGTGTGGTTGTGGTGGCTGCGGATACCGTTGACTGCGGCTGCAGTAAAAGCATCCCGGCACAGAGACAGAAAGCTAAAAATAAGCTGACTGTTCGTTTGAAAATTTTCATAAGTGGATCCTCCTTGTTTTCCAGAGAGAAATGCAAGCCCATTGGCGGGCAATGCCCAGCACACTGTGCATGGATTTTCCTCCTTGTTTATAAATTTTTTATAGATGTTACAAAAATATTATAATATGAAGGAAAATTTTATACAATCATAAATTAAAAAATAAATAAGGGAATTTTAAGAAAATTTATAGATAGAATCGGAT
>ERZ780137.1704-NODE-1704-length-11690-cov-2.942501_pt1 | contig 11690 bp, 8 predicted proteins | sample MGYA00511020_ERZ780137 | MGnify/ENA primary metagenome ERZ780137 (study PRJEB29588, sample SAMEA2157917) | human gut metagenome | biome: human gut; feature: human-associated habitat; material: faeces | place: Denmark | collected 2008/2010 ... | reverse complement strand
CATCGGAAATAAATCCATAACCTTTCTTTGCGTTAAACCATTTTACAGTTCCTTGCATAAATAATTTCCTCCTAATACTAAAAGATGCACACTCCTTGTGCTGTTCACAAAGTAAACACTAGCATATCTTACAATTTTTGTCAACTTCACTTTTTGAGATTTACATCAATCTGCTGGAACGGGATCTCGATGCCATTTTCATCCATCGCATTCTTTAAATTTTCGGTCGGGCGCCAGCGTGCCGGCCAGTAATCCGCCGTCTTTACCCAGATACGACAGCCCATGGTCACTTCACTCGATCCGAGCTCGGACACGAAGACATCCACGTTCTCCTCCGGCAGTCTCGCCTCTTCCGCCAGTGCGACCTCCCGCATGACTTCTTTTGCTTTCTTTAAATCCGTATCGTAGGAAACACCCACCGTCAGATCGATCCTCCGCTTATCCATCTGGGTCAGGTTGGTCAGGCTTGTGTTCGCGAGTGTTCCATTCGGGATCACAATGATCTTGTTATCGATCGTGCGGAGCTTGGTATAGACTGTGGAAATGTGCATGACCGTTCCCTCATTGCCATGGGTATCCTCGATGATGTAATCTCCGACTACAAACGGCTTTAATACCAGGATCAGAACGCCTCCCGCGAAGTTGGAAAGGCTTCCCTGCAGCGCAAGACCCGCAGCCAGGCTGGCTGACGTCACAACCGCGACGATCGAGGTCGTCTGTATGCCGAACAGGCCAAGTATAATGCAAAGCAGTACAAAATAGGCAACGATTCTTATGATAGAATCCAAAAACTGGATCACGCCGACATCAAAGTTTAATTTGGTCAGCCACTTTTTAATCTTCTTTCGTGCAAAAGAAATAATTTTGATCCCGACAAAATAAACGATCAGGGCAATGATGATCTGCGCCCCGAGGCTTAAAACCTGTGGAAGCATTTTTTCCAGATAGGATTTGATCACTCCCGGATTGGCATTCTTTGCCGCTTCTGCTTCCTGCTGCACGATATCGGTAATCGTAACTTCGGTATCGGTAGATAATAATATCATAGGCTTCTCCTCTTAAAGATAAATTTTTTCAGTTTAATTCATGTATGAACAGACCACTGTAAAGTTTCGGTTCAAACCAGCTGGATTTTGGCGGCATCAGTTTTCCGGCGTCCGCAACCGCAAACAGTTCCGCGATCGAGGTCGGATGCATTGCGAATGCCACTGCCCATCCGCCATCCACTTTCTCTTCCAGATAATCCAGCCCGCGGATTCCGCCGGCAAAGGAAATACGCGCATCTGTCTTTGGCTCTGTGATCCCAAAGAGCGGCGCAAGCACCTTCTCCTGCAGGACGAAGACATCCAGGTTTTCCACCGGATCGCTGCTCTTATCTTTTTCATGGATCTGGCACTGATACCACTGTCCGCCGAGATACATGCCAAACATTCCCTTTTCCTTCGGTCTGCGCTCTTCTTTTGTACACGGGCTGACCCTAAAATGTTCTTTCATCCGGCTTAAAAAATCTTCCTGTGTCATACCATTTAGATCTTTCACGATCCGGTTATAATCCATGATAAAAAGTTCTTCATCCGGGAATAACACTGACAGGAAGTAATTGAATTCCTCTTCTCCGCTGTAACCCGGATTGGCTTTTCTTTTCCTTTCACTGACTTTCACCGCAGATGCCGCGCGGTGATGTCCATCCGCGATATAAACCGCCGGAACCTCTGCAAACGCCTCTTTTAACTGCGCAATCTCTTTGTCATCATCGATCAGAAATACCCGCTGTCCGATCCCCTCTCTTGAAATGAAATCATACACCGGAGTTTTTTCTTTTGCACGCGCTACCAGTTCACAGATCGTCTCGTTTTTGCGGTAAGCAAGAAAGATCGGTCCGGTCTGGGCGCTGCATGCGTCGATGTGACGGATTCTGTCCTGCTCTTTTGCTTCCAGTGTAGGCATCCACATGGCGGATCCGGTCTTCTTCTTTTTCCGCTCTTGTTTCCTCATGCTTTTTGATCACGTTGTTTTCATAGTCATCGACCGAAGCGCAGGCAACGATCCCGGTCTGCGTCCGTCCCTCTCTGGTTTCTTCGTAAACATAATAACATGGTTTCTTTTCTTTCTCAAATCTTCCTTCTGCGATCCAGTCATACAACAGATCATGTGCTTTTTGATATACCTCCGGTGCATAGGGATCGGTATCCTCCGGGAACTGTGTCTCCGCCCGGTCAATACAAAGGAAGGACTCCGGATGCTTTGCCGTCTCCTCTCTCGCCTCCTTCCGGTTGTATACATCATAAGGCAATGCCGCTATTTTCTCTGCCCAGTCCGCCCGCGGACGAACTGCACAAAAGGGTCTGATCTCTGCCACTTTTTTCCTCCTCTTCCCCAACAGAAAAATCCAGGCACAAACGACCTGGATTTTCTGCTTTATATTCTCTTATTTGATCACGCGCACGCGAAGTACACCGTCAACTGCTTTTAATTTTTCTACCACTTCATCCGTAAGTGCTGCGTCTACATCCATCAGGGTGCAGGCAAATTCGCCACGGCTCTTGTTGGTCATATCAGAGATATTGATATCCGCATCTCCAAGTACCGTTGTATAACGGCTGATCATTCCTTTTTCATTTTTGTGAAGGATCAGAACACGTCCTGCCGCCTGGCAGATACCCATGTTGCAGTCCGGATAATTTACGGAATGTGTGATATTTCCGTTTTCCAGGAAATCCATGATCTCATTTACTGCCATCACAGCACAATTATCTTCGGATTCTTCTGTGGAAGCTCCGATATGCGGTGTTACGATCGTTCCTTCTTTTCCAACGGTAGTCGGATTCGGGAAGTCAGATACATACTTGCGTACCTTCTTTTCTTTTAACGCTTCCACCATTGCTTCCTCATCTACCAGCAGATCTCTTGCGAAGTTGAGTACAACCGCTGTCGGTTTCATCATTGCGATTGCTTCTTTGCTGATCATCTTTTTGGTAGAATCCATAAGCGGTACATGTACGGTGATGTAATCGCATTCTTTGTAGATCTCTGTGACATCCTGCACATGTTTTACGCCACGGGAAAGATTCCATGCAGCATTTACGGAAATGTACGGATCATAACCAAGCACTTCCATTCCAAGATGTGTTGCGGTATTTGCTACCTTGACACCGATCGCACCAAGTCCGATCACACCGAGTTTCTTACCGGAAAGCTCGGTTCCCGCGAAGTTCTTTTTCTGCTTCTCAGCAAGCTTTGCGATATCCGCGTTTCCTTCCTCGGAAAGTACCCATTCCATACCGCCCCGGATGTCACGGGCTGCAAAAAGCATTCCCGCAATCACAAGTTCTTTTACGCCGTTTGCATTTGCGCCCGGTGTATTGAATACAACGATTCCCTGTTCTGCGCATTTGTCAAGCGGAATATTGTTGACTCCGGCTCCGGCTCTTGCCACTGCAGTTAAATTCTCCGGCAGATCCATCTCGTGCATCGAAGCGCTTCTTACTAAAACCGCTTCCGCTGCATTGATGTCATCTGTCTTTTTATAATCATCGGTCAGTAAATCCAGTCCCACATGAGAAATCGGATTTAAGCATGTATACTGAAACATTCTACCCTAACTCTCCTTTTATGTATTTTTATGCATTCTCTGCTTCAAACTTCTTCATGAACTCTACTAACTTTTCAACACCTTCTTTTGGCATTGCGTTGTAGATAGAAGCTCTCATACCACCTACGGTACGATGTCCCTTTAAGTTTACAAAACCGGCATCTGCTGCTTCTTTTACGAATTTTGCGTCCAGATCCTTATCTCCGGTTACGAACGGTACGTTCATCAGAGAACGATCTTCCTTTACAACAGTTCCGTGGAACATTTTGCTCTGGTCTAAGAAATCATAAAGGATCTTTGCTTTCTCTTCGTTGCGTTCTTTCATCACGGAAAGTCCGCCCATCTTCTTTAACCATTTGAATACTTTTCCACAAATATAGATACCATATGCAGGCGGTGTGTTGTATAAGGAATCCGCATCCGCATGTGTCTTGTATTTCAGCATGGTAGGTGTTCCCGGGAGTACATCCTCAGTAATCAGATCTTCACGGATGATCACAATAACAACTCCGGCAGGTCCGATGTTTTTCTGAACTCCACCATAGATAATGCCGTATTTTGTTACATCAACCGGTTCTGACAGGAAACAGGAGGAAACGTCAGCTACCAGGGTATGTCCCTTGGTGTTCGGAAGCTTTTTGTATTTCGTTCCGTAAATCGTGTTGTTTTCACAAATGTATACATAATCCGCATCTTCCGGAATATCCAGATCGGAGCAGTCCGGGATATAGGAAAATGTCTTATCTTCGGAGGATGCAACCGCAACTGCGTCTCCGTAGATCTGTGCTTCCTTATACGCCTTCTTTGCCCACTGGCCTGTGATGATATAGGCAGCTTTCTTATTTTTCATCAGGTTCATCGGGATCATAGCGAACTGCTGTGAAGCTCCGCCCTGTAAAAATAATACTTTGTAATTATCCGGGATATTCATCAGATCACGGATATCCTTCTCTGCTTCCTTAATGATATCATCGTATACTTTGGAGCGGTGGCTCATCTCCATAACGGACATGCCGCTTCCCTTGTAATCCAACATCTCATCTGCTGCTTCTTTTAAGACCTCTTCCGGTAATACCGCAGGTCCTGCAGAAAAATTGTAAACTCTGCTCATTGTACCTTTTCCTCCTGTCACTCTTCCCTTTTATTTGTTATCCAAGTCTTCTTCACTGAACACTTCACTGATTGCGGCGCCCGGTGCAACCATCGGCCACACTTTATCGTCACAATTTATGATACAGTCTAATACTACTGGTGTTTTGCTGTCAAGTGCTTTTTGGAAAGCGTCTGTGAACTCTTCCCGTGTTGTCACCCGTATTCCGGTGGCTCCCATGGCCTCCGCAAGCTTTACAAAATCAACCGAATCGTTTAACACGGTAGCGGAATAACGTGCCTCATAAAATAAATTCTGCCACTGTCTTACCATTCCAAGTACATGGTTGTTTATCACGACCTGGATCAGCGGTAATTTTTCCCGCACCGCAGTTGCGACCTCATTCATGTTCATCCGGAAACATCCGTCGCCGGCAATATTTACCACCTGCTTATCCGGATTCGCCACCTGTGCGCCGATCGCTGCGCCAAGTCCGTAGCCCATCGTTCCAAGGCCGCCGGATGTAAGGAGTGTGCGCGGTTTTGCATAGCGGTAATACTGTGCCGTCCACATCTGATGCTGTCCGACCTCGGTGACCATGATCGCCTCTCCCTTTGTCATCCGATAGACCTGCTCTACGATATACGGTCCGCTCAAGCCTTCCGGATGATAGGTGAGCGGATATTTCTCCTTATATGCCAGGATATGATCCATCCATTCTTTGTGCTCCATCGGTGCAAGCTGCGCATTCAGTCTGCCAAGGATCTCCTTCACATCTCCGATCACACTTGCTGTCACCACGATATTTTTGTTGATCTCCGCCGGATCCACATCCAGCTGCAGGATCTTTGCCTGATTTGCGAATTTCTTCGCATTTCCGAGTACACGGTCACTGAAGCGCACGCCGATCGCGATCAGAAGATCGCACTCACTGACACCGTAATTCGATGTCTTGGTTCCATGCATGCCAAGCATTCCGGTATACCGCGGATCGGTACCGTCGAATGCTCCTTTTCCCATCAGGGAATCGCAGACCGGTGCGTCAATCTTATCTACAAATTCGCGCAGATCCTCGCTCGCGCCGGAAATCACTGCTCCGCCACCGACAAATACATACGGTTTTTTTGCTTCCCGGATCAACTTTAACGCGGTCTGCAGATCCTCTTCCGTGATCCGCCCGGTGTCTCTTTGTACTGCCACAGGTTCTTTTGCCTGATACTCCGTCTTCTGTGCCGTGACATCCTTCGGAATATCCACAAGCACCGGACCCGGTCTGCCTTTTTTCGCGATCTCAAAGGCTTTCCGGATCGTAGCCGCAAGTTTTGTAACGTCTTTTACGATATAGTTGTGCTTTGTGATCGGCATGGTAACACCGGCAATGTCGATCTCCTGAAAACTGTCTTTTCCAAGGAGCGGCACACCGACATTACAGGTGATTGCCACGATCGGCACCGAGTCCATATACGCGGTCGCGATCCCGGTGACCAGATTGGTCGCGCCCGGTCCCGATGTTGCAAGACACACACCGACTTTTCCGGTACTTCTCGCATAGCCGTCCGCAGCGTGAGAAGCTCCCTGCTCGTGGGAGGTCAGCACATGCCTGATTTCATTTTTATGCTTATATAATTCATCATATACATTTAAAATTGCGCCGCCCGGATACCCGAATACGGTATCCACGCCCTGTTCTTTCAAACATTCTATTACGATCTGCGCACCTGTCAACTGCATCTATGCTTCCTCGCTTTCTAACCCCTTTTTCCCTTTTAGTTCTCTCCTGTTCCCGGAACCTGAAGGATCGCACCACGGTTACCGGATGTAACCATTGCCGCATAACGTGCCAGATAGCCGGTCTTTACCTTCGGCTCTCTCGGCTGCCATTTTGCTTTTCTTGCTGCAAGCTCCTCGTCGGAAACAGCAAGTTCCAGCGTCATCTTCGGGATGTTGATCTTAATGATATCGCCTTCCTCTACAAGCGCGATCGGGCCGCCGACTGCTGCTTCCGGTGAGACATGACCGATGGAAGCTCCACGGCTCGCGCCGGAAAATCTTCCGTCCGTGATAAGCGCTACTGAAGATCCGAGTCCCATTCCCGCGATCGCGGAAGTCGGATTTAACATCTCACGCATACCAGGGCCGCCTTTCGGTCCCTCATAACGAATTACAACAACATCTCCCGCAACGATCTTACCGCCCTTGATGGCAGCGATCGCGTCTTCCTCACAGTCAAATACGCGCGCCGGTCCCTCATGTACCATCATCTCATCGCAGACTGCGGAACGTTTTACCACGCCGCCGTCCGGTGCAAGATTTCCCTTTAATACGGCAAGTCCGCCGGTCTTGCTGTACGGATTGTCAAGCGGTCTTATCACTTCCGGATTCTTGTTTTCCGCATCCGCGATATTTTCTCCTACGGTCTTTCCGGTCACGGTCATACAATCGGTATGTAACAGCCCTGCGTCCGCAAGCTCCTTCATAACCGCGTAAACACCGCCCGCCTCATTTAAGTCTTCCATGTAAGTCGGGCCTGCCGGCGCAAGATGACAGAGGTTCGGTGTCTTTTCACTGATCGGATTTGCAAAAGAAATATCAAAATCAAAACCTACCTCATGCGCGATCGCCGGAAGATGTAACATACTGTTGGTAGAACATCCTAACGCCATGTCTACGGTCAGCGCGTTTAAGATCGCATCCTTAGTCATGATATCTCTCGGACGGATGTTTTTGCGGTACATATCCATAACCGCCATACCCGCATGCTTTGCGAGTTTGATACGCTCTGAATATACCGCCGGGATCGTTCCGTTTCCACGCAGTCCCATACCGAGCGCTTCGGTCAGGCAGTTCATGGAGTTTGCGGTATACATTCCGGAACAGGAACCGCAGGTCGGACATACTTTCTCCTCAAATTCTCTTACGTCGTCCTCGGACATGGTTCCCGCCGTGTAAGAGCCTACCGCCTCAAACATGGAAGAAAGACTTCTCTTCTGTCCCTTTACATGTCCCGCTAACATCGGGCCGCCGGATACAAATACCGTCGGCACATTGATTCTTGCCGCAGCCATCAAAAGTCCCGGTACGTTCTTGTCGCAGTTCGGCACCATGACAAGCGCGTCAAACTGATGTGCCTGTGCCATACACTCGGTGGAGTCCGCGATCAGATCTCTGGTCACAAGTGAATATTTCATTCCGATGTGTCCCATGGCGATTCCGTCGCATACCGCGATCGCCGGAAATACAACCGGGACGCCGCCTGCTTCCGCAACGCCCAGTTTAACTGCATTTACAATTTTATCCAGATTCATATGGCCCGGTACGATCTCATTATAGGAGCTTACGATACCAACCATCGGCTTTTTCATTTCTTCTTCTGTGAAGCCAAGTGCATTGAAAAGGCTTCGATGCGGTGCCTGCTGCATTCCGCATTTTACATTATCACTTTTCATCTCTTTTATTTCCTTTCTCTCTATCATAAAACGCTGGAGTTTCTACACACGCTCCGCGATCAGATCACCCATCTGCTCTGTTCCGACTTCTCTGACCGAAGCACGTTTTTCCGCTTCCTGCGGCATAATATCGATCGTGCGGTATCCCTCTTTTAACACCTGTTTTACCGCCTGTTCAATGGCATCCGCCTCTTTATCCAGATCAAAGGAGTAACGGAGCATCATTGCCGCGCTCAAAATGGTCGCGATCGGATTTGCGATCCCTTTTCCCGCAATGTCCGGCGCGGATCCGCCGCTCGGCTCATACAGTCCGAATTTGGTGTCATTTAAGCTTGCGGAGGAGAGCATTCCGATCGATCCGGTCACCATACTTGCTTCATCGGATAAGATGTCTCCAAACATATTCTCTGTTAAAATAACATCAAACTGGCGCGGATCTTTTACCAGCTGCATTGCACAGTTGTCAACCAGCATATGCTCATATGTAACCTCCGGGTAGTCCTTTGCCACTTCTTCCACGATCTTTCTCCAGAGTCTGGAAGAATCAAGCACATTTGCCTTATCCACGGAAGTCACTTTTTTTCTGCGCTTCATTGCAATGTCAAAGCCGCGTTTTGCAATTCTCCGGATCTCATTTTCATTATAGGAAAGGGTATCAACCGCTGTGACCACACCGTCCACTTCTTTTGTCTCGCGTGCGCCGAAATACAGTCCGCCGGTCAGCTCCCGCATGATCATCATGTCAAAACCGTCTCCGATAATATCATCCCGAAGCGGGCACGCTGCCTTTAATTCCTCGTAAAGATACGCCGGTCTCAAGTTTGCAAACAGATTTAAGGACTTGCGCAGTTTCAAAAGCCCTGCCTCCGGTCTGAGTTCCGGTGCCAGCTTATACCACGGTGAGGTGGATGTATTTCCACCGATCGATCCCATCAGCACCGCATCCGATGCCTTTGCCTGTGCGATCGCCTCATCGGTAAGCGGAACGCCTGTCGCGTCAATGGAACAGCCGCCCATCAAAATGTCTGTATATACAAACTCATGTCCGTATGTTCTGCCAATTTTATCCAATACTTTTTTTGCTTCTCTTACGATCTCCGGTCCGATTCCGTCACCGGAAATAACTCCAACCTTACACTTCATGGAATTTCTACTTCCTTTCTCATTCAAGACTTTTCTCTGATATGCTTAATAGTTATACTATATAGTATTTCTGCGTTTATTTCAATAAGCGTATCTATTCTTGTTTTTTATATTTGATATACTTTGCGGTTATAGAAAAGCTTTTTTCTATTATTTCATCTTATAGAAAAACAGGCCGGCTTTCCTTTCGGGGAATCCGCCCTGCTTTTTTATGATCCGTTACTTAAAATCTTTCTTCGACTTCCTGTTTTAACTGTTTTACGCCGACTTTCTGTATGCCGGAAACCAGATCTTTCGCCACATTCGTGATACGGTTGGTCGAGCTCTTGCACTGTGCTACGATCGCTTCCACTTCATTCATGGAATCCAGAGTTTCTCTTGCGCTCTGCGTATTTTCCTCTGCGGTCTGCGTGAGGGTCACGATTCCCTCTTCCATCGCATTCTTATGTTCGTTTAATTCATCCACTTCCGTTCCGATGCCGTGGATGGAATCACTCACAAGCGCGATCTCCTGGTTCAGTGACGCAAAGATGCTCTCTGTCTCATGGATTTTTTTGTTCTGCTCCTCAAACGCCTGGGAAACTTTTTCTGTGATGTCCACGCTGACATTGGAATTCTCGATCAGGGTATTGACGATCGCATTGATCTTCTCCGAAGATTCCCGTGACTGATCTGCAAGTGTACGAATCTCCTCCGCAACGACCGCGAAACCTTTTCCCTGTTCTCCCGCGCGCGCCGCCTCGATCGAAGCATTCAGTGAAAGCAGATTCGTCTGATCTGCGATCTCACTGATCAGCGTCGCCGCCTTGCTGATCTTATTGACGGATGCATTGGTACTCTCCGTCTGTGTATACATCGACTCGATATCCGCCTCTGTCTTATTGTTCGTATCGATCAGTTCACGAAGCTTAGCGAGCGACTTATTGGAATACTCCTGCATCTGATTGGCATTGCCGACCAGTTCTTCCATCTCGCTGGAGATCTTCTCGATGCCTTCCGCGATCGTCATGATACCGTTGGACGCTTCCGTCGTGGATCCTGCCTGCGTCGTGCTGTTTTCCGCAATCTCATTGACGGCAACCGCAACGTTTCCGATGGACTCCTGCATCGAGGAGAAATTACCAGTAAACGACTGCAGTGCATTCCGCAGATCTGTTGATGCCGTGCTGATGCTTCCTATCAGGGAAACAATCTGCTTCTGCGCGGCATTGAGTGCCTCTGCCGTGTCTCCCAGCTCGTTCTTCTCCCTTACGTTCACGGTCGTTGTCAGATCTCCGTCGGAAAGTCTGGATGCAAGCCCCTGGATCTCCACCAGCGGCTTGCAGAGCTTCGCCGCATAGATTCTCGCCCACACGAACGCCATCACAAGCATTACAGCCATCATTATGACTATCACAATGCAGAGAACCTCGAACTTCTGGTTGATGCGTCCTTCCACACCCGTCATCTCTACCTGCATGTCATCGACGTAGTTACCGGTGGAGACTGCCCATCCCCACGGTGCAAACAACTCGGAATATGCTACCTTCGGCGCAACCGTCACACCGTCCGCCTTCGTAAAGTAAAATTCATTGAATCCGCCTCCGTCGGCACTGTTACAGACCTTCATAATCTCCTGGATGATCATGACACCATTCTGATCCTCCAGATCGTAGCGGTTATTTCCTTCCTGCTCCGCCAGAATCGGATGCATTACCAGATTGTAATCCGTATCATCAATCCAGAAATATCCGCTTCCGTCATCGCGGTAACGCATGGCGCGGACGATCTCCTTCGCTTCTGCTTTCGCTTCTTCCTCTGTCAGTTCCCCTGCCTGGCTCTTATCATATTCTGCCTGCAGCACAGCAATCACCGTCTGGACCTCAGACTTGATCTCTGTGTTGTAACCGGAATCCATCGCACTTTCATATTCCGTCAGCGCCATATTGGTCGTATTCCGGATACTGAAAATGGAAGTTGCCCCAAGCAACAGGGATGCCAGTAATACCAGCATCAGACAGGTCATCGTTAACGTATGTTTCACACTTCTTCTGTTCATACCATGCCGCCTTCCTTGTTGTGATTCCGCACAACTCTTCTGTGTTTCTCATTATTTTTATTGTACTTTATGTACAAAAATCATGCAATGGTACTTCCTTACTAAAAGTGAAACATTTCTCAACAGACCTACGCATTCAGGAAATCTCTGATCTCCTCCGGTTCGCGGACAAAATGATCTGCACCATGTTCTTTTAAGAACGCTTCCTCCCGGAATCCCCACAGGACGGAAATGCACGACAGACCGGAATTTTTTGCTGTCATCACATCCACCTCGGAATCTCCGACATACACGGCACTCTCCTTTGGCATGCCAAGCTCCTTTAGTGCCGCATAGACTGTATCCGGTGCAGGCTTCTTCGCCACTCCGGCGCTCTCCCCG
>ERZ780137.1700-NODE-1700-length-11707-cov-2.856248_pt1 | contig 11707 bp, 13 predicted proteins | sample MGYA00511020_ERZ780137 | MGnify/ENA primary metagenome ERZ780137 (study PRJEB29588, sample SAMEA2157917) | human gut metagenome | biome: human gut; feature: human-associated habitat; material: faeces | place: Denmark | collected 2008/2010 ... | reverse complement strand
CTATACTTGCCACAGAAAAGAATAATGAAGAACAAATTCAAATGTGTTTTGATGCTTATAAGGCAGGAGAAAAATGGAAAACATATTTTGATTAAGGAGGCATATTTATGGGATTTTTTACGAAGAAAAAACAAACACTATCATTTCCTTTTGATGATCAACAAAATACATTAGCCGATTTGAATGGTATCATCAATGAATTGTATGATGGATATAGTGAGATTCTTTCTTATAATCAACAAGAACATGCTTTAGAAAGATTTCAAAAAGATAATGAAAGAATGCGTGTATCTAGCTTTAAGGCGCAGTTTGTATCAAGTTTGATCAATCCATTATGTTCTTTGATTACCTATTTAAGTATTGGTTGTGCAAGCCTTGTTGGTTGTCTTCAAGTATTAAATGGAACTATCGCATTAGGGCAACTACAAGCATTTATTCGTTATATTTGGCAAATCAACGATCCAATTTCTCAAATATCTCAATTATCAAGTGCAGTACAATCTGCCTTTAGTGCCATGTCTCGTTTATTCACTTTCTTAAATCAACCAATTGAAGAGGATGTTATATCCAAATGTCAAATTGATGAAGTTCGCACTATTGAATTTGATCATGTACAATTTGGATATGATGATAATCTATTAATGAAGGATGTTAATATTGATGTACATCAAGGTCAAACCATCGCTATTGTAGGTCCTACAGGAGCAGGTAAGACAACATTGACAAACTTATTACTACGTTTTTATGATGTAAAGGGTGGAAGTATTAAAATTAATGGTATTGATATTCGAGAATTGTCATATCATGAATTAAGAAAATTATTTGCGTTAGTTCTACAAGATACGTGGTTGTTTGAGGGAAGTATTGAACAAAATATTGCGTATGGAAATGAGAAGGCGTTAAAGAATGAAATTGTAGAAGCCGCAAAAAAAGCCAATGTCCATCACTTTATACGTACTTTAACCGATGGCTATGATACTTTGATCAATGAAGAGGGAAGTAATGTGAGTCAAGGGGAAAAACAATTATTAACGATTGCACGAGCTCTATTAAAAAATCCGGAAGTCTTGATTTTAGATGAAGCTACGAGTAGTGTAGATACAAGACTTGAAAGACGTCTTCAAGGTGCAATGGATCGAGTTATGGAAAATCGTACTTGTTTTGTGATTGCACACCGTTTATCTACTATTATCAATGCAGACAAGATTCTTGTGCTTGAACATGGGGATATTGTTGAACATGGTAGTCATGAAGAATTGTTAAATAAGAATGGAGTTTATGCTAGATTGTATAATGCTCAGTTCGCAAAGTAAAAGTCTGATTTAGTTCAGACTTTTTTTGATGCCCTTGGCAATGACATACAATGGTGTTTCGTTTGTGTCCAATAGTCCTCGATTGATTGAATAATCGAGTTTATCGAGTTGTTTAAGAATGGAGTTGGACAATTTCACCATATTCTTATTGTTGAAATCACAATAGATTTCATATCCATTGGCTTCATATTCACTGGAATTTAAATGTATGGATACAAAGAGATCGGCATTCTTTTTCTTTGGCTAAATCACAACGCGTTTGTAAATTTTCTTTATTATCATTTGACCATGAAACAGAGTCACTTGTACGTGTATATACAACTTTATAGCCGTATGATTTCAGTTGTTTTCCAACAAGTAATGCGATATCTAAATTGATATCTTTTTCATAATCGCCATAGTTGCTTTCAGCTCCTACATCATATCCTCTACGACCAGCATCAATCATAATGGTTTGTTTTGTGCTTTTGGCAGAAACGGTAATATCGTTATGTAAGTAGAAGTGTTATGAATAATTTTTTCATGTGTTTATGAAAGCATGTAATCCTTAAATGTTTCTTAAATTACTGTCCCTTAAAACTAAGTTAAAACTGTACATTTTAAAGAATACAGCGAAATGATAATATAGGGACAAGTTTTAAAAAGGAGAAATGATTATGACAAATGAAACGACAAAAAGAATCGCAAAAACAGCTTTAATGATCGCATTGATCTTTGTATGTACATTCACAATTAAACTTCCAAATCCTGCAACTGGTGGATATACACATATGGGAGATTGTATGGCATTTCTTGCGGTGCTAGTTTTAGGTAAAAAAGACGGGGCTTTAGCTGCAGGCTTAGGAGCCGCATTAAGTGATTTATTGACTGGAGCCATGATTTGGGTGCTTCCTACATTTATCTTTAAATTCATTATGGGATATATTATGGGTGTTGTACTTGAAAAGGGAAACAATGAAAAACTAGATTGGATTGTTGGAGCTAGCCTTGGTGGCTTGTTTCAATGTTTCGCATATACACTATTTAAGATTCCTTTATTTACAGCAGCAGTCGCCTTTGCGTCTGTACCTAGACTTTTAGCACAAACGATTATGGGTCTAATTATTTATGCGATCGTTGCGAATGTTTTGGCAAAATCTAAAGTGCTATCTTTACAAGGAGTTGTCGCATGAAAAAAATCGATGCACATGCACATTTAGGCTACATCGGTGGATGGGCCAATGTAAAAATGGATGCCGATGAATTGATTTCATTGATGGATACATATGAAATTGAAACGACAATGATTTGTGTTTTGGATAATGAAGAAGCATATAAGGCTATGCAGAAATATCCAGGTCGTATTGAAGGGTGTGTCTATGTGAATCCTTTAGAGCCAGATTGTTTAGATTTAATTGATCGATATGTAAAACTTGGCTTTAAAGCCATTAAGCTACAGCCATTACGCCATGCGTATTGTGCGGATAGTGAAATTGTAGATCCTGTATTAGATAAAGCCGAAGAATATGGAATTCCTGTTTGTATACATTCGGGGCATCCTCCTTATTCACTTCCTTGGCAAATTGGATTACTTGCCGAAAGACATCCAAATTGTAAAGTACTAATGATTCATATGGGACATGGTCATGGAGTTTATATTGATGCAGCATTAAAAATGGCTCGACGGTATCCAAATATTTACTTGGAAATGTCGGGTATGCCTATGCATACAAAAATTAAAGAAGCGTATGATACGGTTGGACATGATCGTATCCTGTTTGGAACGGATGGTCCTTTCCATCATCCTACAGTTGAGATGCAAAAAGTATTAATGAGCGGAGTTGATGAAAAGGGTATAGAAGATATTTTCTATAACAACGCAAAGAAATTTTTTGATGTATAGACAAAACTAGTAACGGGTAAACCTCATCAATTTACCCGCTTTTTTTCTTTTTTTATATGAAACTTATGTGATGCCTCTCCAAAACTAACAACTTCCGTTGTTAGTCTTTTTTATGTCCATTTGCTCGTTTTTCTTAAACTAAGAGTTTCTTTTAGAAAAGTGAAACAGTGATTTAACACGTCTCCCTTAAACTAAGAGCTTCCATAGGTAAACAAAGAGCTGAACAGGTAGGAAGAAAAATCCTATTTGTTCAGCTTTTGTGTTTATAAAAGTTCTAAGAAGAATCGAATTACTATTCCATATCAGGTGACTTTTTCTAAGTTACGGAAGGGTGTTTTTTCATTCATAGAAAATTTATAGTTCGATATATTGACAAGTGTGAATGTATGGGATAGACTAAGTATAGTTTTACAGGAAGGAATGGATACTATGAGTTATAAAGAAGATGTTCGTATGATTAAGGCTTTGGCAGATGAAAACAGACTTCGTATTTTGGAATGTTTGCATCATGGAGAAAAATGTGCCTGCGTTATACTTGAAGAGTTATCCATTACCCAATCAACTCTTTCTCATCATATGAAATTGCTTTGCGACTGTGGACTTGTCGATTCTAGAAAAGATGGGCGATGGATGCACTACTCAATTTCAGAGGAAGGGAAAAACCGTTTTAAGGATATGTTTTCTCATTATGTTGAAACCATTGATTCAGATGGTGGATGCAACTGCGATAAGTGCGAATAATATATACATTAGGCAATCAGGTAAGATTGCCTTTCTCTTAAACGAAAACATTGATATATGTAAAACTATAAAACTAACAGGAGGCTAGATATGCAATTTTTGACTACGATTTGGATATTCATACAAGATCAAATTTTAGGAATGAAATGGCTTAGTTCATTGATTGGAGAGTTTTTATACTCTATCGGTCTTGATACATCCGGGAAGATAGGAGGCAGTGTTCAGTTTTTTATCTATGATGTGATAAAAATTGTTTTCTTGCTTTGTGTGCTGATTTTTATCATTAGTTATATTCAGAGTTATTTTCCGCCAGAAAGAACTAAACGAATACTTGGAAGATTTCATGGAATTGGTGCAAACATCTTAGCAGCATTACTAGGAACAGTTACTCCCTTTTGTTCTTGTTCTTCCATTCCTCTTTTTATTGGATTTACAAGTGCTGGATTACCATTAGGAGTTACATTTAGTTTCCTTATTTCATCTCCAATGGTAGACATTGGTTCGCTGGTATTATTGATGAGTATCTTTGGAACGAAAGTGGCAGTGGTTTATGTGTTGCTCGGTCTTGTGATTGCAGTTGCAGGCGGAACACTTATCGAAAAACTTCACCTTGAAAATCAGGTAGAAGAATTTATAAGAAATGCAAAGCAAATCGATATTCCATCGGAAGAACTAACGGTTATAAACAGAATGAAATATGCGTGGGAGCAGGTTGTTGAAACATTTAAAAAAGTCTTCCCATATATTCTTGTTGGTGTTGGAATAGGAGCCTTTATTCACAACTGGATACCGGAAGATATTATAGTGAGATTTCTTGGTACTGGTAATCCATTTGGTGTCATTATTGCTACAATTGCAGGGGTTCCGATGTATGCAGATATCTTTGGATGTATTCCTATTGCAGAAGCACTGCTTGCTAAAGGTGCAAGATTGGGCGTTGTGTTGTCATTTATGATGGGAGTAACCACACTGTCTCTTCCATCCATGATTATGCTGAAAAAGGCAATAAAACCAAAACTCTTAGATCTGTTCATTGGAATCTGTACCGTAGGAATTATTATTGTTGGTTATGCATTTAATGCATTTCAATATTTACTTATTTAACAGGAGGAAAAGATTATGTCATTATTTGGATTAGGAAAGAAAAAAGAAGAAGTTAAGATAGAGCCAGCTTGTGCTTGCAATGGAGAAGTAGCTACTTATGAAGCATCATCATGTTGCTGTGGCAATCAAAAGGTAAATAACTGTTGTGGTGGAGATAATAAGCTTACAAGCATTAAGGTGCTTGGTGCTGGGTGTAAAAGCTGTCATGATCAGTATGAAAATGTTAAAAAGTCCATTGAAGAACTAGGGTTAGAAATTGAAGTAGAATATATCACAGATATGGAAAAGGTTATGGCTTACGGTGTTATGAGTATGCCTGCCCTTGTTGTCAACGAAAAGGTTGTTGCTATGGGTAAGGTTTTGAAAGCTGCTGATGTGGTTGCTCTGCTGCACAAGCTGGGGTTTTAACGATGGATAAGAAAAAGGTAGCCTTTATTTGTGTGCATAACTCCTGCCGCAGTCAGATTGCAGAAGCACTTGGAAAACATTTGGCGGGAGATAAGTTTGATTTCTATTCTGCCGGAACAGAAACAAAATCACAAATCAATCAGGACGCTGTGCGGCTTATGAAACAGCTTTATGGGATAGATATGGAGCAAAGCCAGTATAGCAAGACGATTGATAAAATCCCTACGCCCGATATTGCGATTTCAATGGGGTGTGATGTCGGTTGTCCCTATATCGGTAGAGCGTTTGATGATAATTGGGGACTTCCCGATCCGACGGGCAAAAGTGATGAATGTTTTATACAGGTCATTGAGAGAATATCTCAAAAAATAAAAGACTTGAAATTAGAAAAGTAACATGAAAGCCACAGAATGGATATATTGCCCTATCTGCGGCAATAAAACTCGCACAATGATACGGGAAGATACAGAATTAAGAAACTTCCCTCTCTACTGTCCGAAGTGCAAAAAGGAAACAATCATCAATGCTCAGGATATGAAAGTCACGCTTGCAGAACACAAATAAGATTTTTATGTATGCCGCCGCATGGGTAATACCATAGCGGCGGTTTTTCGTGCCTATCGGCTGTCTCTGTCAAAGGATTTCTTTCTCTGTCTCGGCTGGTTTCTCTGCTTACCCTCCGCCTGAAGCTGACGCAGGCGTTTCAGCACGCTCTCTCGTTCAGGCGGCTTTGCCTGCTCTTTTTTGGCGGGTTTCTGTTTTTCCCTGACTTGTCGTTCCCATGCGGCAAGGTCACGGTTGTACTGCTCCACAACAGCCTCCGCCTTGCGGTAGGTTGCCATGAACGCCTGCACATCGGGATAACCGTCCTCTTTCAGAACATCGGGCAGTTTATCCAGCTTTTCAGCGATTTCCTTTTCTGTCCGCTGTATCTGCTCTGTGAGCGCCTTGCGCTCCTTACCCTTGAAAATCCCTTTTGTATCGGCAAGCTGTTGTTTCAGCTTCGGAAGTACCGTATCCTGCAAATGCCGGATTTCTTTCGCCTTATCCTGTGCCTTTATCATCAGCTTTTGCATGGTACGGAACTCTGCCATATCTATTTCAAGGACAGGCTTCGGCGGCATATCGTGTTCACGGATTAAGTTTTGCAGGAAGTCCTTTGCCTTGTTTACGATACTGCGGAACAGACCCGGCAGCCAGCCCTTGCTTTTGATAGACTGGCTCGCCTTTTCGTGTATCTCTGTCTGCTTGACTTCTAAAATCTTTGCTTCGGAGATACCTGATAATAACGCCATATCCGCTGTCCTGTTCCATTCCTGCCTTGCGGCATTATCGGCTTTGATTTCGTCCTCTTTGGGATTGTTCTTGCCGATTTTCTTGGTCGGCAGATAGACGCTGTTTTTATCAAATACCTTTAAGTGCTGCTCAGGATCAGAGATATGGCGGTTAATAAGTTCCGTATACACTTCCTTTATCTCTCGGAGAAAAGGCTCTCCCTTAAAGCGTGTATCTTTGGTAGTAAACAGATGGCTTTCGTATACCTCGCCTTTTTTGATGACGGTACAGCCTTTCCGTATCTGCCCGTCCTCCCCCGTGATTTCCTTTTTGGTGCGGACACGCTTTCCAGTCTCGTCAAAGAACACGCTGCGGGAAGCAACCTTTACATCAGGTTCGGGGAGCAACCTCCTCTCGCTGAAAATCAGATGGATATGATAATTTGTCTTGCGCTTGTTGTGGTGGAGGGCGGACACGCACTCCACACCGTACCGCCTGCGGAACTCCTCTGTAAAGTCCGTGAGTACCTGCTGCGGCTCGTATTGCGTATAGATTTCGGGCAAGGCGATAATCAGTTCCCTTGCTTCGATACATTTGCCCTCTGTGCCGCTGCGCTGAAACTCCTGCTGGCTTTCCCTTGCAAGGTTGCTCCAAAAGGTGCTGTCGGCGGTGCGGTAGGTGGCATAGAGATTTTCCTGCCTTGCATGGCTTGTAATATATGATATTCGCCCTTTGACATTGGGCAGCTTTGACATCTGGATAAAACTGTGTCTCGGCATACATCATCTCCGTTTTCTGTTGTCAAGGTGCGTCCTTTTTTTGCAACCGTTTACGGTTGTGGCTGTCGCTGCGGCAGCGGTGACAGCCCCGTATCATACGCCGCAGGCGGTTGATACGGAAGCCCCCTGCAAGGGCGAAATACCCGGAGTACAAACCGTAGGTTTGTGCGAGGGGTGTATTTCGCTCTCAAACGCCGAGGGCTTAGGGTTACTTTCCGAAAAGAGAATGGATGGTCATTCCACTCTGCGGACATCATCGGGCTTCAGAAGATTTCTTCCCTGATTGACCGTCAGAAACCGTTCCAGCGTGTCCCTGCGGATAATGGTCTTGCGCCCCACTTTGAGGACGGGCAGCTTTCCCCATTCCACCAGCTTCCGCATGGTGTTCCTGCCGATACCCGTACATTCTGCGGCTTCCTCTATGGTAAGTCCCATTTTGACTGCGCTCATTCTATCAACCTCCTTTTAGAATACTCATTTTGCAACTACTGTTTTATCATTATACTTATTCTGCCATCTCTTGTCAACCTATTTTGCAACCATTCATAGTTTATTTACAACTTTCATTGAGATAAAGGTTGCAAAATAAGTATCAGCGTGTTATACTGATACCAGTCAGGAGGTGAACACCTTGAAAAAAGAAACCACATTCACCGCAAAACAGGTCGGTAGGAGGATTAAGGAACGCCGCACAGAGTTAAACATTACCATGCCGGAACTTGGCAGGCGTGTAGGCGTGAACAAATCCACCATTCAGCGGTACGAAGCGGACGGAGTTGATCCGAAGCGCACAATGGTTATCAACGGTCTTGCGGAAGCGTTGCTCACAACTCCCGAATGGCTGACAGGTCTTTCCGATGATAAGGAATATGACACCTATACTCTTTGCCAGCGGGATATTGAGGAACACATCAAGAAGTATCTGGACACAGTTTCCCATACGGTAAAGGGCGAGCCGCACCAGCAGCTTCTCACGACATTTCTCGGCAAGATGGTTGACCTGTATACGGTTATGACCTACTACTTTGCTGACGCTATGGAGGAAGTTGACCGTGTGGCGGAGGACAAAGGGCTGAAAGAGTCTCTTGGACGGTACGCCATAGAGTCCGGGGCAATCATGGAACAGGTATACCGCAAGAAGATGGAAGTACCGATTGAGGATATGAAACGGTTTTTAGACGGGATTTTACATATCCACGATGAGGGGCGCACAAGAATGTCGATGGGCGCACTTTTCGGGATAGTGGAGGAAGCCGAAGAAAGGCTTTCCGAAAAAGAAAATTCCGTGGCACCTTGACAAGTAAAGACGCCAGTTGACTTTCACTGGCGGAAGTGACACAATTACTTTACGCACACCATATGTCATAAGTTCCGATTGCCACGGATAGAAAGGAGTTTTTTATCTATGGCAAAAGGTTCTGTAAGAAAGAAAGGCAAAAAGTGGTACGGACGCTTTTACATTGAAGATGAAAGCGGCAGAAAAGTGCAGAAAGAGTTTGCAGGCACAGAGAGCAAGGCGGAGACAGAAGCCATGCTCCGCAAAGCGATAGCGGACTACGAGGAAAAGCAGTTTGTCGGGAAAGCGGAAAACATCACGGTAGGCGATATGCTGGATATGTGGGTAGAGGAAGAACTGAAACCCGGCAACTTAAGCAACGGGACGGTCATGTCCTATCAGGGAACGGTCAACCGTATCAAGCAATATCCCATTGGCAAACGCAAGCTGAAAACCGTGACCGCCGACCATTTGCAGGCGTTCATTGATTTTCTGAGCTACGGTGGGACAAACCCGGACGGGACAACTTCAAAGCCCATGAGCAAAGGATATATGCTCCTGTTCTCGGCGGTGCTGCAAAATTCCTTCCGCTTTGCGGTTTTCCCGAAAAAACTGATTACCTTTAACCCTATGCAGTATGTGAAGCTGAGGGGCAGGAAGCAGGAAACGGATATTTTCTCGGACAGTGAGGAAGATACTTCCAGTATTCCTACTATCACCCATGAACAGTTCCAAAAGCTGGAGGAATTTCTCAAGGCAAAAGATAATCCCGCTTTGCTGCCTGTGCAGATAGCGTACTACACGGGGCTTCGTATCGGGGAAGTATGCGGCTTGACTTGGCAGGATATTAACCTTGAGGAACAATATCTTACAGTACGCCGCAGTATGCGCTATAACGGAACAAGGCACACAACCGAAGTGGGAACGACAAAGCGGAGCAAAGTCCGCACCGTTGATTTCTGCGACACGCTGGCGGCAATCCTGCGGGCGGCAAGAACAGAACAGCGCAAAAACCGTTTCCGCTACGGGGAGCTTTATCACCTGAACTACTACAAAGAAGTAAAGGAAAAAGGGCGCACCTATTATGAGGTTTACAGCCTGCAAAGGACAGAGGAAGTCCCGGAGGATTACAAGGAAATCTCCTTTGTCTGCCTGAGAGCAGACGGGGCGTATGAAGCGCCGAGTACGGTAGGGATTATGTGCAGGGCGGCAAAGAAGAAAGTGAAAGGGCTTGAAGATTTCCATTTCCACACGCTCCGTCACACCTACACAAGCAATCTGCTGTCCGGCGGCGCAAAGCCGAAAGATGTGCAGGAACTTCTCGGACACTCTGATGTCAGTACCACAATGAACATCTACGCTCACTCTACAAGGGAAGCGAAGCGTACTTCCGCAAGGCTGCTGGATAAGGTGGTCGGCGGGGAATAAAAAGTTGCCCTTGTTTCGGCTCGTAAGGGCAAAAACAAGGGCAAACAGATAAGGTTTGAACGGAAAACAGGCGTGAAGCCTTGAAAAATCAATGGTTTTTGAAGATTAGATAGTTAAATTGGAATTTATCACTATGATAAACAACCAATAGATTATTCGTTAATTTCTTGTTTGTCGCGAAAAGCCTTTTTTGTAACCATTGTGAAATCGAATTTCTCCATGTGGAGTGTGTTATATGGCTTTTCTTCAATTACGATGTCAGATTTGTCTGCTTCTATTATAATGTTTTTTCCGGAAAGATCGCAGGATATCTGCGTTTGAGCTATTGATGGAAGCCCCAATGAATGACAATTTCTTTGGTCATCTTCAAAAGAAGAGCTTTCTTCAAAATAGTCAAGGAAACATTTAAAATATAATCTGCCACTCTCAAAACCGTTGAGCTCTATTTTTGTCCAAGAAGAAGTATATTTATTAATATGTTCTTTAGGAATATCAAAAAACATTCCTACCATTTCAATTATCTTATTACGGTCTTTATTACTGAAAAAACATTTCTTTTTCATAGAATTAGTATCATAAATCCAGGTATGATTAAGACCTTTGTAGATAATTGTTTCATCATCAAGGAAAAACATAACAGATCCATCAAAATGCGGATTGATAAGTTTTTGTGTTTCACGGTCATACCACATTGTATTGTTATTACTATGTGTCCAGTGCTGAAAAAAGATACGCTTTGGCGTAATATGCAAGTCTATGCCGCTTTTCTTGATGCCTGAATGTTTGAACAATACTTCGGATTCTCCGCTGTTTAAGTGATATACAGCAACTTTGTTGCCTATATTGAAAAACAAATCGTTTTCGTAAAAGCAAAGATCACCGTAACATTCACCTTTATATATCAGCTTTTCTTTTCCCGTAGAGAAATCTCCAATATATATGCTTGCTTTTTTGCTTAACTTGTAATCGGCTCCGTCGGGCAGAAATTCCTGAGTATACCATGCAGCCATATTATTTCCGATAGCAATGTCCTGAACGGCTGTATGCTTTTCGATTTTTATATCCTCGCTTCTGTTTGACAAATGCTTTCCACCAACGCTGATTGCAGGCATTATTGACGGACGAGGATACTCTCCGTGAGCATCAAAAGAATATTTAATATTATTCTCGCTAAAAATGATTTTGCCGTTTTCAATCTTTATATCCATAAGTCACCTCATAAACAAATCCCGATTTGTTAAACTCAACACACCTATTATACCTTATATCGGCAGATTCGCATATCCATTTTATGTCATATTTCTGCAATATAAAAAGTCAAACCCGTCAAGCCCGATGGTTACTGACGAATCTGCCATTAGCTATTGCTATTGTGGTTACTTTTAACTTTTTCATTTCTGCACACCAATAGTCCTATGTATTTTTATTTTAAACAGTTGTAAAAGCAAACCCATACTGTAAGGAACATAGCTTTAATTACAAAACAGCCTTGCGGTTATTT
>ERZ780137.1695-NODE-1695-length-11722-cov-2.642839_pt1 | contig 11722 bp, 7 predicted proteins | sample MGYA00511020_ERZ780137 | MGnify/ENA primary metagenome ERZ780137 (study PRJEB29588, sample SAMEA2157917) | human gut metagenome | biome: human gut; feature: human-associated habitat; material: faeces | place: Denmark | collected 2008/2010 ... | reverse complement strand
GGAAGCGTTCAATGCCGCTGTGGTGCCGGCTCCGATTGACATGGTCAACATTCCGGTTCCGCTCGCGTGACGCCTGTATGACTAAGCTGGGCATCATGACCGACGAGAACAACACCAGCCAGCCGACCCAGCCCACCGAGGCCGCAACCGAGGCCGCGGCCGAGACTGCAACCGACACGGACGCCCAGCAGCAGGACCAAGGCGCGCAGTCCGCAGCCGAGTCCGCCGCTCCGGTGGATTTCGAACCGCTGACCGCTACATACGAGCGTCTGCGCCATTCCACCGACCCGGCCGAACTGTCCGAATTCGCCCGTCGGCCGTTGCCTGACCGTGCCGATCAGGCGGCGTTCTCCCGCGCCACCGCACTTTTGGAGGCTGTGGCCGGCAACCCGCACACCCCGGTGGCCGATCGTGTGTTCCTCGCCGACACCATGCCGTTCCCGAACGTATTGGTCAAACTCTCCGAAGACCCCGAACCGTCCGTGCGTCAAGCCGTGGCCGCCAACGGGGACGACAAGAATTGGCTGGTCGGCCGTCTGACCAAGGACCCGGTGCCTGCGGTCCGGGATACGGCGTTGAAAAACAAGCGCACCAGCTGGAAGATGCGGCTTGAGGGTGCGCAGGACCCCACTGCGGATGCGGAGACATTGGATTTCTTGGGCGTACTTGGCACCGAATCCGAAGAGGGAGCACCGGCGGTGCTTTCTTCGATGGTCCGCCGTGCCGTGGCACTGAACCCCAATACGTCCGAAGCGATGCTTGCCAAATTGGCCAACGACCCCTCGGCCGAGGTGCGGCACGCCGTGGAAAGCCGCCGCTAAGCACACTATTGCTGTGTTTTGCCGCGCAAATTTGGCCGGCAATCACCCCCTGTCCACCATTGTGAGCGCTCACATCTCACTATGTGAGGGTAAAAAGTACATAATTTGGCGGAATCATGGCATTTTTCTTACGGTGTGGCGCAATCAAACGGCGTTAGACTGGGGCTATGAGTGAGATTACCGAGAGTGAAGAGCGTCTGGCCCGTCCGTTGATTCGACTGGCCAAGTTGGTCGGTGTCGGCACGAGTTATTTGGGCATGAGCCATGACTACCACGAGATAGACGATGACGTCCTGATCGAGGTGCTGGCAGCGCTGGGCATCGACGCCTCCAGCGAGAGCGCCCAACTCATCGCCATCCGACGCATTCTGAACGAGCGTTACGCCCGATTGGTGGCACCCACCGTGCTGCATATCGCCGGTAGCGAGGACCGGGTGCTGGTGAACACCGGTATTCTGGACGTGCCTTCGGCGAGCATCACGCTGGAGAATGGCGAGCCATATCAAGGCACCATTGAAGTTGGTCCTGGAGATGGATCCCAGGCCTACGACTTGGATGGTACGTTCATTTCGAATGCGGCTGTGGTCATTCCCGCCGATCTGCCGATTGGTTACCATACGCTGCACGTCAAGGTCGCCGACCGTGTGCAAGACGCCACTTTGATCAGTGCACCTGATCGCGTCGATCTGCTTGACCCGATGAAGGGCGGCAGTCTGTGGGGCTGGATGGCCCAGCTGTACTCGATTCGCTCCTCCAACTCCTGGGGCGTGGGCGATTACGAGGATCTGAAGACCATGCTGGTGGACGCCAAGCAGAAGACCGGTGCCGACTTCGTGCTCATTAATCCGGTGCATGCCGCCGAGCCGGTGTCCCCGCTCACCCCGTCGCCGTATCTGCCGGTAAGCCGTCGCCTGATCAACTTCACGTACATCCGTCCTGAGGCGATCGCCGAATATGCCACGCTCAGCGAGGGCGACAAGAATGCCGTCGACGGACTGCATGCCGACACCGAACCGCTGAACGGTGATTCCCAGCTCATCGACCGTGACGCCATGTGGCGCAGCAAGATGCACGCCCTGTGGATTATCTTTAAGGCCGGCCGTACCGCCGAACGCCAAAGCGTATTCGACCAATTCAAGGCGGACTGTGGTTCCGACTTGGAGGCGTATGCCACGTGGTGCCTGTGCTACGACAAGTGGGGGGCGCCCAACGGCGAGGAGAGCAACTGGGAGCGCAAGTTCAATCGCAACTCCCCGGAAATCGCCAATCTGCGCAAGCAGTACCCGGACACTTTGGACTTCTACCGCTGGCTGGAATGGATTGCCGCCGAGCAGCTGTCCTCCGCCCAACAGGCAGCCAAGGACGCCGGCATGCATATCGGCATCATGTCCGATATGGCCGTCGGCGTGCACCCCTCCGGCGCTGACGTGTGGTGGAATCCCGAGCGCTTCGCCAAGGGAGCCACGGTCGGCGCACCGCCGGACATGTTCAACCAGCAAGGCCAGAACTGGAGCCAGCCGCCGCTGAGCCCGATCAATCTGGAGACCACCGGCTACGAGGCCTACCGCAATATGGTGCATGGCATGTTCGCCCGTGCCGGTGCGGTGCGCATCGATCACATCCTTGGTCTGTTCCGCCTGTGGTGGATTCCCGAGAACCGTTCGGCTATGGATGGCGCTTACGTGTACTACGACTCAGACATCATGCTGGGCGTTCTGGCCATCGAGGCCTCTCGCGCCGGCGGCGTGGTCGTAGGTGAGGACCTCGGCGTGGTGCCGGACCATGTGGCCGATTCCCTGTCGAGCCACGGTATTCTCGGTTGCGCCGTTGAATGGTTCGAGCAGTGCGACGGCGTGTTCCGCGCCCCCTCCCAGTGGCGTCCGTATGCATTGGCCTCCGTGAATACGCATGATTTGCCGCCGGCCGCCGGTTACCTGGAATACGAGCACGTCAAGATTCGTGAGCGTCTGGGCTTGCTGACCGGCCCGGCCGAGGAATTCGAAGCCTCCGCCAAGGCCGAGCAGGATGCGATGCTGGCCATGCTGGTCGAGCAGGGTTATCTTGATGCCGACTTTGCCGAACATCGTGAGGATCACGAGGCGGATATCGTCGACGCGCTGTACCACGCACTGAAGGGTTCGCCGTGCAAGCTGCTCGCCCCCCCGGTCACCGACGCGGTGGGGGAGAAGCGTGCGCAGAACCAGCCGGGCACCAACAACGAATACCCGAACTGGCGCATCCCACTGGCCGACGCCAAGGGCAACGTGGTACCGCTCGAAACCCTCTTCGACACCCCCGGTGCCCAACGCTTCGCCCAAATCTTCAATTCCTGACCCGCTTTACCTCCCTCTGACGAGCCGAGTCGTTAAGCGGACAGTCCAGTGGACTGTCCGTAGACGAGGCCTGAAAGAAGCGATAGCTGAGAGAAGGCAGGGAATTGCCTCACCGTAGGTGAGTCGGTTAGCCGAAGTGGGTGGGAGAGAAACCATAAATAGGGGAAGAGAAGCCATAAACCCAATGGAGTGTCCCCAGTTGCCCTATGTCAAGCCCGGCGATATACTAGTGGATTGTTGTGTTTCCCTAAGGGGTCCTTCAAAGCGCTATCCCACTCGCCATCGAGGACTTTCAGGGAGCCCACGGATAATGAGGTTCGACGCCTCTTGGATGCGGCCCTGACCAAGCCACACCAAGCAGCTGAGACCCGGAACACAATATAGAAAAGGTAATCCAGTGAAAACTTTCACTCCGAAGCCAGCTGATCTGACTCATGACTGGTACGTCATCGACGCCACCGACGTGGTGCTCGGCCGTCTCGCCACCCAGGCTGCAATCCTGCTGCGCGGCAAGAACAAGCCGACCTACGCTCCGCACGCCGATTCCGGCAACCACGTGATCATCATCAATGCCGACAAGATTGCTCTGACTGGCAACAAGATGGGCAAGGAACTCTACTCGCACTCCGGCCGTCCTGGTGGTCTGCGTCGTGACTCCTACGCCGAGCTGCTCGAGAAGAACCCCGAGCGCATCATCAAGAACGCTGTCAAGGGCATGCTGCCGAAGAATCGTCTGGCCAAGGTGCAGCTCGACCGCCTGCGTATCTTCCGTGGCGCCGAGCACCCGCACACCCCGCAGAAGCCCCAGGTCTTCGAGATCGCCCAGGTCTCGCAGCAGGCCAAGTGAAACCTGAGAGGAGATAAGAATCATGGCTGAAAACACCAACGACTCCCAGGTTGTCGAGACCGAAGAGGAGCTCACCAACTACACCACCGAGACCAACGCTGGCGCTGGCACCGGCACCTCCGCGATTGAGCCGGGCTACGGCACCGGTCGCCGCAAGGAGGCTGTCGCCCGTGTCCGTCTGGTTCCGGGTGACGGCAAGTGGACCATCAACGGCCGCACTCTGGAGGAGTACTTCCCCTCCAAGCTGCTGCAGCGTGAGGTCAACTCCCCGATCGTTCTGCTCAAGCTCGAAGGCAAGTTCGACGCTATCGTCCTCGTTGACGGCGGCGGCACCGCCGGCCAGGCCGGCGCCACCCGCCTCGGCGTTGCCCGCGCTCTGAACGCCATCGATCGTGATGCCAACCGCGCCGCCCTGAAGAAGGCTGGCTTCCTGACCCGCGACGCTCGCGTCGTGGAGCGCAAGAAGGCTGGTCTGCACAAGGCACGTCGCGCCCCGCAGTTCTCCAAGCGTTAATTTCGCTTGTCCTGTACCGAGCATACAAAGGCTCTCCGCGGAATTCCGCGGAGAGCCTTTGTGTTTGTGTCGCGCTGTCTTGAGTGTGACTCACACCTGCTTCATCAGCGTGATGCTCAGCGCCGGCATGGTCCAGACATTGTCGTCGACGGGAGTGTCCGGTGTATCATCCACAGGGGCATCGGGCATATCAGCTGATACCTCATCCCGAGGCGCGGACGAGGTGCCGTTTGCGGCGTGATCTGTTACTGGCATCGCGAATTTGATGGTATCCGCTTCATTCTCAGTCGAGGATTCCGTACGCTGCATGGCCACTTCTTCGACCATCTTGAGTACTGTCTCGCTGGCGTCCGGTACATGCTGCGTCCAGACGGTGGTGTCACCGTTCAAATCGCATTCCTCGACCTGAGTGCCATGCCCGGCTCGGCGGCCGTTGATTTCGGCCGAGCACCATTTAGGCGTCCAGTGGGTGTCTGGCGGCAGGCGGAATGTGCGGTCGTCAGCGGTGCCGTTGACCACAATGCACACGTCCACCTCACTGTTGGACAGCAATCGCATGGTGAAGCTACGTACGCCCAGATCGAACCAGTCACGCTCCATCGGCGTGGTACCGTCGGGCAGGAACCACTGCACGCGGCTTGAGGGCTTGAGTAGGCCGATCTGGGTCAGTCGGGTGAAGAAATCCTCGTGGTGATACAGGTCCAGTGATTTACGCAGCGCCACCAGTCGAGACACGGTTTCCAAGCGGCGCATTTCGCGCGTCTTGTTGGTGGAATACATCCAATCCCACTTCAGCCACGTGATGTCGTTGTCTTGGCAGTAGGCGTTGTTGTTGCCGTCCTGCGTGTTGCGGAATTCGTCGCCGGCGAGCATCATCGGCGTACCCAGCGAGAGCAGCAGCATGCCGATCATGTTCATGGCCGCCTGTTCGCGTGCCGCAATGACGTCTGGATCATCGGTGACGCCTTCGACGCCGAAATTGGCGGAATGGTTCACCGACGAGCCATCATTATTGTTTTCGCCGTTGGCTTCATTGTGCTTGGAGCGGTATCTGGTGAGGTCCGTCAGCGTGAAACCGTCGTGGCAGGACACGAAATTGATGGAGGCCGGAGCGCCACGCCCTGGTTCGGTGGCGAACAGATCGGCCGAGCCGCAGAGTCGCGTGGACATCTCCTGCAAACTGATACGCCCGAAATCGGAGCCGCCGTCCACATCCTCAAGCCAGAAGGTGCGGGCCGTGTCGCGGAAGCGGTCATTCCATTCGGCGAACGGCACGGAGAATTGGCCGGTGCGCCAGCCGAGGTTGCCCAGATCCCACGGCTCCATAATGAGCTTCAGGTTGCCCAGCAGCAGATCGGAACGCAGGGCGTAGAGGAACGGGTGATGATGGGTGAATTCGCCTTCCAGGCGGGCCAGCGTGACGCCAAGGTCGAAGCGGAAACCGTCTATGCCGATACGCTTGGCCCAGTATCGTAATGAGTCGATGGCAAAGGTGACCACATGCGTGTTGGTGAAGTCCAGCGTATTGCCGCAGCCGGTGGTGTCTTCGAGTCGACCGGTATTGGATTTTTGATGGCGATAGTAGGCCAGGTCGTCGAGGCCGCGCCAGCAGACCGTCGGGCCTTCGACGCCGCCTTCGCATGTGTGGTTGTAGACCACGTCCATGATGACTTCGAAGCCGGCCTCGTGCAGTGCGCGCACCATGTCTATGACTTCTTGGCGCACGGCGGCCGCGCCCTTCTCCTGGGCGGCTTTAGTGGCGTAGGAGGGTTCGGGGGCGAAGTAGCTGAGGGTGGAGTAGCCCCAGTAGTTCTTGCGGCCGTGTTCTTGCAGGAAGAGCTCGTCCTGCTTGGCCATAATCGGCAGCAGTTCGATGGATGTGATGCCTAGACCCTGCAGATAGGCGAGCGTGGTGGGGTGTGCGAGTCCGGCGTACGTGCCGCGCAATGATTCGGGCAGCCACGGTGCGTTGGCGGTGAAGCCTTTGACGTGCATCTCATAGATGACGGTTTTGCGCCACGGCACATGCGGGTGCTGCGGGTCGCCCTCATGCTTATGGGTATCGCGATCGTCGATGGCCACGGACACCGGCATATGGCCGAGCGAGTCTACGGTGCTCATGGCACCGTATGCCGAGCCGATTACCTTGCGGTCCACGACATCGCATTCATAGGAGAAGGCGGCGGGGGTGAGCTCCATGGAGCCGTCGATGCCCTTGCCATACGGGTCAAGCAGGAATTTGTATGGATTGAAGCGCACGCCGTGTTTCGGGTCCCATGCGCCGTCCACGCGGTAGCCATAACGCATGCCGTCCCATGCTTTGGGCAGGTGCACGTACCACAGGCCGTAGTTCGGCCCGGTCATGCGGAACAAGGTCTCGCGCAGATACAAATGTTCGATAATGCGTGTGCATACCGGGAACTCATGAATCTGCTGGATAAAGGAGATATTCGGGTCCTCGAACAGGCGGATGGCGTCTTGGAAGAAAGCGCTGGGCTCATCAATGGGCTCCAGTACACACAGCCAAACCTGATCGGCAGTTTCGGAACGAACAACGACGTCAGCCCCACCGTCGTCAGTGAAGTACAGCCCTGGGCGAGTGGCGTAACGATGCAACGGTGGGTTTTTCATACCTCCATTGTAGACGTGTTGTCACTTTTGGTGGAATCCCTTGATTTCCTGCCGCGTTCCGCAGCACCGCAGATGCCGTCGAGATAATTCTCGGCGAACCGCAACGCGGCACCGATGATGTTCTGATCTTCGGCGCAGTAGCTCTTGCGCAGATTGAAATGGTCGGTGCCGAACGGGCTGCGTGCGATGACGCGCGTCTTCAGATCCTCGATGTCGCTGTCTTCAAGATGCTGGGCTGCTTCACCGCCGACAATCACGTCGCCCGCGATGATGGATCGCGCGTTGACGATGGCCTGCGCCACGTAATCCAGCCATTCGTCCATGCGCTCGCGATGATGCCGTTCGCCCTGCTCAAGCACGCTGAAGAAGCCGGGAATGCTTTCGTAATCCTCGGGCAAGGTCTCTGGCGAGCAGTAGGTGTCCATGCAACCGCGCTGGCCGCAGTAGCATTCGCGGCCGCCCGGCACCAGCGTCATGTGTTCGATGGCGCCGTTGCACTGGTTCGGGCCTTGATACAGTTTGCCCCCCGCGATCACCGCGCCGCCCGGGCGTCGCTCCAGATAGACGCACACCGCATCGGTGAGCGTGGAGTCGAACCAGAGTTCGGCCATGGCTGAGGCATCGGAATCGTGGATCATCATGCACGGGTAATGGACCGATTGGCTGATGGTTTCGAGCGTGAGCCCAGTGTTGCCCATAATGGTGCCGAAGATGATGGTGGTGGCGTCGGGGGAGAGGATGCCTTGGATGGCGAACGAGACGCCGAGCACCTTGCTGTGCTTCTTTTCGACGTCGGCGGCGAAGTTGTTGATGATGCCGCCGATACGCTGGTAGTAAACGTTGGTGTTGCGGTAAGGCAGGGCATCGTTGCGTTTTTCGATGACGTTGCCGTACAGGTTAATCGCGCACAGGCGCAGTTCGTTGGACCGCATCACTACCCCGATGGCAGTGCGATGATCGGGATTGAACTCATAATTTTGCGCCTTGCGCCCGCCGGTGGAATCCTGCAGTTCGCCTTTGCGGATGAGTCCGTCATCTTCTAGTGCGTGCAGATTTTGGGTGATGGTGGGCAGGCTGAGGCCGAGTTCGCGTTCCAGTTCCTGCTTGGTGACATGGCTATGGCCATACAGATACTGGGCCATGGCACTGCGGTTGTGCGCTTTCACTGCGGTCGATGGCATTGCCCTCATGTTTACCCCTTTGTGCGATGAGATATATGCAAGTTTACTTTATGAAAGTGGCTTTCATGTGCCTCGACGCGGAGGTTATGAGGCAACAATCGTATATTTGTAGGCGATTTTGGGTACTTTTTTAAACCAACTTTCTAGAAATGTGGAGAAAATGATTGCTTTTGAAAACTTACTTTAAAAAAGTTCTCGGATTGTGTTGTTTGCAGGCATGTGATTTTCGGTAAAAAGTGAACAAAAAGTACCAAATCGCCGGATAGAGTGAGGATTTGTTCGATATTTCGCACAACTCGTAACAAAAACTGTTCAATATCGCACGTGAAACGCCGTCGATTTTGTGCGTATGCATCGCGCCGGACCGTTCAGTATATTGTGCCTCAGGTCACATATGCAATGTGACAACGCATCACCGGTCATTTTCGGTTACTGAGGCGGTATCCCGCTGGTGCAACTGAGGTGACGAGGCGATGGCCCAGAACTTTGCCATATACCCCAAGAAGATCGAGGAGGACCCCAAGTGGCAGAAGCAAAGAAGAAGGTCGAAGCTACCAAGCCGACTCCAGAAGAGAAGCAGGCCGCAGCTGAGGCCGAAGTTGACGCGCTGGTTGCCCGCGCCAAGAAGGCTCTCGTCGAATTCGAGAACCTCGACCAGAAGCAAGTTGATCGTATCGTCGCCAAGGCCTCCATCGCCGCTCTGAACAAGCACCTCGTTCTCGCCAAGATGGCTGTCGACGAGACCGGCCGTGGTCTCGTGGAAGACAAGGCTACCAAGAACATCTTCGCCTGTGAGCACGTCACCAACTACTTGGCCGGCCAGAAGACCGTCGGCATCATCCGTGAAGACGACGTGATGGGCATCGATGAGGTCGCCGAGCCCGTCGGCGTGGTCGCCGGTGTCACCCCGGTTACCAACCCGACCTCCACCGCCATCTTCAAGTCCCTCATCGCCCTGAAGACACGCTGCCCGATCGTCTTCGGCTTCCACCCCGGCGCGCAGAAGTGCTCCGTCGAGGCCGCCAAGATTGTGCGCGACGCCGCCATCGAGGCCGGTGCTCCCGAGAACTGTATCCAGTGGATCGAGCACCCGTCCATCCAGGCCACCGGCGCGCTGATGCAGCACCCGGGCGTGGCCACGATCCTCGCCACCGGTGGTCCGGGCATGGTCAAGGCCGCTTACTCCTCCGGCAAGCCCGCCCTCGGCGTGGGTGCCGGCAACGCCCCGGCCTATGTTGATTCCGATGTGGACATCGTGCGTGCCGCCAACGATCTGGTGCTCTCCAAGCACTTCGATTACGGCATGATCTGCGCCACCGAGCAGGCCATCATCGCCCACAAGGACGTCTACGACCAGCTCATCAAGGAGCTCAAGGTCCGTAAGGCCTACTTCGTCAACGCCGAAGAGAAGGCCAAGCTGGAACAGTACATGTTCGGCTGCACTGCCGGTTCCGGCGTCAAGCCCGTGCTGAACTCCGCAGTGCCGGGCAAGTCCCCTCAGTTCATCGCCAAGGCTGCTGGCTTCGAGATTCCGGCCGACGCCACCATTCTGGCCGCCGAGTGCAAGGAAGTCTCCGACGACGAGCCGCTGACCCACGAGAAGCTCGCTCCGGTGCAGGCCGTGCTCAAGGCCGACAACAAGGAGCAGGCCTTCGAGATGTGCGAGAAGATGCTCAAGCTGGGTGCCGGCCACACCGCCGCCATCCACACCAACAACCAGGAGCTCGTGCGTGAGTACGGCGTCCGTATGCACGCCTGCCGCATCATCTGGAACCAGCCTTCCTCCCTCGGCGGCATCGGCGACATCTACAACGCCATCGCCCCGTCGCTGACCCTGGGCTGCGGCTCCTACGGCGGCAACTCGGTGTCCGGCAACGTGCAGGCCGTGAATCTCGTTAACATCAAGCGCATTGCTCGGAGGAACAACAACATGCAGTGGTTCAAGATCCCGGCCAAGACCTACTTCGAGCCGAACGCCATCAAGTACCTGCGCGACATGTACGGCATCGAGAAGGCCGTCATCGTGTGCGATAAGGTCATGGAGCAGCTCGGCATTGTCGACAAGATCATCGACCAGCTGCGCGCCCGCTCTAACCGTGTGACCTTCCGCATCATCGACTACGTCGAGCCGGAGCCCTCCGTCGAGACCGTCGAAAAGGGCGCTGAGATGATGCGCGAGGAGTTCGAGCCGGACACGATCATCGCGGTTGGCGGCGGCTCCCCGATGGATGCCTCCAAGATTATGTGGCTGCTCTACGAGCACCCGGAAATCGCCTTCTCCGACGTGCGCGAGAAGTTCTTCGATATCCGTAAGCGTGCCTTCAAGATCCCGCCGCTGGGCAAGAAGGCCAAGCTGGTGTGCATCCCGACCTCCTCCGGCACCGGTTCCGAGGTCACCCCGTTCGCCGTGATCACCGATCACAAGACCGGCTACAAGTACCCGATCACCGACTACGCGCTGACCCCGTCCGTGGCCATCGTGGACCCGGTGCTGGCTCGCACCCAGCCGCGCAAGCTGGCCTCCGACGCCGGCTTCGACGCCCTGACCCACTCGATGGAAGCCTACGTGTCCGTGTACGCGAACGACTTCACCGACGGCATGGCCCTGCACGCGGCCAAGCTCATCTGGGACAACCTGGCTGAGTCCGTCAATGGCGAGCCCGGCCTGGCCAAGACCAACGCTCAGGAGAAGATGCACAACGCCGCCACCATGGCCGGCATGGCATTCGGCTCCGCGTTCCTCGGCATGTGCCACGGCATGGCCCACACCATCGGTGCCCTGTGCCACATCGCCCACGGCCGTACCAACTCCATCCTGCTGCCGTACGTGATTCGTTACAACGGCCAGATTCCTGAGGAGCCCACTTCTTGGCCGAAGTACAACAAGTACATCGCCCCGGAACGCTACCAGGATATCGCCCGCAACCTCGGCATCGACACCGGCAAGACCCCGGCCGAAGCCGTGGAGAACCTGGCGAAGGCCGTCGAGGACTACCGTGACAACAAGCTCGGCATGAACAAGAGCTTCCAGGATTGCGGTGTGGACGAGGACTACTTCTGGTCCGTGCTCGATCAGATCGGCATGCGCGCCTACGAGGACCAGTGCACCCCGGCCAACCCGCGCATCCCGCTGATCAACGACATGAAGGACATCGCCGTCGGTGCTTACTACGGTGTCTCCCAGGCGGAAGGCCACAAGCTGCGCATCGAGCGCGAGGGTGAGGCCGCTACTGAGGAAGCCTCCGAGCGTTGATTGCAGGCGGTTTGTGGTTGGTGGCACCATCAGTAGCCACCAACCGCGGTGTTGCAGCTTAGTGTCTGCATAGCGCGACACAAGGAGCCCGACCCCATTACAGGGGCCGGGCTCCTTTGCATATGTGGTGCTCCCTCAGCCA
>ERZ780137.1690-NODE-1690-length-11756-cov-2.823007_pt1 | contig 11756 bp, 9 predicted proteins | sample MGYA00511020_ERZ780137 | MGnify/ENA primary metagenome ERZ780137 (study PRJEB29588, sample SAMEA2157917) | human gut metagenome | biome: human gut; feature: human-associated habitat; material: faeces | place: Denmark | collected 2008/2010 ... | reverse complement strand
TACCTGCGGCGGCGAGAATGACGGCAAGGATTTGCCCGATCTTCGTGACCCCGAAAATATTCGACCCGACCGTGGTGACGTTCATCAGCGCCCAGTCGAAAGCGTCCCAGTATGTTTTCACGGGTGGGTTGACATCGTGTTCCATGTAGTAGAAAACGATGCTGCAAAAATAGATCGTCGTGAAAAGAATCGTCAGGTAGGTGGCGAATAAGTTTGTGATCCGGCTACGTGTCATCCAGCCCACAATAAGTGATACCCCGTAAATACCCCGTGCCAGCGGGATTAACCGCAGGATTAGCCACGTGGAATGGGATATAGTGGTTGACAAACCGTACACGATGTTAAGGTAAGGAATCGAGACCAGCAGGAAAAAGAGGTTATGATTAAAAAAACGCCCGGTCCATCCATCCGTGTACCAGCGCACGAAAAAGTCAGCCAGGAAAAGCCCGCACACCCAAAGATGGAATTTCAATATGAAAGTCTCGCTGAGTGCGTTATTCCCATCCAGCAACTCGATAGAGGCAACAATGATAATCGCCAAACTACCCAATAATACAAGCCCGTTGAGTATTTGCTCGAAAACTTTACTTCTTTTCATATTATTACTAAGTATGCTTACCGGCTGTATGTTATTGAGTGGCTGTACGGAAAATACAGAAAATGGATCACAGAGCAGCTATATTGTAGATTCGGATGAGCTGCAGGATACAGAAAATCAGATGGAATTCGTACCGGGTTCTATGAAAGGTTCAAAACAGGAGGAAACGTCGGAAAACGAAGAACAGGGTCAGACAGAGCAAAGTCGTCAGACTGTCGCGGAAGAAAATGATGCGGAGCAGGCAAAGACGGCAGGTAATCTGGAAGTACATTTTATAGATGTGGGACAGGGGGATGCGACTCTGATCAAATGTGATGGTCATTCTATGCTGATCGATGCGGGAAATAATGATAAAGGTACACTTGTACAGAATTATCTGCAGCATCAGGGAGTGGAGACTCTTGACTATGTGATCGGCACGCACCCGGATGCAGACCACATCGGAGGAATGGATGTCGTTCTTTATAAATTTGACTGTAAGACGATCATCATGCCGGATGTTGCAAATAACACGCGCACTTATGATGATGTTGTGCAGACGATGAAAAATAAGGGATATAAGACCACTTATCCGGTTGTCGGGGAGACATACACGATCGGTGGAGCAGCATTTACGATCATTGCCCCAAACAAAGAGTATGGAAATGATATGAATTCCTGGTCGGTCGGCGTCCTCTTACAGAATGGAAACCACCGGTTTTTGTTTACCGGGGATGCAGAAGAGGGAGCAGAACAGGATATCCTGCAGAATGGCATCGATATCTCGGCGGATGTCTATAAGGTTGCACACCATGGAAGCAATACGGCAACATCCCAGGCATTTCTTGATGCAGTACATCCGACGTATGCGGTAATCAGTGCTGGGGAAGGCAATTCTTATGGACATCCGCATGCGGAAGTATTAAACAGACTCCGTGTAGCCGGAGTATCTGTTTTCCGCACGGATGAGCAGGGAACGATCGTTGCCGCGTCAGACGGGACAACGCTGACCTGGAATATGTCTCCGTCGGAGAGCTGGCAGGCAGGGGAAGCGGAAAAGAGCCAGAACACAGAAAAAAGTGAAAAAGCAGCTGACAACCAGAATAATGCAGAAACAGATGCAGCCGTAAGTAATCCGACGGACCAGACGGATGGAAATTCGGATGTGATCGTTCACATCACGAAAACGGGAGAAAAATATCACTCTGCCGGATGTCAGTATTTAAGACAAAGTGATATTGAAGTGACCTTATCAGAGGCAAAAGCAAAAGGGCTTACACCGTGTTCAAAGTGTAATCCGCCACAGTAAAAATATTAATAGAAGGGAAAAGAAAAATATGCGCGTAGGAATGGGATATGATGTTCATAAATTAGTGGAGGGCAGGGACCTGATCATTGGAGGGGTAAAGATCCCACATACATTAGGACTTTTGGGACACTCGGATGCAGATGTACTGCTTCATGCCATCATGGATGCACTGCTTGGGGCAGCAGCACTTGGAGATATCGGAAAGCATTTTCCGGATACGGATCCGAAATATAAAGGGATTTCAAGCATGAAACTGTTGGAACATGTGGCGGGACTGATCGCCGAAAAAGGTTATATTGTGGAAAATATCGATGCGACGATCATCGCACAGAAACCAAAGATGCGTCCACATATCGAACAGATGGAGAAGAATATTGCAGCAGCACTTAAAATATCAGAAGATCAGATCAATGTGAAAGCGACCACAGAAGAGGGACTGGGATTTACCGGAACGGAACAGGGAATCTCTGCGCAGGCAATCTGTGCACTGACAACGATCTATGAGAGCAGTGTCAGCGTGGCGGATTCTGCAGGAGGCTGTGCGGGCTGTCCCGGACGTGCCTGTGGAAGATAAAAGTATAAATAAAATATAAAATGTATTGACACGATCATAAAAATAAGATATGATAAACCATATTTTGGCGAATTGAAATGAGACTCAGATATATTTTTTGTAAGGACATCAGGGGATATTCAAAACAAGGATATATACTGGGTCTTTTTATGTACAAAAGAAGGGAAAATGAGTATATGAAAAAAAGGACGATACGTTTCTGTTGTGGAGTTATGGCTGCGGGCCTGCTGCTTTCCGGCATACCGGTTCCGGCAATGAGCGGGAATATGCAAAAGGTAGCAGTGTCGGTGCTGGCAGAAGATGCGGTGATCGTGACAGATTACGATGAATTTGCGAATGCTTTAAGCAGTGGAAAGAAGAATATTGTAGTAGAAGGCAGTTTTACGATCCGCGATGATAAATTGACGGAGACAGATGGTTCCATTAAGGGACAGATGAAACCTGTTCAAATACCGGGGGGGACAACCATTACAGGAAATGGAACGGGGAGTATCACCTGTAGTCATCCAATTCAGATCATGGGGGATGATGTAGAGATACGGGATATACAATTGGTGTTTAATTCTAGTAATGGACTTGGCAGTGTTCCGCACCGTGAGATCTTTTTAGCAGGACATAGTCTTGTACTGAATAATGTAAGTACATATCTGGCAGGACCTGATAAGCCGAATCCGATTGTAGGCACAGAAAAAGAACTTCTTCCAACTGTGTATGCAGGAGGATATCACAGCAATACTGCAGTGGGAACAAACGCTTCACTTACTGTCACAAATGAGAACAATAAGACTATGTTTCAGGATATCTATCTGGGACATGAAGCATCAGCCGGACAAAGGACTGCTTATACGGGCAGTGCAAAATTAGAGCTGGATGCTGATGCAAAGATACGTGGGACTGTTTCAGCAGAAAACACATCTTTAGCGTCTTTAGATTTTTTGGGTGATCAGAAGGGATATGATGAAATCACTCTTTCAGAAATTAAAGGAAATGATAAAACTGTGATGACGGTAAAAAATTGTGCTGTTCTGGGTGTGGTGACAACGGGTGTCAAAGATATCCTATTGGATGCAGGAGGAAGACTGCAGCCGAAAGATGGGACGGCACAGTTAAATAATATTACACTGAAAAATGGGGGATGTCTGGATCTCACACAGGTGCTGGATGCTTTGGTAAAGGGCAGTTTTACAGGTAGTGATGATAATGCAGCAAGAGGAAAACTTGTTCTCAATAAAGATGGATATGTTCAGATTGATGGGCAGATAAGTGGGGTTACGCAGTTTCAGACGGTGAGTCATGTCATACCGGGAACGATTTTAAGTGGACATGCATATATTGCATCGGAAAACGGAACAGCAGGAAGTTTTGTCTTATCAGACACAGCTATAAAAAATAATTACAGTCTGATCCGTAAAAATGGAACATGGACGCCGTATATTAATTATGTACCGGTGGAGCGTGAACTTGGAAGTATCGAGGTAAAATCTTATCCGAAAAATGTTGTTATTAACCATATACCGACAAACATGGAGGATAAAACAGGTGATAGTCCGTATTTGAATGTAATATGGAAGGATCAGGATGGAGAAGCCTATACATTTGATGATGTGGTAAATTATGAATCATTTTATGATAATATGGTATTAATCCGTTCGGATTACTGGAATAGTGACGACGAAGAGATACAGCAGAAAACAGACTGGATAAATCCGATTCGCTTAGATGTAGATGAAAATGAACCGGATCATTATTATCTGATTGCATATGGTAAGGTGCAAACAGGAAAATATACACTTTTATTCTGTTTAGAACCGATAGAAAGACATCCTGATACTGTGGCAGATGTAAAAGCACTGAAAGATACCGTGTTGGCAGAAAAGGAAATAATATTCACAGATGAACCAGGTGTATCACATCAGCATGTGGCGGGCGAGCCGGTAAAAGAAAACGAGATAGCTGCGACCTGTACCCAAAAAGGAAGCTACGATAAGGTAGTTTATTGTAAGGATAAAGGCTGCGGGGAAGAACTTTCACGTGAGAATATAACGGTTCCGGCATCAGGACACAAAAAAGGAGAGCCGGTCACTGAAAATCGTGTGGAAGCGAAAGTGGGTGTGGACGGAAGTTATGATAAAGTAGTATACTGCACCAGATGTAAAGAAGAACTCAGCCGTGAAAAAGTGGTGATCCCAGCTCTGAAGGAGCCTGATAAGGAGGAGCCGACAGAGAAGCCGACGGAGAAACCAATAGAGAAACCGACAGAGAAGCCGACGGAGAAACCAACAGAGAAGCCGACGGAGAAGCCGACAGAAACACCGACAGAGAAACCAACAGAGAAACCGACAGAAACACCGACGGAAACGCCAACGGAGAAACCGGTGCACAAACACAGTTATGTGTTGAAAAAAACGACAGAGGCAACCTGCATGAAAGAGGGAGAAAAAATTTATTCCTGTGCATGTGGGGACAGTTATACAGAAAAAATTGCAAAGAAGTCCCATACACCGGAGAAAAAACTGACACCTGCAAAACCGGGCAGCAATGGAAAAAACGTAACGATATGCAGTGTGTGCAAAACAGTGCTCAAACAGGATACAATCTATGCACCTAAAACATTAAAATTGTCGAAAGAACGCTATGTTTACGACGGAAAAGTAAAAAAACCGGGAATCAAAGTGACAGATAGTAAGGGGAAAGTGATTTCAGGCAGTGCTTATAAAATTTCGTACCAGAATAGCAAAAATGTTGGAAAAGCAACTGTGACGGTAAAATTTCAGGGAAATTATACGGGAACATTGAAAAAGACATTTGAAATCTGTCCGAAGGGAACTTCCATCAGCAATGTAAAAGCCGGGAAAAAATCGTTTTCCGTAAAATGGAAAAAACAGACATCTCAGACAAGCGGATATGAGATCGCTTATGCAACAGACACATCATTTTCCAAAAAGAAAACGAAGACAGTGGTGATCAAAAGCAATAAGACGATATCCAAAGAAATCAAGGGACTAAAGCCGGGAAAGAAATACTATGTGAAAGTACGGACATATAAAGAAATAAAATCCGGTACAAAAAAAGTAAAAATTTATTCGGATTGGTCAAATACAAAAACAGTCAGGATAAAAAAATAGGATAGGAAAACAGCGGTTCAAGATGAATGATACATAACATCTGACCGCTGTTTTTCTGTAATTATTTAAAGAGTCTGATACCGTTTGATACGTCGTTTGATGCTTTCAATATCGATCGGTTCAAAAATAAGATCGTTGATCAGATCCGATGATAAGGCATTTCGAACCTGGTTTAAATTGCTTTCTTTGCAGATTGCAATAATGGGAGTCGATGATGCCCACGACTCGTGCTTTAATTCATCCCACAATTGCCTGCCATCATCTCCGGTTTCGGATACATCTATGAAAACGGCAGGAACATGGTTATTTTTATCCATAATGGCATAGCGTATTTCCGTAACGGAAGATACTTTTATGAGTCTGTCCGGGTAAGAATATGCAAATTTTAAAGTGGAAGCAACATTTCTGGAATGTGTATATAATAAAATATTTTTCATGGCAGTGTCTGGTTTCTGTGCAGAAACACCATACTCGGAAAAACATTGTTTCCCGGATTTTTTTGAATTCCCAAGTGCAGTGTCTGCTTTCTGAAAAAGTGTTGTGTAGGAAGTTTCATAAGGCTCTGTGAATGCAATACCGATACTGATCGTAACGTTTTCAGGAATGGATAAAGCTTCTTTATCTAAAATTGCATCTAAAAGTTCCTGTGCTTTTTCATAGACAGCCTGTCTGGAGGCTATATCCCGCATAAAAGCAACAAATTCGTCTCCGCCGATGCGTCCGACAATGTCGGAACCGGAAAAATGAGATGCAAGAATACCGGCTACGACAGAGATTGTATGATCGCCCATTTTATGCCCAAAGATGTCATTGACAGCTTTGAAATTGTCGATATCTATGGCAAACAATGCATGTAATTCTTCCGGAGTGGATAAAAGTATGTGGGAGATGGCGTGCTCTGCTGTGGCCTTATTCAGCAGATGCGTCATCTCATCCACTTCTGATTTAATCCGCAGAGCTTCCTGTTTTTGTAAAATATGATTCAGTCTGCGGTTCGTCTTTAAAATATTGTCAATACGGTGACGTGCAATGGCAGGTTCAGTGGGTTTACTGATAAAGTCGCTTGCGCCTAATTCGAAAGCTTTCATCTGTACTTCCGGCGTGTCGGTGGTTGTCAGAACCACGACTGGAATTTGTTTAAACTCCGGCATTTCCTGGCGGTGTTTTAAAACATCGAAATCATCCATTCCCTGCATGACAAGATCTAAAAGGACAAGGTCAATCATATTTTTTTTATCTTTGATCATCTGCAGACATTCCTCACCGGAAGATACTTCAAGAATATTGAAGGCCGGAGAGAATATTTCACTTAAAACGGCACGCTGTAAGCGTGAATCATCTACGATTAGCAAAGTTTCTTTTGACTGTTCCATATTAAAAAATCCTTCGTATCAGTTATAAATTATCCCCCTGGAAACCACAGGATACTATCTATAATGTAACATGGAAAATGGTTGTGTGCAATGAGAAAAAGACTGAGAAAAAATAAAACCGTTGACAAATCGGGGGTAAGTGCATAAACTAGAGTAAGCGAATCAACTTACCAGTATAAATACGATAAGGGCGTTGAGCGGGAAGAGTAAGAAATCAGAGTGCTGACAGAGAGAAACTGCCATCGGCTGCAAGCAGTTTTCAGAAAGAGATTTCCGAAGTGCCTCCGTGAGCCTGTCCGGGGAAACGGTTTGTCTGCCAGTACAGTATCCGGATACGAGTAACACGCGTTAAGTGTATTGAGTGAGGATCAAAAGATCCTTAAGTTAGAGTGGAACCACGGATCATTTCGTCTCTTAGAGATGAAATGATCCGTTTTTCATGATAATGGAATGTTCGCGGAGCGTACATTCTATTATTTGGTTAAGGAAAGGGGATGCCAGTTTTGGGAATCATCAGTCATATTAAGGAAGAATTTACAGTGATAAAGGAGCGTGACCCGGCGATCAAATCGCCGATGGAGGTATTGCTTTATCCGAGTTTTCGGGTTATGTTGAGCTACAGACGTGCGCATAAGCTGTATTTAAAAGGACATTTCTTCTGGGCGAGATTTATTTCACAGCGGGCAGCGAGAAAAACAGGAATTGAGATACATCCGGGAGCAACGATCGGGAAAGGATTTTTTATTGATCACGGAAGTGGTGTGATCATTGGAGAGACGGCGATCGTTGGGGACAATGTTACTTTGTATCAGGGTGTGACACTAGGCGGTACCGGAAAAGAGACCGGAAAACGTCATCCGACGATTGGGGATAACGTTATGATCAGTGCGGGTGCAAAGATCATCGGTTCCTTCACCGTTGGAGAAAATTCCAAGATCGGAGCGGGAAGTGTGGTCATAGAGGAAGTGCCGCCAAACTGTACCGTAGTTGGTGTTCCGGGAAGAATCGTAAAACGTGACAATGTGAAGATGCCGCGCAGTGATATGGATCAGTGCCATCTGCCGGATCCGGTCAAAGAGGATATTACTGTACTGCAGAGGGAAAATGCAGAACTGGTCAACCGTGTGCTTGATTTAGAGCAGGCAGTCCGGATTTTAAGTGCTGATGCACAAAAAACAAAATAAATTGCATTTTGCTCCGCAAAACAAGGAGTAAAATCCTCTGCTCATCAGAGGATTCGCATTTTGCTCCGCAAAACTAAAGGAGGATTATTTAAATGGAAAATAAATTTCAATTTTACAACACACTGACAAGAAAAGTAGAAACGGTGATCCCGCATGAGGATGGAAAGATCGGCATGTATACCTGTGGACCGACCGTATACCATTTTGCACATATCGGCAACCTCAGAAGTTACATCATGGAGGATGTATTGGAAAAATCACTCCGCTATGTCGGATATGATGTAAAACGTGTTATGAATATTACGGATGTGGGACATTTATCTTCCGATGCAGATACCGGGGAAGATAAAATGTTAAAAGGTGCAAAAAGAGAGCACAAAACAGTGATGGAGATCGCAAAATATTATACAGACGCTTTCTTTAGTGACTGTAAGAAGTTAAATATCAAGACACCGGATGTTGTGGAGCCGGCAACGAACTGTATCCCGGAGTTCATCCATATGATCGAGGTGCTGCTCGAAAAAGGTTATGCTTATGTGGCAGGTGGAAATGTTTATTTTGATACATCCAAATTAGACGATTATTATGTATTTTCTTCCCAGAGCGAAAAAGAGCTGTTAGTCGGTGTACGCGACGATGTGGAAGAGGACGTAAATAAGAAAAATAAAAATGATTTTGTACTCTGGTTTACAAAGTCAAAATTTGAGGATCAGGCGCTTAAATGGGATAGCCCATGGGGCGTTGGATATCCGGGATGGCACATTGAGTGCTCATGCATCAGTATGAAACATCTGGGCGAGTATGTAGATATCCACTGCGGCGGTGTAGACAATATTTTCCCGCACCATACCAATGAGATCGCACAGTCAGAGAGTTACCTTGGCCATACATGGTGTAAATACTGGTTCCATGTACAGCATTTAAATGATAAATCCGGAAAAATGAGTAAGTCCAAAGGGGATTTCCTTACCGTATCCCTGCTGCAGGAAAAGGGGTATGATCCGATCGTATACCGTATGTTCTGTCTGCAGTCCCATTATAGAAAACCGTTGGAGTTTTCCTATGAAGTATTAGATAATATGGCTGCAGCTTATAAAAAACTGACCAAACGAATCGCAGAATTAAAGGATGAGGGAACAGTACAGCAGGATAAATTTGATGCTTATAAGGCAAAATTTGAGGATGCGATCAGCAACGATCTAAATACATCGATGGCGATCACGATCATTTATGATCTGCTCAAAGATGATATGAACGATAAGACAAAACTTGCGCTGATCAATGATTTTGATAAAGTATTATCCTTAAATCTGACAACGGCACAGGCAGATGCAAAAGAGGAGATCGATGCAGAATTAGAAAGCTATGTACTTGCAAAGATTGAAGAACGAAAGGAAGCAAAGAAAGCAAAAGATTTTGCAAAAGCAGATGCAATCCGCGATGAACTGCTTGCAAAAGGCATTGTACTGAAAGATACCCGAGAAGGTGTGATCTGGCACAAAGCGTGAGAGAGAGGAAATGCCAATGCAGAAAGGAATAGACTCTTATATCAAAGAACAGTTCGGAATCAGTGAAGTGGATATCCGGACATATTCGCCTCTTACGTTAGCCTATATCGGAGATGGAATATTTGATCTGGTGATCCGGTCTGTTGTCGTAGGAAAAGGAAACACGAGAGCAGGAGAACTTCACAAGCGGACAAGCCAGATCGTAAAAGCACACACACAGGCGGAAATGATTGAAAAATTACTTCCGATGCTGACGGAGGAAGAAGCAGAAGTGTACCGTCGTGGAAGGAATGCAAAATCGCCGACAATGGCAAAAAATGCCACAATGTCTGATTACCGGAAAGCAACCGGATTTGAGGCGCTGATGGGATACCTGTATTTAAAAGATGAGTTTGAACGTCTGGTGGAACTGGTAAAGACCGGTGTAGACGAACTTGCACTTAAAATGTAAAAGGAGAGAGTAATGGGCTACGAAGAGCTGAAAATAGAGGGACGCAATGCCGTGTTAGAGGCATTCCGTTCCGGAAAAACAATTGACAAATTATTTGTGTTGGACGGCTGTCAGGATGGTCCGGTGCGCACGATTGTCAGAGAGGCAAAAAAACATGACACGATCGTGCATTTTGTGGAAAAAGAGCGTTTAGATCAGCTTTCTGAGACAAAAAAACACCAGGGAGTGATCGCAGTTGCTGCAGCATATGAGTATGCCGAAGTGGAGGATATGCTAAAATTGGCAGAGGAAAAGGGCGAGCCGCCATTTTTATTCATTCTGGATAATATCGAGGATCCGCATAACCTTGGCGCTATCATCCGTACGGCAAATCTTGCCGGTGCGCATGGTGTCATTATTCCGAAACGCCGCGCGGTCGGTCTGACGGCAACTGTGGCAAAGACATCCGCCGGAGCAATCAATTATACACCGGTTGCAAAGGTGACAAATCTGACTGCAACAATGAAAGAGTTAAAGGACAAAGGAATGTGGTTTGTCTGTGCGGACATGGATGGAACCTGCATGTATGATCTGGATTTAAAAGGACCGATCGGTCTTGTCATCGGCAGTGAAGGCGAGGGTGTTGGCAGACTGGTGCGCGAGAACTGTGATTTTGTGGCATCCATTCCGATGAAAGGGGATATCGATTCCCTGAACGCATCGGTGGCAGCAGGTGTGCTTGCCTATGAGATTGTGCGGCAACGCATGCGGTAGAAGACACCGCAGCGGTAGAAGACACCGCAGCGGTAAAAAAACACAGCAGCAATAAAAGACATCGCAGGTGGTAGAGAACACCGCAACGGTAGAAAAAACGCCGTGGTAGATATTGTATCAGGAGTCTTGGGAGGAACATGTTAGAGTCATATCGGGATTTGACAGACGAACAGCTGATTGCGGCATTAAAAAACAGCGGTGATCCGGACGGAAAGATCATGGATTACATTTTAGATAAATATAAACCGCTGGTCCGCAAAAAGGCAAATGCAGTATTTCTGATTGGCGGTGAGACGGATGATCTGATCCAGGAGGGAATGATCGGTCTGTTTAAGGCAATCAGAGATTACGATGATACGAAAGAAACATCTTTTTTTCATTTCGCAGAATTGTGTATTACGAGACAGTTATACAAGGCAGTTGAGGCGTCGAACCGGAAAAAACATGCGCCGCTCAATTCCTATGTTTCTTTCTACTCAGAAAACAGTGAAAACGGATATCCTCTGGCGGAAACGCTGACCATGGACGGAATCGGAAATCCGGAGCAGATGATGATCGATCAGGAAAATGTGGCACAGTTCTGGGAGAAGCTCAGGACGCATTTAAGTAAGATGGAACGGGAAGTATTAGACCAGTATCTTGCGGGATTTCATTATCAGCAGATTGCAGAAAAAATGGGAAAATCACCAAAATCTATTGATAATGCGCTCTCCCGTATTAAAGCAAAAATTCGGGAGACGAATCCTGAAATAGGGAAGATGTAGAAGATTCGCCTTCTTTTTTGTAGATAGTCACGAAAAATACCTGTGCATATTGCATAAAAAATAAATGAGAAAATTGTAACATTTGTGAACACTTATTGAGAAAATCATGCTATTATAATCACTGTAAAAACCCCCCAA
>ERZ780137.1687-NODE-1687-length-11767-cov-2.374573_pt1 | contig 11767 bp, 7 predicted proteins | sample MGYA00511020_ERZ780137 | MGnify/ENA primary metagenome ERZ780137 (study PRJEB29588, sample SAMEA2157917) | human gut metagenome | biome: human gut; feature: human-associated habitat; material: faeces | place: Denmark | collected 2008/2010 ... | reverse complement strand
GCATTTCCATAATCGACAAAAACAAATGTATCCGCTGCGGTAAATGTATCCACAGCTGTCCATTCGGTGCAATTGCTTCCAAAACATTTATTGTTCCGGTAATCAATGCTTTAAGAGAAGGCAAACACATCTACGCAATGGCTGCTCCTGCCACAGAAGGTCAGTTTGGTGCTGACATTACCATGGAAAGCTGGCGCAAAGCAATGAAAGAGCTCGGATTCGTAGATTTCTACGATGTAGGACTCGGTGGAGATATGACTGCTGCTTACGAAGCTGAAGAATGGGCTGAAGCTTACAAAGAAGGACAGAAAAAAGTAACCTCCTGCTGCCCTGCATTTGTAAATATGGTTCGCCTGCATTACCCACAGCTTGCTGACAATATTTCAACAACTGTTTCTCCGATGTGTGCAATTTCCCGTATGATCAAAGCACAGGATCCGGAAGCGATCACTGTATTTATCGGACCTTGCCTTGCTAAGAAATCCGAAGTTGTCGATCAGCGAACGGTACGATACCACCAGATAGAGGCAAATATTCAGGAACAACTGTAGAGGAATATCTCTTGCTGCCGTTGCAACCACTTGCGGCTTCATAACAAGCAGATAATAGGACAGAAGCATTATGGCAAAAGCTCCGCCGAGTCCCCAAGGCGAGTAGTTATGGATTACGAACGGGACCACCAACGCCAGATTCAGGGCAAAGAAAACAAGTCTGTTTCTTTTTGTAGATGCAAACCCCTTAACCGTTCTCTCGGTTGTTTCCACGGTTTTGGTTTCAGTATCAGCCATAATAACCCCCTATTAGAACAACAGTCTGATTGCCATATACACAAACCAAATCGCAGACATTGCAACCGGGAGCGTATACACGCAGTCATACGGTTTTGATCTATAATGCAAAATACTCAAAACCAGAAGTGTGAGCTGCACGGCAACTGCTAACCATCCCCAAAACGGACGTGCAGCAAAAACCGCCGTCGCGGGAGCCCAAATCACAGTAGCAACGAAAGCGAAGAACAGAATCACGCAAAGTCCTAGTATCTTCCTGTTATACAGCTTGTGATTCAAAATACTTACAATTGCTTTCTTGCGGTTCTTATTAAGTGCAATAGCTCCGTAGCCAGTATAATATTCGTAAGCTTTCGTCCAATTGCTGGAACCGCCTTTTTCAAAATAGTAATCGCCCAACGCCGCTGCAGCTGTGCTGTCTCCAGCGTCGGCAGCCTCGTGCAGCAAAGCAATGCCTCGCGTTTCATTCTCTTCCAGCTGAATGCCCTTCAACAGGCAATACCCCAAATAATATTTCGCTTTTGGAATGCCATATTGAACAAGGGGTTCGATCAATTCAAAATCCAACACGACAGACGTCGACTTTTTGAACGCCGCCTTTTCAAATGCATCTTTGAACTTCGACAAGTTTTCCCGGCAAACTGCATATGCTAACACAGCGACCTTGCTCGTCGTGTGATCTGCGTCCTTCGACGGATTTTCTCGAACGTTCATGGAAATTCCTATGGCAAAGGATATTGCGGAGACAATCTGGAGAATGGCATCCCGATTCAGACAGGACTCCTCAACCGCGTTTTGTATGTATCGATCCAGATCAAGCTGTGCGGTCCTCGCGTCTCGTTTCAAAAGCTCCCGCAGACCGGTTACCTGTGTCATCAGGCAAACGCGATATATATCTGCTTCTTCTGCGCCGTTACTGCGCATAGCCTCTTCCAGCCTCACCGTATCGAAAAGAATTTCCACACCGTTTTGCTCCACTACGGAAGACAAAATGGAAGACAGGCTACTCACTGGTGCCTGATATCGGTCGATATAATCCAGCGCGTTATATTTAATCCTCTCAAATACAGGTTCTAAACGAATCATTCGACATTTCCTCTCTGTTCACACCAGCCTAATTCTTCGAAGATTTTCAGCCACATACTTGGAGTAGGGTTGTTCACGCTCGTCTTTCTTTCTGCATTCTCCTGGCGAAGCGTTTTGACAAAAAGTGTTTTCAGCACATTCGGAAGTTCGTTCCACAGATCAATGACCTGCTGTTCTTCGAAAAAAGCACCAAGTGCATTTTGATCGTCCTTGGGGTCAAAGATGAACACGGGCATTTTATGATAGTCGCGGAACTTCACATAATGCGTTTGAATGGTGTCGTCTGCATATCCAGTTAGAAGCCGACCATCGTATGCGTATTGTCCAAGAAATAAATAGAAAAACAAGGCGCAAACACTATAGTTCTGCGAGTGAAAATCCACATTGGGAATCAGCCCGCGAACAACAGCAGGATCTGCAAACTCAACGGGGTATTCAGCGGGTTCCAAATGGCAGATTTCTTTTGCCTCCGCACCCACGGTATCTTTCACACTGTAGATTAAATTGGAGAAATCCAGATACACAGATCCATTCGTACTAAAATAAAATCTCGAAAGATGGATATCCGCATAAAAGTAGCCGCTTCTATTGATGCTTTCCAATGCTCGCGCAATTTCAACCGCCATCTGCCGGATATCTCTACTTTTCCAGTTTGGAGATTCGATTTGCGACAATCTGCGAATCCCATTTACCACTACCGAATATCCCCCATAGGGAAACAAAAACGCATTTGCGCCCTTCCGCTCCTCATTTGGCGTTGGGGTCGGCGTATACTCCTGCGCCACAAAAAGGCTACAGTCAGTCTGCTGCTCATCTGTCAAATCGATCATATCGCTGGGCCAAAGAATATAATCGTTTACAGGCGGCGTTAAGATTCTTTCCCGATAGCAGGGATACATTTTGTCGCTGCAATTGAATCGTTTTACAAAAAACTGTTCTCCGGTAATGATGTTGGTAAGCAGTGGGCTGATATGCCCTTCTCCATTATCTCCGCATAATGGGTCTTGCACATATTGTCCACTCCATTCATAGATTCCGCTTCCATATACTGTGCTGCAGTACAAGTCGCTCTGGCTATAGTAACCTTTCCTTTTCATTGGGCAATAGCCTCCAATTGTTATAACTGGATTCGTTATTTGCGTCCAAACAACTCCTTCAGGAATCCTTTTTTCTCTGGCTGCCTGCGCTCTGACCAGTTATCAGACCGTGAGGAAGAACCTCCCTGTTGAGAAAGACTGCTTCGGTCTTCCGATGTCAGCCGCCGAGAACTCTGACGCAGTGCGTTTGCACGCTCCCTTTTCTCTGCTTCTTCCTCGGCGCGCGCCCTCTTCTCTTCCACACGCTTTCTTTTTTCTGCCGCCTTGCACTCACTCAGCCATTTACGGACCGCTCTGGATTCAATGCCCTTGTCATGGACATAGTCTTCCGCTTGTGAAAAATATGGCTGTTTGGCTAGCAGTTTACTTTGCCGTACAACAAAAAACTCATCTACCTGAAGAATGCGGGGCGCTGGTGTCAGGTGGTCGAACAATTCGAAGCTGTTTGCATATCGAGCCGAGCCGATTAGAATCCAGACATCCAATGGAACAGGCTTGCGTTCGTTGTCCATTTTCATACATTCCTCGCAAACTGCGATACTCACAGCTTTTACCAGCGAGGTGTTATTGCGGGAGAAAGAGCCGCGTTCGATCAACTCTAAATATTCGGAAACGACCTCGCCGTAGTCTTGATCTTGAAGCGCTCTTCTAATTGCAAGAATCACTTCTAAACGTTCTTCGTCATCTGTCAGGATCACAACCTTCATCCATCTGGACAGAGTCTCTGTGTTCCCACAAGATACGTGCAATTCTTTCTCCAACGAACGAAGAATCGCGTCCGTAAGTTTTCCTTCCTCAATTTGAAGTCTGAACTTACAGAAAAAAGCCTCCAGGTATTCTAAGAACGACTCATCTCCGTCACCTTTGAACACGTCCATAATCTGGTACATATGTGCAAACATATTACATTTTGCAGAGTTGAGCGTCATCGCCTTGTATTCAGGAAGGTCTTCATATGCAAAATCCTCAAAACGTTTCCGTTCCCAATACGTCTCTTTCGCCGCCTGCTCATACTGCTGCTGATTTTCCACACCATACAGCTTGCCCATCAAATGCATCAGTGCGTCGTATGCAGGAACACCCTCGCCTTTCTTCTCAACTGAAGCGTCATATAGCGCCCAGGCTTTAGCGTCGATCAGATCTATGGTCTTTGCTCGGCGTGTCATAAAACTGGTTTCATCCAGCAGTGAGGAAAGCGTCTGCCATGTGACCTCTTTGCCAGACAATGCGTACTTTGCATAGTAGCAATCCAAAATCTGGAGCCCCTTGTCGTTTTTCGCCAAGGTTTGGCTATATCTCGCAAAGATGTCTTTGGACATGTGGGTAAGCATTTTGGCCGCCTCTTCCACAGAAAGTGTGCTGAAGCGATAGATATTATACTGCTCCCCGGAATCTGCCAAACGAGCAGTTGCAGGAACCGCCAGACGGTCGGCGAGATTTGCCTCGCTTTCTTCCGTCAGGAACATTTTTCTCGCACGAACCTCGTCGAGCATATCACTGATATACTCATCCATCCGTTGGCTGCCATACGTTTTTGAACGCAGTGCGTCACTCAAGCGGTTGTCAAGTTCTTCGTCACCGAGGTCGCTCAATTTAACTTTCTCAATCAACTGGTGAGCGATTTTAAGAACCAGTTCATTTGAAGCCGTTGGATCTCCTAACTCCATTGCCAGCTTATCCAACTGCGCAAAATACTGCCTGGCATCGATGCTCGTACAATTCCGCACCGCAAAGTCAGAAAAGCCCATCCGCGCAATCTTTCGTTCCGCGCGCTGCGTAAGAAGATTGTTCTCTCCGGTCTGCGGAATAATGTACGTTTCATGCTTTGATGCAAACTCAGAGAAAATGATATTTTTGCTGTCCGATGTGTTGGATATTGCCGAAGCAATTGACAAGCTCTTTCTGACGTAATGCGGAAGCCCAAAATAAATGCAATACAGAATTGCCTGCATCTGTTCTTCGGAACCATCGAATTGGATAAAGAGCGGCTTTGCTGCTTTTCGCTCAGAAAATTGGCAATATACGCATTGTATCAGTGTGAGGTAGGTTTCCGGCGTGAGACCCGCTGTGCGCATAGCCTGTTCCAGAGTAAGTGCAGCATTCCTGTGCAATTGCGTTTTTTGTGTGCTTGCGGTCTGCTCATCTTCAGCAAAGTTACTCCTGTCAATTGTAAGAAATGTGTTCGGATCCCCAATCACGTCTTCTTTCTTCCAGGAGAAAATATAGGCGTGAGAGAACATGTTGGGGCGTCCGAGCCGATCTACTAATCCGTATTGTGTCCTGCTCACGTATACAAAGGACCCATCCCCGGTAATTTCATAGAGATTGAGAACGTTCCCTCGTTCATCGACCATGGGTGCCTGAATTGTTGCATTTGCATTTTGCAGACTTACGCAGCCATTATATGCCTCAGAAGGAATATTGTCGCTTACTGCAACAGGCTGCCAGCCCGAACTGATCTTGCCGCCAACTTCTTGAACTGCATTGGTATAGCAGCATTGCATAATATTTTCTGTCATGGCAACTCCCTTCCATGCTCGGAATACTCAATTAAATGTGTTCCCAGCAGTATCCGCAACACCGGCATCTCCGTGTCACATGTAACCGCTTCTTAAACGGCCCCCAGCCAGACGTGACATATTGTTCGTCCTCTGGGATATCTTCTGTGTCCAGACTGTTGCAGTTCGGGCAGGGTACTTTCGGTTTTGTTGGATCATCAATCGGAACATTGACACCAATGTATCCGAGCTTGTGGAACAGCCACAGGAGCGGCTCCTCTACACGCTTGGGCAAAACCGGACCGACAGGGAACTGATACTTGTCTCCATTCGGTCGTGTGCCTTCCCCAACATCACACCCCAGCGCTGTAAAAGCAAAATACGCATACGTGGAATAGTTTGTCTGCATCTGTTGGGCAAGTACAAGTTCATTGCTCTGAATGAATTTGTAAAGTTCATTCAAAATGGGATTGTATTCCTGCGCATTAAACAGCGGTCTATTGAAACCGCTCTCATCCTTTATGCCGTGCACATCATCGAGCAGCATCCGCTTCAGATTTTCGCTCAGCACGTTCTGCACCGCCTGTGTATCTGCCTTGGAAATACATACGGCAAACGGAATATCGCACTTCTCATTATCACGATTGCGGCACCAGATGGTTTGCATTATATCAAGAACTGTAGCAGGTTCATCGAGTCGGTTTCCGTGATTCATGACCCCGCTGACAACGTCAAACTGCATCGGGTCAATCAGGACAATTACACCATCTGCATGTTCTACAAACGGCGCAAACTTGTTTACCAGAGAGCTGGAAGTAAACACTTCGCCCGCGACATCATAGAGGACAAACGTTTCCGTCACGCGTCCATACTCCTTTGCATCACGAACCATCTCGTAAAACAACGGCTGTTGAAACCTTGTTGCAGGGGTTGAACCCGGCAGCGGCTCATTCGCAAGAATTGCATTATTCTCTAAAAACGTCCGAACACCGGTATTGTTTACAATTGCAGACAGACCGACCTTCACTGCGTAGGTTTTCATTCTCTTGAGGAGCTGAGACAGATAGACGGTCTTGCCCGCGCCAGTAATGCCGACAACGGTTGCAAACTTCACTGTATGTTTTCCGTAGTTGTCCGGAAGTGGATTGTGGCAATGTCTGCATACACGGCGGTTGCAGGTTTCTCCCGTAACAAGTTCTATCTGCGTTACCATTCCCTGATCGTCGTAGATGAAATAGTCGCCATTGTCCTGCTTCTTCAAATATTTTTGGTGTGCCTGCTTTGCCGGATCAATGATTCGTCTGCGATATGCTTTCACGCGCAGAACTTCGTCCGCAGGATTATACTCAGTCGTTCCATTGAAGTTCGCCCAGAAAGCTTCATACACGGGGTCTTCCGTTTCCGCGAAAAATTCCCAGTCATAATACTTGCTCAGGATTTTTTCTTTATCCGGACCGCGATATCTGGCCTGAAAGTCTTCCATGTCGTCATACTCATCCGGAAGAATGTCTGGCTCGCCCTGGTTTACTTTCTCGGATCGGAATAACACCTCGCAGTCCAGCATCTTCCGAAAGCAATACGGGCAGGTAATTTCAAAGTTATGTTCACTTTCAAAGCTCATTATTTCGTTTTCAAAACTCATTCCATTCTCTCTTCTTTCTTGTTTAGGTTAGCTTTAGCCCTTTGTTTTTGGAAACGACTTCAGGCTTTGTCTCCGTTTTGATATAAACGATACCTTGCTCGACCATCTCTCTTGTGATTGGGACGGCAAGGTCTCTCACACGATATGTGAGATCCCCGTCTACATATTCTGTATGAAACCCATTTGGGAACGAAATTGTATAATATCCCGTATGCACAGCGCGTTTCTTGAACAAGCCCTCCATTCTTGTCTGCGCCTCAACACATATGTGTACTTCCATTGGAATGTTGCAGGATGCAGAAATCATTGCTTGGTTCTGCGGTGCAAAAATAGAGCAAACTTTGTTTTCAACGCAGCAGCTGAACACCGTATAGCTGCAAGCTTCCGCATGAAGTGGGCAACCACCCATCTTCGCCTTATCGGCTGCCGTTACAAACCGAAGCCAAATGTTTGGTTGAATTTCCGTGTATCGATTTGGATGAATCGGTACTTTTTCCATGCGTCTGCACAGTTCTTCCATAAGGTCAACTGCGTCCATTTCAAACGGCGTTTGCACAAGAAGTACATCTTGACCTCTGGCATTATCCCATAGCAGATTTCTCGTCCCCTGTTCTCTGCGCAGATTCGTTGCATATCGCTGGGGATCATTCGGACAGTACTGATATTGCATAATTATGCTCCCTCCCCATTGACAAGGTTTTCTCTGGAGACCTCATAAATAACAAGCGCCTCTGCCGCACTGCTGGAACCTGTATTATAATAATAAGTTGAGGGAGCCAGATTGCTGTACAGGTTTTTATAGAGGGGCGTACCGATCTTAATAAGTATTGAAGACACGATTGGCTCTCCCAGCGCGAAATTTGTTTGAAGATATGTATATACCCCACTGCCGGTCAATTTCTTGCGGATGTATTGTTTTGCATCGGTCGGCAACGCGTCTTCGTTAAGCCTGCGCTCAAGTTCGTCCTCAAAAGCCGCGGAGAAGACCTCATCGCTGTCGATGATATCTTCCACAGTACCCTGCAGAAATTCTATAAGCTCCTGTGTGTTATGAATTGCCGCAAACGCAGTGAATATTTCATTTCCGCGGCGATCTATGAAATTGCGAATTTTCCTTTCATAGAATGCAGACATATTAGCATCGCGAACACCAAATACCTGTCTTCTGGACTGAAGCAGGCTGTTCCAAGCCTGTGCAACCTCTGATACAATCCGTCCCTGCTGCTGTAAAGCACTCACAAAAATTCGGATAAATGTTTCATCGCTGGACAGCATATACTTCAGTTGCTCTCTGGCCGCAATCAGCACCTGCGCATCCCCAGACGGGAGTCTTGTGTTGCTCATGATTTCCACAACATCGTCTATATGATCAGCGAGATACAGAATTTCTTCCTTCTTGAATGTATCGGCAAGAAATTTCCTGTAAGCATCGCCCCATTTTTGCCGAAGTGCAGAATTCATTTCAAGTTTTTCTCTGGCAGTACGGATCATTTCTGCCAGATACTGCTTCCACGCTCCCATTGTAAATTCATTAAAAGCATTGGCAGAGAGCATACTCATTTGCACCTGTGCAATGGCGTCTCGCCTTGGAAACAGCTCGAGCTGTTCTTCGGACGGAAGCAACGCGTACAGATTTGCCTGCGCATACTGATCCAGAATGGTAAACGTTCCGTTTTTGGTGAGCCCAAGTTTTTCGGCAAGTTTCGGATCATCCATGAGTTTGGGATCTGTATGGGGCGCGTTTTCTGCCAGAGACAGCAAGAGGTTTCCTACTACTACCTGTCCTATTTGCGAAATCGGTTTTTCTTCTCGTGCATAGCTTGCAGTTAAAACAGAATTGCAAAAAATGTTTGTAGTAATGCGGGTTTCTTCATTATTGGAAAGCGCAATTGTGGCAGAGATAATTTTGTATCCAATCTCCCAGTCCTCCAGAATTGCATTATCATTTCGCCTGTTGCTGAGCAGCAGCACGTTATTAACCGTTTTACGCAGCTCCTCATTGGTATAGAAGCAGCTTAAATAGTTTCGAATCTTTGCAGCTGTTTTTTGCCTGGTCAGATTTTCATTCAGGAGGAGACACAGCATATTCAAAAGATCCGTAGAATTCGGACATAGCAGCGCTTTTACGGTGTGGAGCACCGGCAGCCATGATAAAAAATCATCAAGGCTTTGCATGCTTGTCGTATCCAGAATAAAATAAACCAGCAGTTTACTGCGATCAGCGAAGTGCATCCTTGTTCCAAACAATGCAGACGCCATTTCTCTAACACCATTTTCAGACAAGGCCACGCCTTGTTCGCCTCCAACCGGCATTTCAAAATATGTGTTACCATCCGTCTTTTGAATGCACAGGAATTTCAGTTCGTCTTGATATTGCGGCCAGATCTGGAGTAGATTGGTCGAAACCGCCGTATGTGCATCGCTCGCATCTTTCCCCAGGTAGACAACGAGTTGGGGGAAATGAGGTTCTTTGCCGGTTACATCGCCTAGATTCTGACGATCAATTTGGCGCAGCCTTTCTTCAAAGTGGTGGATTAAGCTGTGCATATTAAGCGTTGTACTCATAAAAGAACCTCACAATCAGGTAAAATGCAAAGTGGAGCCGTATGATACTACGGCTCCACTTTGCTGATCATAAACTTGCCGTAGCGTAAATCAAATTCATGCCGTTAGATTCCGTTCTCTATGCAGAACGTATTAAACTGCTGCTTGACTTTCATGATAAAGTCAACGATCTCAGCCTTTTCAGGGAAAGCATCTGCACGCATAACCCACGCTTGAACCTTGGTGTCCGCTAACTCTTCCTTGAGCATTGTGCCGGTAGCCCTGATCTCAGGGGAGTTCTCGTTGTACCGTTCATCAACGCTCTTCTTGATTGTGGCTCTTATGTCGTCATTGAGCAGCGACTGGTAGCTCAGGAAACCCTGATAGGCAGGAATGGAACTGAAGGGGAATTCGTCGCCGCGCTTGGAAAGAATAGTTTCTGTAACAATGCCAAACTCACTCTTTCTGTAGACGACCATATAGCCTTCGAGCGTAATCACGCCGGTGAAGATCGCATCGCAGTAATCGCTGATTGCGCGGTTTCCTGCACCAATACGGGTAATCTTATCCTCCAACAGCTTGATTGCCTCATTTTTAGATGTGTTCGCATTTTTCAGATCATCTAGGCTTTTCTTTACGATTGCATAGTAGGCGGGTGCTGATACAAAATGATCCTTCAAAATGCTGAATTTCTTCTCTTCTGTCGGAGTATGACCATCACTTTTCAAGGCGTATTTTGTCGCTACCAGGGGAATTTTAGTATCTTTGAGCTGAGCAAGAATATCCTGTGCTGCCGCAAGATCCGTCGCCTTTGACATCTGCGCCGCCTTGGTTTTTGCCAGATCTATCTGTGCATCCAATGTCTTGATTTCATTCTCATCAAGAACGCAAATACGGTTATTACTATCGAAAATACCAGCTTTTCTGGCCTCGTCGAAAAGATTCTGCGCACTGCATACAAGATTGCGCATCGCATCAGGCGCATTCTCCAGAAGAAGCAATTTTTGAGGAGTCAGCGGAGGGAGTTTGCGCCAATCGTTGAACGACATACCAGGGACGTTCTTCCCCTCATAGTAGTGGCGACCAGCTTCGGACTCGCTGCTGAAGCAAATCTTCTCATATTCACTACAGTTGTTGTACGCGCTGAGAGGCAACGCGCATGCGCTGCACATAACATAGATTCTGTCTGTCAGTGCGCTGTCTTTCTCGCTCCACTTGCTATCTGGGTTGCTGCACATTCGTTTAGCAGCAGCCTTAATGGGTGCAGAAGAAGCGGGGAAGGAGAGAAACGCCAGCTCTCCAGTTTGAGTCTCGCGCCATACTATATCATTAAAGTAGAAGAGGGGGCGCGCTTTCGCTGTCAGAACCGTCATCCAGTCAGTATAGATTCTGTCGGCCAATTGTGCATTGTTGGTGATACCATACTTGTCCATCAAGAAAGCAGTAATTGTGCGATTGGCGAAATTGGAAAATGCCGTCTTTACAAAGAACGTATTGACCAACTTCGTGATCTTATTTTCGTCTTCGCCGATCCACACATCTTCATTCTCAAGGAAAAGACGCATGAAGGCATCCAACATACCCGGAACGTTGATTTTCTCAATTTCAGCATCCAGCGTATTCTTCAATTCCGCAATTGTCATCATCGGGATGGAAAACGCACCCTTTGCCTGCAAAATACTCTCGTTTGCGAGCGCTTCCCGGTTTTCCTTGAACGTGCTGTCCAGCGTTTCACAGACGTGGTTCAGCTTGAAATAATAAGCTGCGGTTCGTTCCTCCAGCTGCTTTCGGAACACGTTAAGCACCTGATCCAGCTTTTCATAGCAGCCTATTGCCAGCCTGTGCTGTTGGAGCAGCATCAGATAATACTCATAATCGCCGAAGCGCTTCGCGTCTGTATCAAACAAGCTGCGCTTCCTGCGGTTATCGAAGTCGGATTTTGCTCTGTCATAATCTTCCTGCCGCAAAGAGGTCTGCGCAGCTTCCTGCTCCCAGCGGGAGTTGTTTTCCTGAATCAGACCATCAATGACGTTCAGCAGATTGTGACTCCTTGCTGCGGAAACCAGACCATATGCAAACATCGGACCATAATTGATATTACAAATCAACTTA
>ERZ780137.1686-NODE-1686-length-11770-cov-4.208963_pt1 | contig 11770 bp, 10 predicted proteins | sample MGYA00511020_ERZ780137 | MGnify/ENA primary metagenome ERZ780137 (study PRJEB29588, sample SAMEA2157917) | human gut metagenome | biome: human gut; feature: human-associated habitat; material: faeces | place: Denmark | collected 2008/2010 ... | reverse complement strand
CACCAGTCCGTCGCCACCGTTATTGCCTTTACCGGCAAACACAACCACGCTTTTGGCGTATACATCGCCGCCCAAAAGCTCCGCCGCGGTTTCTGCAGCCGCACGCCCGGCGTTTTCCATTAAAACAGCCGTCGGCAGATAAAACTCCTCCGCCGCTTTTTTATCAAGCGCGCCCATTTCATGCGCATATACAAGTTTCATTTATTATCCCTCCAGAATTACCTGCGCCATTGCCAGCTCTTTGGTATGGCTTAATGTTAAATGTATTTTTTCTGTGCCAAGCCCTTTGGCGTAATCTTTAAAATAACCGTATAAAACAAGCTGCGGCCTGCCAAGCGCGTCGTTTATAACCTCTATTTCGGTCAGCCGCCCGCCGCGCAGCCCCGTGCCAACAGCTTTTACAAAAGCCTCCTTGGCGGCAAAACGTGCGGCAAAGCTGGCGTATGCCTGCACCCCGCGCGCCATGCAGTAATCCTGCTCGCGCTGAGTAAACACACGCGCGGCAAAGCCCTTCATGCCCAGCGCTCTTTTAATGCGGCTTACCTCTGCCAAATCGCAGCCGATACCAATAATCATATAAACTCCTTTTAACTCAACACATCATTTAGCGTAAACTAATCCATATTATGCTTATTTCCATTTTTACCTGTAAAATCCTGCCCGCAAAAGTGAACTTTATGCAAAAACGCCGGTGCAATTTCTTTGCAGGCAGCCAAAATTGCTGTATAATTGTGTTGCAGTAATTTTAAAGGAGGCTTTATTTTGTTATATAAAACCCGCGGAACCTGCTCCATAGCCATTGATGTGGAGGTAGAAAACGGCATTGTAAAACACGCGCAGTTTATTAACGGCTGCCCCGGCAATACCGCAGGCATTTCGCAGCTTGTGGCCGGTATGCCGGCAGAAGAAGTTATACGCCGCTTAAAGGGCATTAAGTGCGGCAATAAGCCAACCAGCTGTCCCGATCAGCTTGCCCTTGCGCTGGAGGAAGCGCTTAAAAGCCAAAACTAAACCCCAAACGCGCAAGCAAAAAACGCCATGCACAAAGCACGGCGTTTTTTTATTTTAGTTTATGCGTTTTTTAATTGAAACCTTTTATTCCTTACCTGCAAGGCGTTTGTAGGTTGCAAGGCGTTCTTTGGCGTCATGCTCTGTTTTTTCAAACAATGCTTCTGCCTGGTCCGGGAATTGTTTTAAGAGTGCGGAGTAACGTACTTCGCCCATTAAGAATTCGCGGAAGTTGCCGGTAGGCTCTTTGCTGTCGAGAATGAACGGATTTTTGCCCTGTTCCTTCAGTTCCGGATTGTAACGGTAGTTAGCCCAGTAGCCGCATTCAACAGCGTGTTTTGCTTCCAGCTGGCTCTTGCCCATGCCTGCCTTCAAACCGTGGTTAATGCACGGCGAATAAGCAATAATCAGGGACGGGCCGTCGTAAGCCTCTGCTTCGGCAATGGCTTTAAGGGTTTGGTTCTTATCCGCACCCATGGCGATTTGCGCTACATAAACATAGCCGTAGCTCATGGCCATCATGCCGAGGTCTTTTTTGCGGGTGCGTTTGCCGCTGGCCGCAAATTTGGCAATAGCCGCAGCCGGAGTAGCCTTGGAGGACTGGCCGCCGGTGTTGGAATATACTTCGGTATCAAATACCATTACGTTAATGTTTTCGCCGCTGGCAAGAACATGGTCAAGTCCGCCGTAGCCGATATCGTAAGCCCAGCCGTCGCCGCCGAAAATCCAGTGGCTGCGTTTTACAAAGTACTGGCCGAGGCCCGCAATTTCTTTTAAGAGTGCGTTATCGCTGTTTTCGGCAGCCAGTGCTGCTTTAAGCGCTTCGGCACGTTCGCGGGTGCCGTCGCTTACGTTCATGTTGTCAAGCCAGTTCTGCATAGCTGCTTTCAGTTCTTCGCTTACGGGCAGGTTCAGCGCTTCTTTTACGCGGTCAGCCACACGTTCGCGGGTATGTTTAACGCCCAGGTACATGCCAAGGCCGTATTCGGCGTTATCTTCAAACAGGCTGTTTGCCCAGCTCGGGCCGTGGCCTGCCGCATTTTTGCAGTACGGCATGGAAGGTGCGCTTGCGCCCCAGATGGAGGAGCAGCCAGTTGCGTTGGCAATCATCATGCGGTCGCCAACAAGCTGGGTAACAAGTTTGGCATACGGGGTTTCGCCGCAGCCTGCGCATGCACCGCTGAACTCAAACAGCGGCTGTTCAAACTGCACGCCTTTAACGGTGTTTTTATTCATCGGGTTCGGTTTGGGCGCAACTTTCTTCATTGCGTAATCCCAGTTTTCGGTTTTGGCAAGCTGGGTTTCCAAAGGTTTCATTACCAGGGCTTTTTCCTTAGCCGGGCAAACCTGAGCGCAGTTGCCGCAGCCGGTGCAGTCCAGAGGAGATACTGCCATATGGAATTTTAAGCCTTTGGCGCCGATAGCGTCCTTGCTGAGCATACCTTCCGGAGCATTGGCAGCTTCTTCTTCTGTCATCAGCACAGGGCGGATAACAGCGTGCGGGCATACAAACGCGCACTGGTTGCACTGAATGCATTTTTCCATCTGCCATTCCGGAACGTTGATGGCAATGCCGCGTTTTTCGTAAGCAGCGGTGCCGCTCGGGAAAGTGCCGTCCTCGTGGTCTTTAAACGCGCTTACAGGCAGTTTGTCGCCTTCCATGCGGTTCATCGGCACAAGAATGTTGTCGATGAAATCATTGCCGGATTTTGCAGCTGCTTCGGTATCGGCAGCGTCAGCCCAAGCAGCGGGAACGTCAACTTTTACAACGGCGTTAACGCCCATGTCGATAGCGGCGTTGTTCATGTCAACAACGTCTTTGCCCTTCAGGCCGTAGCTGTGTTCAACAGCTTCCTTCAGATATTTAACAGCATCCTCCAGCGGAATAATGTCGGCCAGTTTAAAGAACGCCGACTGCATAATCATGTTAATGCGTCCGCCGAGGCCGATTTGCTGTGCAATTTTTACAGCGTCAATAATATAGAAGTTAATATCATTTTTGGCAATATAGCGTTTAATCTGCCCGGGCAGATGTTTTTCCAGTTCTTCTGCGCTCCAGTTGCAGTTAAGAAGGAAAGTGCCGCCCTTTTTCAGCCCTGCGGTAACGTCGTATTTATCAACGTAGGACTGGTTGTGTACGGCTACAAAATCCGCTGCGTTGATAAGGTACGGAGAGCGGATGGGCTCTTTGCCGAAACGCAGGTGCGAAACGGTAATGCCGCCGGATTTTTTGGAATCGTAGGAGAAATAGCCCTGAGCGTACATATCGGTGTAATCGCCGATAATTTTAATTGCGCTCTTGTTCGCGCCAACGGTGCCGTCGCTGCCGAGGCCCCAGAACTTGCAGCTCTTGGTGCCTTCGCCGGTAACGTCAATTTCGTGGCTGGCTGCCAGAGAAGTATTGGTAACGTCATCAACAATGCTGATGGTGAAGTTGTTTTTCGGGTTTTCGGCTTCAAGGTTTTCGTAAACCGCCAGAATGTCGGTCGGGGTCAAATCCTTGCTGCCAAGGCCGTAGCGGCCGCCGATAATCAGCGGATTGCGGCCTGCGTCATAGAACGCGCCGCGCACATCCATGTACAGCGGTTCGCCGAATGCGCCCGGCTCTTTGGTGCGGTCAAGCACGGCAATGCGTTTAACAGTTTCCGGAATTGCCGCCATAAAATGCTTAACGCTGAACGGACGGTACAGATGAACGGCAAGTAAGCCAACCTTTTTGCCTTCGGCGTTCAGTTTTTCGGCAACGGTCTGAATGGTTTCGCAGGCGCTGCCCATGGCAATAATGATGTTTTCGGCATCCGGTGCGCCGTAGTAGTTAAACAGGCCATAGTTGCGGCCGGTAATTTTGTTGATTTCGTTCATGTAGTTTTCAACAATTTCCGGCAGCGCGGTGTAATAGCTGTTAACTGCTTCGCGGGTCTGGAAGTAAATATCCGGGTTCTGCGCCGTACCGCGGATAACAGGGTTATCAGGGTTCAGTGCGCGTTTGCGGAACTCTGCCAAAGCTTCCCAATCCAGAAGCCCTGCCAGCTTATCGTAATCCATCAGTTCAATTTTCTGAATTTCGTGCGAGGTACGGAAACCGTCAAAGAAATTCAAAAACGGCACGCGGCCCTTAATTGCAGATAAATGTGCCACGCCGCCGAGGTCCATAACTTCCTGCACGCTGCCTTCGGCAAGCAGGGCAAAACCGGTCTGGCGTGCTGCCATAACGTCCTGATGGTCGCCGAAAATGGAGAGGCTGCTGGTTGCCAGCGCACGTGCGGATACATGGAACACTGCCGGCAAAAGTTCACCGGCCATTTTATACATATTAGGAATCATTAAAAGAAGGCCCTGAGAAGCTGTATAAGTGGTAGTAAGGGCACCGCCCTGCAAAGAACCGTGTACAGCGCCGGAAGCGCCTGCCTCGGACTGCATTTCCTGAACCTTTACAGTCTGCCCGAACAGGTTTTTCTTGCCCTGGGCCGCCCATTCATCAACAACTTCCGCCATAGGCGAAGACGGTGTAATGGGGTAAATAGCTGCCACGTCGGTAAACGCATAGGATATATAAGCCGCAGCGGTATTACCGTCCATGGTTTTCATTTTTGTCATGTGGTTCCCTTCTTTCTCATCGTTATAACTGCTGAATTATGTGAGGATATGCAAAGTGCATATATAATTAGTATACACTATTTACAAGGGTTTGTAAATTTAAAGGCAGTGTATACAACAGCCTTTGTTAAACAAAAAAAGGCACGGCAAAGACCGCACCTTTTAAGCTGTAAATTAATTATACAATTTTTTCGCCATGGTATTCTTCGCCGCCGCCATCGGGAAGTTCGTTGTAACGGCGGGTCCACAGGTTTTCGTATTTAACGGCCTGTGCGTGGGTTGCGTCGGTGTTTTCCGGCAGTTTTTTTATAACTTTTGCCGGTACGCCTGCTACCAGGGAATACGGCGGAACGATGGTGTTTTTGGTTACAACCGCGCCGGCTGCCACAATGGAGCCTTTGCCGATAACAGCGCCGTCCAAAACGGTGGAGTGCATGCCGATAAGCACATGGTCTTCAACCGTGCAGGCGTGCAGAAGCGCGCAGTGGCCTACGGTTACATAGTCGCCCAGAATGCAGGCATGGCTGTCGGAAACGTGCAGCACGCTGTTATCCTGAACATTGGTATATCTGCCAACTTTAATTTCATTAACATCGCCGCGGATGGTTACGTTATACCATACGCTGCTGTATTCTTTCAGTTCTGCTTTGCCGATAACTACTGCGGTTTCGGCAACAAAAGCTTTCGGGTCAATTTTCGGCGAATTGCCTTCAAATTTTTTAATAAGCATTGTAAAATTCCCCCTTTTATGCTGCTTACAGCTTTATTGTATATTGTATACAAAATTTGTCAAGCTAAATCAGGGGTTTTACCCCCTTAATTTTAAATCTTTCACAAACTGTTCAGTTTTTAACAGTTTGTATGTTTAAATTTGCCACATACCTGCATTCAGGCCTTCTGCGGAACGCCGCGCACTTTGGTTAAATAAGTGTAAACACCGGCGCATACCAAAATTACGCCCGTTAAAACAAGTATCAGGCGCGTCGGCAAAAAGCCGCCCAAAAATCCGCCTAAAAGCGGGCCAACCACGCCGCCGAACTGCTGTGCGCTGGTTACAAGCCCAAAGGCCTTGCCGCGCACGGAAGGGTCGGTAACTTCAACCAGGCGGGCGTTAATATTAGGCACCGCCCCTGCGAGGAACAGGCCGTAAATAAAGGTTACCGCCGCATACTGCCAGATGTTGTACACAAAGAACTGGCACATATTTATTGCGCCCGCACAGATAAACACCATAAACAGCGTTTTGGTATAACCGCGCTTCTGCCCGCGGCTGCCCCAGTACGGCCCGGCGATAATACCGGCAATGCCCGCCAGCGAGAAGATAATGCCGGCAGTTTTAACAACATCGTCGTTAACAACGCCGCCCAACAGGTACGATACGTACATAGTAATCAACGGCTGCACAATCATTACGCATACCTGCACCAAAAAGAACATGCTCATTACAAACAGCAGCCCTTTATTTTGCAGTGATGCCTTTAAATCCGCCCAGATATGAATAACTTTGCCTTCACCCTTTTCGTGCTCCACATCGCGCACAAAGGCAATAACCATAATGGTTGCAATAAACAGCGCGCCCGCCGCGATATAAAACGACATGCGCATGCCGAACCAGGCGCTTACATAACCGCCGAGCATCGGCCCGAGGATGCTGCCGGAGGCAACGGCCGTCTGCATAAGCCCCATGCCCCAACCCATTTTAACGGCAGGCAGGGTTGAAGAAACCAGCGAAAGCGATGCCGGCACAAAACCGCTGACAAGGCCTGCCATAAGGCGCACGCCGAAAAGCTGCTCCGGGCTCTGGCACATGCCCATTAAAGCGTAAGTAACTGCCAGCCCGAAGCCCGCACGTATTGCCATCAGGCGCTGGCCGATACGGTCGGCATGGGCCCCCCAGTAAGGCGCCATAATGGCCGCCGTAAAAAAGGTAACGGAATAAATAAGGCCCGTCCATGAATTAACATCAGCCTGGGCTACGCCCAAATGCTGCAAAAGATATACCGGCAAAAACGGCACGCACATGGTATAGCTTGCACAGGTAAAAAACACGCACACCCATAAAACATACAAATTAAGCTTCCAGTGCAGTTTGCCGCCGCCGCGGTCCTCAAAAATATTCATCTATATCATCTCCGCACGATAATATCCTATATTAACATTTTAACATATCCTAAATATTAGTTGTGACATTTGTGTAAACTCCGCGTTTTAAACCGCTTATTGCGGCATAACCGCGGATATTGTATAATTAATTTATTACATTAATAAGGATGTGTGACCGTGAAAGGATTTAAAAAGCAGGAACTGGAAGAACAGGGCTTCATGGGCAGGCTGTTTGGCTCCAAGCCCCAGCAGAACGCCTTTGCAGAAATAAATAATATTTTAGCCGAAGCCAAAAGCGCGCAGGAACTGACAAAGGACGCAGCCGCCGCAATTTTTAAAAAGTGGGGCTGCAAATTCAGCGACACCAATATGGACCAGCGCAGCGCTATTTACCGCAAGGTTGCCGACAACGCTTTTTCAAGCGCGCAGAGCAAGGACGACCCTATTTTAAATGACCGCGCCCATATGGCGGAAATTTTGGAAATTCCCGAAAACCTGTGCCGCCTTGCCGATAACGGCGCTAAAAAATCCGCCTATTTTTCGCGCTGCCGCGGACTTGTAACCGGCGGGGAAAACCTTACCATCGCCGCTATTAACGAGCTGTTTGGCTATGATTACGAAGACGGCTTCGACTTCCGCAAGCAGGTTTTTAACGATTACTTTAACGGCGAGTTTGACCGCATTGCCGACGCCAAACGCTTTACGCCGGAGGACGAACAGCAGCTGCGCGATATGTGCGCCAAACTGGATATTCCCTACGAATTTAAAGCCAATATCGACAACGCTTTAACCAAATACCGCTATTTGTGGAACGCCGAGAACGCGCCTTTGGGCAATGTTAAAGTTGATTTTCCGCTGAAGGACGGCGAAATTTGCCACGCAGCAGGGCAGGCCGCTTTGTGCGAAGTTAAAACCGTTGCCAAAGAGGACAACTACTACCAGCTGACGCGCAAACTGCGCATCGATGAAACCATCTCCTTTAAGGGCGAACATATCGAGCATCCGCAGGTTATGGAAGAAACTGCCGTAATTATCGACGCCGGGTATTTGTTCTTAACCAACAGCCGCATTATTTATTTAAGCAAAAAACTGGCCAAACAAATCCGTCTGGACGATTTAAAAACAGCAAACCTTTCTACCAATATTATCGAAGCACACCAGAATGACGGGCAGAGCCTTTCCTTTAAAATGCAGGATGACGCTGCCGAAGTTATGTTTGCCATTCTGCGCCGCATTTTAAAAGACAGGAACCAGAAATGAAAGATTTAATCCGTTTCGTCCGACCGCAGGACGCCGCACGCATTTTAGAAATTTACGCGCCGTATATTACGGATACCGTTATCTCGTTTGAATATAAAGTACCGACACCGGAGGAATTTGCCGCGCGCGTTGAAGCCATCAGCAGCTGCTACCCGTACCTTGTGTACGAGCGCGAAGGCAAAGTTCTCGGCTACGCTTACGCTTCCGCCTATAATGAGCGCGTGGCGTATGATTACACGGTAGACCTGTCCGTTTATGTGGACGCTGCCTTTTGCGGGCAAAATATCGGCGAGTGCCTGTATGCCGCGCTGCTTGATATTTTAAAAAAGCAGGGTTACTATAACGCCTACGCCTGCATAACGGCAATTAACCAAAATAGTTTAAACTTTCATAAGCGCATGGGCTTTGAAGATGCCGGAACGCACAAACTTGCCGGGTTTAAGCACGGCCGCTGGCTGGACGTATGCTGGTACAGCAAACGCCTGAAGGCTGATACCAAAGCACCGCAGCCGTTAAAGCCTGTCAGCGCATTCAGCAATAACAATTTATTGCAGCCGCACGAAACCTATAAAAAATAAAAAACTTAAATTTACATAACAGGTAAAAAATAACCTGCCGCATTAATGCAGCAGGTTATTTTTTATTATTGACTGATTTTTATTTTTACAGCATAATATATAAGCCGTGACTCTTTCCGGTAGGAAGGAGGTGTCAAAATGTCTACAATAATAATCCCATTCTTCGTATCTGTCGCAGCAGGCATAGTATCGTACTATATCTGCAAGTGGCTGGACAGGTACTTATAACCACGGCCAGCACATAAAAAAACCGGGAGGTGCCGCTCCCCGGTTTTTTCTTTTGATGTGCCAAAATGTCTACATCAATCCCATTTCGTGCTTTCATTATAGCACGGCTTAATTTAAAAAGCAAATAGATAAGGCCTGCAACAATACGGTTTTTGCCGTATTATTTTCTGCACCCCTTGCATTTATCAAGGTATTCGCCAACAATTTTTACGGCGCAGTAATCGCCGCACATTGAGCAGGCTTCGTCGTCCGCTTTGTTCTTTTTATCGCGGTAAGCCTGCGCTTTAACCGGGTCAATGGCAAGTTCAATCTGTTTTTTCCAGTCCAGGTTTTTGCGCGCTTTCGCCATTTCCAAATCCCACGCTACGGCTTTGGGCAAGCCCTTGGCAACATCGGCCGCATGGCCTGCAATACGCGCTGCAATTACGCCTTCGCGCACGTCATTAATATCGGGCAGGCCCAAATGCTCGGCAGGCGTTACATAACACAAAAAGTCCGCGCCGCTCATGGCAGCCAGCGTGCCGCCGATAGCGGAGGTAATATGGTCATACCCAGGCGCAACATCCGTAACGAGAGGCCCCAGCACATAAAAAGGCGCACCGTGGCACACGCGTTTCTGCAGCTGCATGTTGGCGGCAATCTGGTTGTAAGGCACGTGTCCCGGCCCTTCCACCATTACCTGCACGCCTTTGGCCCATGCGCGCTGCGTCAGTTCGCCAAGGTTCAAAAGCTCCTGCAGCTGCGCGCGGTCGCTTGCGTCGGCCAGGCAGCCGGGGCGCAAACCATCGCCCAAACTAATGGTAACATCATATTCGGCACAAATGTCCAAAATTTCGTCATAGTATTCGTACAGCGGGTTTTCTTTGCCGTTGTGCAGCATCCAGCCGGTAATAAAGCTGCCGCCGCGGCTTACAACGTCCATCACGCGCCCTTCGCCGGTCAGCATGTCAAGCACGTTTTTGTTAATGCCGCAGTGTATAGTCATAAAGTCCGCACCGTCTGCCGCCTGCTGGCGGATAACTTCAAACAAATCTTCTTTCGTCATTTCTACAACGGCGCCGCGTTTTTTTATGGTTTCCACCGTTGCCTGGTAAATTGGCACCGTGCCCACCATAACCGTGCTGGCGCCGATAATGGCCCTGCGCGAAGCATCGATATTGTCGCCGGTCGATAAATCCATCACGCTGTCGGCGCCCGCTGCAATCGCTGCCGCCAGCTTTTCAAGCTCCGGCTCCGGGTCGGGATAGCTGCTGGAGGTGCCGATATTGGCGTTGACCTTAACGCTCAGCCCCTGCCCCACGCCGCGCGGGGTTACGTTTTTATGGTTTATATTAAGCGGTATGGCAATAGTGCCTTCGGCCACGCCCTTGCAGATAAATTCTTCCGTTACGCCTTCGTAGGCTGCCACCTGCTTCATTGCTTCGGTAATAATGCCTTTGCGGGCAAGCTGCATTTGTGTTGCCAAAAAATCACTTCCTTTACTGTTAATATTTCTATTATACAGTAAATCGGCGCAATACTCTACCGTTTTATGTTAATTTTTAAAATTAGTTTATAAATTTATTTAATAATAATTTTTAATTTTTCACAGAAAAGTCAACTAAAGCTAACCATTATGTGTTATAATAAAGGCAGTTAAGAAAACAGGAGGCGATTACATGTCACGCTTTACTTTACCACGCGATATTTACTATGGGCCGGGCGCCCTTGATGAATTGAAGGTTTTGGCAGGCCACAAAAAAGCCATGATTTTCACCGGCGGCAGTTCCATGCGCCGCGGCGGCTTTTTGCAGAAAACCGAGGAGGTTTTGAAAGCTGCCGGACTGGAAACCGCTTTATTTGAAGGCATCGAGCCCGATCCTTCCATAGAAACAGTTATGAAAGGCGCACAGGCCATGCGCGAATTTGAGCCGGACGTTATCGTTGCTATCGGCGGCGGCTCCCCTATCGACGCAGCCAAAGCCATGTGGGTATTTTACGAACACCCCGATAAAACCTTCGAGGATATTAAAACACCGTTCACCATGCCCAAACTGCGCAACAAGGCAATTTTCGTAGCCATTCCGTCCACCAGCGGCACTGCTTCGGAAGTAACTGCCTTTTCCGTTATTACCGATTACTCCAGCGGCATTAAATATCCGCTGGCCGATTTTGAAATTACCCCGGATATTGCCGTGCTTGATACCGATATACCGCTGACCATGCCGCCCAAGCTTACCGCGCATACCGGCATGGACGCTTTAACCCACGCACTGGAAGCCTATGTTGCCACTGCGCGCAGCGATTTTTCGGACGCGCTGGCTCTGAAAGCCATCGGCGATATTTTCGACAGCCTTCTTGACAGCTACCACGGCGACAAAGAAGCACGCGGCAAAATGCACATTGCCCAGTGCCTCGCAGGCATGGCGTTCAGCAACGCGCTTTTGGGCATTGCCCACAGCCTGGCACACAAAACAGGCGCAGTATTCCACATTCCGCACGGCTGCTGCAACGCAATTCTTTTGCCGTCCGTTATCCAGTACAACTCCCGCGTATGCATGAACCGCTATGCAGCAGTTGCACGCTACCTGGGCCTGCCCGGCGGCACCGACAAGCAGCTTACCGATTCGCTTGTTAAAGCCATCTGCGCATTAAACAAAGAACTTGGCATTGAACAGACCTATCAGGCTAACGGCGTAAGCGAAGAGTTGTTTAAAGAAAATGCAGAGGCAATAGCCCACAACGCTGTGCTTGACCCCTGCACCCTTGCCAACCCGCGCCCGATTGACGACGAAGCCATGCTTAAGGTTTTAACCTGCGCATACTACGGCAAACCCGTAACCTTCTAACTTGCAGGCTTATGCCTGATATTTAAACACTAACCGCTGCTTTTTACGGCAGCGGTTTTTTATTTTGCAAACCCCTTACACCCATATAAACGGATTTTGCGCCTTAAAAATTTACCTACCTGTAAAATTTTTTTATTTTCCGCCCGTAAAAATTTTTTGGCAATTTTT
>ERZ780137.1675-NODE-1675-length-11832-cov-3.211854_pt1 | contig 11832 bp, 10 predicted proteins | sample MGYA00511020_ERZ780137 | MGnify/ENA primary metagenome ERZ780137 (study PRJEB29588, sample SAMEA2157917) | human gut metagenome | biome: human gut; feature: human-associated habitat; material: faeces | place: Denmark | collected 2008/2010 ... | reverse complement strand
TCTCAAAAAGGATCACGGAGCCGATCATGGAGCTCGCAACACTTTCACAGAAGATGGCCGATCTGGATTTTGATGCAAAATATACCAGCGGCGGAAGCAACGAAATCGGTGTACTGGGAGAGAACTTTAACCGGATGTCAGAAAGACTTGAGCAGACGATTTCCAATCTGAAAGAAGCCAACTATAAATTGCAGAAAGACATTGAACAGAAAGAAAAACGAGAAAATATGCGAAGCGAATTCCTGGGGAATGTTTCCCATGAACTGAAGACGCCGATTGCCCTGATCCAGGGATATGCAGAAGGTCTGAAAGAAGGAGTCAATGATGATCCGGAGAGCCGGGAGTTCTACTGTGAAGTCATTATGGACGAGGCAGGAAAGATGAACCGGATGGTGAAGAATCTACTTGCCCTGAACCAGCTGGAATTTGGTGAGGATGATGTACAGTTTGAACGGTTTGATATTACTTCATTGATTTCGGGTGTCCTGCAGAGTCTGGATATTCTGATCGAGCAGAAAGAAGCACAAGTGATTTTCCGCCACAAGAACCCTGTTTATGTCTGGGCAGATGAGTTTAAGGTTGAGCAGGTTGTCCGGAACTATGTCAACAATGCACTGAACCATGTCGATGGTGAGAAGGTGATCGAGATTAAGATCACCAAGGAAAATGATATGGCAAAAATTACCGTATTCAATACCGGAACGCCGATTCCGGAGGAAGATCTGCCACATATCTGGGAGAAATTCTATAAGGTTGATAAGGCAAGGACCAGAGAATACGGAGGAAGCGGGATCGGACTTTCCATCGTGAAGGCGATCATGGATTCCCTGCACCGGGAGTGCGGTGTGATCAACCACGAGAATGGTGTTGAATTTTGGCTGGAATTGGATATAAATAGCAAATAACAGTTGTTTCGTTGTTTGAAAAATGCTATACTGTTAAAAGTATTAACAGTTATTTCTCAAGGAGAGATGGTATGAAAAAGTTAAGAGCAAAGCTGGGTATGGGTTTGCTGTTTTCGGCACTTGTGTTGACGACCGGGTGTGGCGAGAAGGCAATTCAGCTCACGGACGAAGAAGAGGGGCTGATCGTGGATTACACGGCACATGTGGTGTCGAAGTTTAATACCAGACAGCCGGACGGACTGGTTTATGTCGATACTTCGCAGGAAGAGGAAGAGAGCGAAGAACCGGTTGAAACAGGAGCAGAAGAAGAGACGACAGAACAGGATGCTGTTTCGCAGATGGGACAGAATGACGGACAGGCGCAGGAGGAGGCACAGCCGGTTTCCATGACACTGACCGAAGCACTTCAGATTGCCGGGGTGGACGCGCAGGTGACTTCCACAGAACTCAGACCTTCGTATGAAGAGGGCGACTATTACGCAATGGATGCTTCCGCGGGAAAGATGTTCCTTGTCGTGCATGTGACGCTGAGCAATCAGACGGCGGAAGATATAAGCGTTGATCTGCTTTCGGGACAGCCGCAGTTCGGGGCGGAGGTCAATGGCGCCGGAGCGGTTTCTGCGGAGATGACGGTGCTGTCCAACGACCTTGCAACCTATCAGGGAACACTTGCGGCAGGCAGCAGTGTGGATACGGTCCTTTTATTCCAGGTTCCGGCGGATGGCGTGACACAGGTGGATACGCTGACACTTGACCTTACATGGAACGGGAACAGTTATACGATCCCCTGTCTGTAAGCGGAATCCGGAAAAAACCAGATTCTGTGAAAAAAACGGTGCAGAATAAGTCGTATTATGCTATAATAAATTCAGTTATACAAGAGTACTTCGGGAGGAAATGTCGATGGAGACAAATATTTTATTGGAAAACGGAACAAATGAGCTGGAAGTATTAGAGTTTACGCTTAATGATAATCATTACGGAATAAATGTTGCCAAGATTCGTGAAATCTTATCTTATCAGCCAGTTACACCGGTGCCGAACGCACACGAGAGCGTGGAAGGTATTTTTATGCCGCGTGACACCATGATCACGGTAATCAGTCTGAAGAAGAGCCTTGGTCTGCCGGAAACGGATGAACAGGGACTGTTCATCATTACAAACTTTAATAAATTAAATATCGCGTTTCATGTAGATACCGTAGTCGGAATACACAGAGTTTCCTGGGCGGAGATCATCAAACCGGATTCTACGATCAACGCGACTGAGAGCGGTGTTTCTACCGGCGTGATCAAGATGGACGACAAGCTGGTCGTAATCCTTGACTTTGAAAAGATCGTAACAGATATCAGCCCGGAGACAGGACTGAAGGTATCGGATATTGATGAACTCGGTGAGAGAAGAAACAGAAGCGATTCCCCGATCCTGATCGCGGAAGATTCCCATCTTTTAAGCAAGCTGATCACAGACAGCTTAAAGAAAGCGGGATATACAAACCTGATCGTTACGATGGACGGACAGGAAGCATGGGACAAGCTCCAGGAATATCAGAAGGAAGGCGATGTATTCGACAGAGTACATTGCATTATTACAGATATCGAGATGCCGCGTATGGACGGACACCGTCTTACAAAGCTGGTAAAGAGCGATGAAGATTTACAGAAGATACCGCTTATCATCTTCTCATCTCTGGTAAACGAAGAAATGCGCAGAAAAGGTGAAGCGCTTGGAGCGGACGCACAGCTTACAAAGCCTGAGATCGGAAAGCTGGTATCAGCGATCGATGATCTGATTGATAAGCATGTAAAGTAAGCTTTTTTAGAGGTTAAATAGGGGATGTGATTTGAACAGTCACATCCCCTAATGAGTATTAGAGAAAAACGGGGGTGCTGTTTGTGAGCAACACGGAAGAATATTTGGATGATTTGCTGGGATCGCTTTCTGACGGCGAAAAGAAAGAGGAAGCAGAAACCACAGCAGAAGAGACACCAGAAGTAACGCCGGAAGACAATGATGCGTCGGATATCATGGATCTGGAAGGAACTTCGGCTGAGGATGAAGAATTTTTAAAACAGTTTGAGCAGGAGCTTGCAGGAACTTCACAGGATGATCTGATGCAGCAGTTTGAACAGGAGCTGGGCGCAGATCAGGGAAATAAAGAAGAAGCGGTATCGGATGATACACAGGCACTGATCAACGATCTGGATGATATATTAAACGGAGACAGTGATGGCGGGTTCGAGGAACCGACACCTGACGCGGTGGAGGAACCGGAGATCCAGGCAGAGGCGGAAGCACCGCAGGCGCCAGAGGAACCGGAGATCCAGGCAGAGGCGGAGGCACCGGAGGGTACCGATGAAGATCTGATGGCACTTCTGTCCGGAATGACAGGAAGTGATGAGCTGGCAGATGCCGGGGCAGAACCGGAGATACCCGGAGCCGCACCGCAGGAGCCACAGGAAGAGTCGGAACCGGAAGCGGGTGCATTGGACACATCGGATGACCTGTTTGGCCTGGATGGACTGGACGGCCTCGGAGACGGCGGTATTTTCGGAGACGATGAACCGGCTGCAACGGAAGATAGTGCAGAAGCAGACGAAGCGCCGCAGGAAAAAGAGACTGGAAAAGCAAAAAAAGAGGAAAAGGGCGAAAAGAAAAAAGGCGGATTCCTTCAGAAACTTTCCCTGATCCTGTTTGGCGAGGACGAAGAAGAAGACGAGCTTTCGGCGGATGACGAAAACAAAAAGCTGTTAAAGGAACTGGACGCTGCCGGAGAGACAGATTCCGGTGCGGTAAAACCGGAAGATAAAAAGGCGAAAAAGAAACGGGAAAAAGCCGAAAAGCAGGAACAGAAGAAAAAGGAAAAAGAGGCAAAGAAAGCCGAGAAAGCACAAAAAGCGGCAAACAAACCGAAGAAAGAAAAGAAGCCGAAAGAAAAGGACAATACGCCGCCATTGCCGAAAAAACCGGTGATCCTGATCGCGGTACTGGCGATTTCCATTTTCGCGCTGATCCAGCTTGGAAGCAGCGCGGTGGGATATTCCGTGTTTAAAGGAGAGGCGCAGGACTCTTACAAACAGGGAGATTATGTGACAGCGTACGCAAAACTGGAAGGCGCGAAGATCAAATCGGCGGACGAAGATTTTTACAACAGAACAGCGCTTCTCGCAGCAATACAGGAAGAATATGATTCTTATCAGAGCATGATGCAGATAGGGAAAACAGAGATGGCACTCGACTGCCTGATCCGTGGCGTCGGAAGATGCGATAATCATGCGGAAAAGGCAGAAGAATACGGTGTGACGGCAGAGGTGGATGAGTTAAAGAATCAGATGACCCAGACACTGACAGACACCTTTGGCGTGGATGAACAGCAGGCGTTAGAGGTATATGGACAGCGTGACCGTACAGATTATACACTGGAACTGAAAAAAATACTGAAAGCATCGGGCATGGAATAGGAGTTTATATGATAGCGATTGTGGATTATGACGCTGGAAATTTAAAGAGTGTGGAAAAGGCACTGGCTTATTTACAGGAAGAGTCGGTGATCACCAGAGATTTTAAGGAGATTGAAAAGGCGGACAAGGTGATTCTGCCGGGAGTCGGTTCTTTTGGAGCGGCGATGGACAACTTAAAGAAATATGAGCTGGATAAGGTGGTAAAAGAGGTGACCGCTTCCGGGAAACCGTTTCTTGGTATCTGTCTTGGACTGCAGCTGTTGTTTAACGGCAGTGAAGAGAGCGAAGGCGTGGAAGGACTTGGAATCCTTGATGGTGACATTTTAAGGATCCCGGACACACCGGGGCTTAAGATCCCGCATATCGGCTGGAATTCGCTGACACTTAAAAATAACGGACGGCTGTTTTCCGGTCTTACGGAAACACCTTATGTCTATTTTGTACATTCTTATTATCTGAAAGCGAAAGATGAAACGATCGTAAAGGCAGTCACGGAGTATGCGACCGAGATCCATGCGTCCGTAGAAAAAGATAACGTATTCGCATGCCAGTTCCATCCGGAAAAAAGCGGCACGACCGGTCTTTCCATTTTGAAAAACTTTGCGAAGACAGAGGGAGGTGTCTGCTGATGTTTACAAAAAGAATCATTCCATGTCTGGATGTCAACAACGGAAGAGTGGTAAAGGGCGTTAATTTTGTAAATTTAAGGGATGCCGGAGACCCGGTTGAGATCGCGGCGGCTTATGATAAGGCGGGAGCGGATGAAGTGGTGTTTCTGGACATCACGGCGTCTTCGGATGCGCGTGGAACGGTTGTGGATATGGTACGGCGCGTGGCGGAGAAGGTATTTATCCCGTTTACGGTTGGCGGAGGGATCCGCACCGTGGAAGATTTTAAGGTGCTGCTTCGCGAAGGCGCGGATAAGATATCGATCAACTCCTCGGCGATCAACACACCAAACCTGATCACGGACGCGGCAGACAAATTTGGAAGCCAGTGTGTGGTGGTCGCGATCGATGCGAGAAGACGGGCGGATGGTTCCGGCTGGAATGTATACAAAAACGGCGGAAGGATCGATACCGGTCTGGATGCTGTGGAATGGGCGATGAAAGCAGATGCCCTTGGCGCAGGTGAGATCCTTCTGACCAGTATGGACTGCGATGGAACGAAAGCAGGCTATGATCTGGAACTTACCAGACAGATCGCAGAGAATGTCTCTGTTCCGGTCATCGCTTCCGGCGGTGCGGGAACAAAGGAGCACTTTTATGAAGCGCTTACCGAGGGAAAAGCGGATGCAGCACTTGCGGCATCACTGTTCCATTACAAAGAACTTGAAATCATGGATTTAAAAAATTATCTGGCAGACAAAGGCGTATCTGTGCGCAGATAGCATGTCGGATGAAGCAGATGGAAATAAAAACGGGAGATTTGCGGTGACGCAAATCTCCTTTTGCAGGAGATGAAAGAATATGGGAATGATCACAAATGACTGGCTGGATGCCATATCCGGAGAATTTAAAAAGCCGTATTATCGGGAGCTTTATAATTTTGTGCGGGAAGAATACAGTAAGACGACGGTGTATCCGCCGGCAGAGGATATTTTTAACGCGTTTCATTTTACACCGCTTGGCAAGGTGAAGGTGCTTCTTCTGGGGCAGGATCCGTATCACAATGTCAATCAGGCGCATGGCCTGAGTTTTTCGGTGCTTCCGGAGCAAAAGGAGATCCCGCCTTCTTTGCAGAATATTTACAAGGAGCTGCATGATGATCTGGGATGCTACATCCCGAACAACGGTTATCTGAAAAAATGGGCGGATCAGGGCGTGCTGCTCTTAAACACGGTACTTACAGTGCGTGCGCACCAGGCAAACTCACATCAGGGCAGAGGATGGGAGGAGTTCACCGACTCGATCATCCGCGCGGTCAATGAACAGGACCGCCCGATCGTATACCTGCTCTGGGGCAGACCGGCGCAGATGAAAAAGTCGATGTTAAATAATCCGAAACATCTGATCCTGACAGCGCCGCATCCGAGCCCGCTTTCCGCGTACCGTGGATTTTTCGGCTGTAAACATTTCAGCCAGACAAATGAATTTTTGAGAAAAAACGGTGTGGAACCGATCGACTGGCAGATTGAAAATATCTGAGAGACCGGGAAAATACCCGATAAAATGAGGAGTGCCCCGACATCCTTTCGGATACCGGGGCTATTATGAAAAAATTAATCAATTGATAATGCCGTAAGTTATATGTTTTATTTCTCTTTCGATGGTTCTATCATAGCAAACGAATATGAACAAAGTATGAATAATAAATTAACAATTTTTTAGTAATTTAAAACAAAAAAACAGAAAAAAATACAAAAAAATTGGTTAGGTTATCCATACACCTGAAAAGACGGTTTTACTTGTGGAAAATGCTTGAAAATATAAAGAGAACGGCCTAAAATGACGATATAAAAGAAAACAGGGATGTTTGATTCATAACGAACAGGTTATTGTATTATTTCAAAGGAGTGAGATATATGGCAACAATTTCTGGCTATAATTCATATTCAATGGGAGTTTTGTTTTCTGGTCTAAACACTACATCATCTAAGAATTCATTGTTTTCGAACAGTATGTCAGGAAGTGATATACTTGGAATCAATTACAGTGACTGGGCAACAATCAGATCGGGCAGCTATTTTAAATTGTTAAATGCGTATTATGGGAAAGGTGGACAGGTCAGTGCTTCAGACGATACAACATCTTCCTCAACGTCAACATCCAAAGACAGCACCAGGACACTCGCTGTGATTGAGAGTGATGCGAAGAGTGTGGAGAAGTCGGTTGCAGCTCTTCAGGAAACAGGGGATAAATCCTTATTTAACGAAGTGACAAAGACAGATGAAAATGGAAACAAGACGACCGGTTATGATACGGATGCTATCTATAAAGCTGTTAAAAACTTTACAGACAGCTATAATAGTCTGATTGATGAAGTGGGCAATTCCAATACAAAGAGTATTTTAAGAGCCGGTGCCAGCATGGTGAATGTGACAGAGGCAAATCGTAAATCACTTTCTGATATCGGTATTTCCATAGGTGCAGACAACAAGCTTACCATTGATGAAGAAAAGTTTAAGAAGACTGATATGAGTAAGGTAAAGGCAATGTTTGCAGACAGCAGCTACTATGGAACAGAAGTGAAACGGCAGGCAGGCCGTGCAGAGTCTTATGCAAAGAGTGAGGCCGCAAAGGCGAATACCTATCAGAAATCAGGTTCTTATACCTATAATTACAGAACAGGCGAACTTTATAACTCTACGATCTGATCGCAGAGCTGCAGAAAAATATGCTGCTGTTTTCATACATTTTGAAAGCGGACAGCAGCGGTCATACTGGTATGATGTGATCCGGACGGTGGAAGGATTATATCACGCAATCATTTATGAGAAACTCGGATTGGGTTTCTCATAAATTTTGCAAAAAAATAATCAGTGCACCGGAAAAAAAGATTGCACAATGGGGCGATGTATGGTCAAATAATATATAGTGTAAAAATGGATGTTGACATCTGGCAGAATAGAAAATATTTGAGATAGATGAAATGGAGAAAAGAATGGCAGCAAAGAAAGTAGTAGTCGGTATGTCAGGCGGTGTGGATTCCTCTGTGGCAGCATATCTTTTGAAGGAACAGGGATATGATGTGATCGGTGTGACCATGCAGATCTGGCAGGATGAGGATGAATTTGTGCAGGAGGAGAGTGGCGGATGCTGTGGTCTTTCGGCAGTGGATGATGCCAGAAGAGTGGCAGACCGTCTTGGAATTCCTTATTACGTCATGAATTTCAAACAGGAATTTAAAAAAAATGTCATGGATTATTTTACTGCGGAATATTTAAAAGGCAGGACGCCAAATCCGTGTATTGCATGCAACCGTTATGTAAAATGGGAAGCATTGTTAAATCGGAGTCTTGCGATTGGTGCGGATTATATTGCAACCGGGCACTATGCGAGGATCGAGCAGCTTTCCAATGGAAGATATGCAATTAAAAATTCCGTGACAGCAGCCAAAGATCAGACGTATGCACTTTACAATCTGACACAGGAACAGTTGTCACACACATTGATGCCGGTCGGTGCCTATCATAAAGATGAGATCCGTAAGATTGCAGAGGAGATCGGTCTTATGGTTGCACATAAAAAAGACAGTCAGGAGATCTGCTTTATCTCTGACAATGATTATGCCGGATTTATTGACCGGGAATGCGGCGATCAGGTACCACCTCCGGGAAATTTTGTTCTGACAGACGGAACTGTAGTCGGAAAACATAAAGGGATTACGCATTATACGATCGGACAGAGAAAGGGACTGGGTATTGCATTCGGGCATCCGGTATTTGTCACGGAGATACGGCCGGAGACAAATGAGGTCGTACTTGGTGAGAACAGAGATGTATTTACTTATGAACTGGATGCAGATCATATTAATTTTATGTCGATCCCGGATATTCAGGATGAGATGCTTTTGAAGGCAAAAATCCGTTATTCCCACAGCGGAAGTATGTGCAAGGTGACAAGAACCGGAGAAGATACGATACACTGTGAATTTTTAGAGCCGGTGCGTGCGGTGACACCTGGACAGGCAGTCGTATTATATGATGGAGAATATGTTGCCGGAGGCGGCACGATCCTTTAGAAAAGCGATATGACGGAAAGCCGCTGGATGATAAAAAAGACAGCAGATTACACAAGATAAAAATGATGTGAAAAGGAAAGGAACTGGCAGCAATGACAAGAGAAGCGTTTAGGGAGCTGGTAAAAAAAGGCCCGGTACTGCTTGATGGTGCAACAGGAACGAATTTACAGAAGGCAGGAATGCCGGTCGGAGTATGTCCGGAGCAGTGGATCCTGGAAAATTCAGAAGTGTTGATCGATCTGCAGAAACAGTATGTAGAGGCCGGAACCGATATTTTATTTGCGCCGACCTTTACCGCGAGCAGAATAAAATTAAAAGAATATGGTTTGGAAGATCATTTAGAGGAGATGAACCGCAAGCTTGTCGCACTCTCAAAAGAGGCTGCAAAGGGTACAAATGCGCTGGTTGCCGGAGATCTTACCATGACAGGAGAACAGCTTTATCCGTTGGGAGATCTGATGTTTGAGGATCTGGTGGATGTTTATAAAGAGCAGGCGAAAATTATTGCGGAGGCCGGAGCAGATCTTTTTGTGGTTGAAACGATGATGAGCCTGCAGGAATGCCGTGCGGCTGTGCTGGCAATCCGTGAAGTATGTGACCTGCCAGTCATGGTTTCATTGACTTATAATGAAGACGGAAGAACACTGTATGGAACAGATCCGGTGACAGCGGTTGTTGTGATGCAGAGCCTTGGTGCGGATGCGGTCGGAATGAACTGTTCGACCGGACCGGAGGCAATGTTAGAGCCGATCGCGAAGATGGCAGAGTATGCAGCGATACCACTTCTCGCAAAACCAAATGCCGGAATGCCGGAGCTGATCGATGGTCAGACCGTCTTTAATGTAGAGCCGGAAGAATTTGCCGAAGTCGGGAAAAAACTGGTCGAAGAGGGTGCTGCCATCATTGGAGGATGCTGTGGAACAACACCGGAGCACATCCGTGCTTTAAAGGAGGCAGTAAAAGGTATCCCGGTCAAAGCACCGCTTCAGACGAAGAGAAGAATGCTGACTTCAGAGCGTAAGTCTGTAGAGATCACGCTTGATGGACGTTTTATGGTCATTGGAGAACGTATTAACCCGACCGGAAAGAAAAAGCTGCAGGCAGAGTTAAAAGAGGGTTCCTTAAATCTTGTTCGTACCATGGCATTAGAACAGGAGGAAAATGGAGCATCGATCCTTGACATCAATATGGGTATGAACGGTATTGATGAAAAAGAGATGATGCTGCGTACCATTTACGAAGTGACTTCGACGGTGGATTGTCCGCTTTGCATTGATTCCAGCCATGTGGATATTATTGAGGCCGCGCTCCGCATCTATCCGGGACGTGCACTCATCAATTCGATTTCACTGGAAAAAGAAAAGTTTGAAAAACTGCTTCCGATTGCAAAGAAGTACGGGGCAATGTTTATCCTGCTTCCCCTCTCGGATGAGGGACTGCCAAAAGATTCTGCTGAGAAACATGGCATTATCCGCACGATCATGGATGAGGCGGTGAGGATCAGCATGGCAAAAGAAGATATCATTGTGGATGGACTGGTTGCCACGATCGGAGCAAATCCGAATGCAGCGTTAGAGTGTTTTGAGACATTTTCCTATTGCAAAAATGAACTGGAACTGCCGACAGCATGTGGACTTTCTAATATTTCATTCGGACTGCCGGAACGTACTTATGTCAATACGGCTTTTCTTACAATGGCGATCGCAAATGGTCTTACGATGGCGATTGCAAATCCGTCACAGGAACTTCTGATGAATGCCGCATTTGCGTCGGATATGCTGTTGAATAAGAAAGAAAGCGACATCCGTTATATTGAGCGCATGAATTTCCTGTCAGAAAAATATGCCGGTATGGAACGTGTCATGGTTCAGAAAACACCTGCAGGTACATCTGCGGCTGGCGGCGAAACCAGGAAAGAGAGTACGGGAAGCGGCGTATTTCAGGCAGTTTTAAAGGGAAACAAAGAACATGTATTAGAAGAAGTAAAAAAGATGTTGGATGGCGGAGCCAAACCGGATGAGATTATCAATGAGCATCTGATCGCTGCGATCAATGAAGTAGGAGAATTATTTGATAAAAAGAAATATTTCCTGCCACAGCTGATTTCTTCCGCTAATACGATGAAACTTGCAATCGAGTACTTAGAGCCGATGTTAGAGCGCAGTAATACAGAGGCAATGGCTACGATCGTTGTTGCGACAGTTGAGGGCGATATCCATGATATCGGAAAAAATCTTGTGGTTCTGATGTTGAAGAATTACGGTTATCATGTGATCGACCTTGGCAAGGATGTTCCGGCAGATGTGATCGTGGATACCGCAATGAATGAAGGTGCGAAGGTGATCGGACTTTCCGCACTGATGACGACCACAATGATGCGGATGAAAGACGTTGTGGAGCTGGCAAAAGAAAAAGGCTGTACGGCGAAGATTGTAATTGGAGGAGCGGCGATCACGGAGAGTTTTTCGGATGAGATCGGAGCAGATGGCTATTCGAAAGATGCAGCGGAATGTGTGAAACTGGTCGAACGCTTACTGGCATAAGACACTTTTAGTATAGCATAACATGTAAAACGACTCTTGTAGCTTATTTTACATGAAGTGCCAGTATAGAAAGCTGGATGTGTTGTTATGTTTTTGAAATTTTTAGGAAAATATGAAAAAAAGTGTTGACTTTCATCTTCTGTAATAGTATACTTTAGAAGTCGGTTGCAAAAAGCAAAGGACAAAAATGGGATCTTAGCTCAGCTGGGAGAGCATCTGCCTTACAAGCAGAGGGTCACA
>ERZ780137.1670-NODE-1670-length-11839-cov-2.511626_pt1 | contig 11839 bp, 8 predicted proteins | sample MGYA00511020_ERZ780137 | MGnify/ENA primary metagenome ERZ780137 (study PRJEB29588, sample SAMEA2157917) | human gut metagenome | biome: human gut; feature: human-associated habitat; material: faeces | place: Denmark | collected 2008/2010 ... | reverse complement strand
CTGCCGGTACCGGCGGTCACGTCATGCCCGGAGTGGCGGTCGCAAAAATTTTGATTTCCCGCGGGTGGACCGTCTCCTGGATCGGCACCGAACAGGGAATGGAGCGCCGCATTGTCGAGCGCCAGAAGATCCCTTTTACGGCTCTGGACTTTCAGGGGCTGAGAGGCAAGGGCCTGAAGACCATGCTCTTCGGTGGCTTTAAGCTCCTGAAGTGCATAGCTCAGAGCCGAACGATTTTGACTAAAAAGCATGCGGATGCCGTGTTTTCAACCGGCGGATATATCGCCGTGCCGGTTTGCTTGGCGGCTGGTCTTAAAGGTATTCCGTATGTTCTGATGAACAGCGACGCGGATCCTTTGCTTTCGATCAAGATGGTGCAGGGCAACGCCGCCGGCGTGATGTGCGGTTTTGACGGGAAAGCGGCTAAGCTTGCCGGTGATAAAGGCGTCGTGACCGGAAACCCAGTCCGCAAAGAAATCCTGGCGATTCCTGCGCCCGAAGAGCGTTATCAGGGCAGAGAAGGCCGATTAAAACTGCTGATCTTCGGCGGCTCTTTAGGCGCCCAAGTGTTTAATCAGAATGTCCCGTCCTTGATCGCCGCACTTCCGCCGGAAAAGCGTCCTGAGGTCATTCATCAGTGCGGCATGAAAGCCGTGGAAGAGGTTAAGGCAAGCTATGCCGCGCTGGGCATCGAAGCCCAAGTCGTGTCGTTCATTGAAGACATGGCGGCTGCCTATGTTTGGGCCGACGTCGTTCTGGCTCGAGCCGGGGCAGTTTCCGGGAGCGAGCTGACTGCCGCCGGAGTGCCGTCCATTCTGGTTCCACTGGTCACGAAGACGACCTCCCATCAAGTCGGAAACGCCAAATACATGCAGGAGGCAGGAGCCGCTATCTATTTGCCCCAAAGTGAGCTGACTACAGGTAAACTCACTGCGCTTTTAGAAGGCCTCAACCGAGAAGAACTGCTTGAGACGGCAAAAAAGGCAAAGGCGCTCGGCAAGCCCGATGCGGCCGCCACGGTTGCGGACTTTATTGAATACGTATCGAACAAGGAATAAGAGTGAAATTCGCAATTAAGAAAATACATTTTGTGGGTATCGGCGGAACCGGTATGAACGGTATTGCCGAAGTGCTGATTAACCTCGGCTACCACGTTTCCGGTTCGGACTTAAAAGAAAACGCCGCAGTCGAGCATTTGCGCTCGATCGGCGCCGAAATTTTTATCGGCCATGACGCATCCAATGTCGGAGATGCCGGCGTGGTTGTGACCTCTACTGCGGTTCACGCAGACAACCCTGAAGTAGTTGAGGCAAAGAACAGAAATATTCCGGTGGTGCCACGCGCCATCATGCTCGCCGAGCTCATGCGTCTGCGTCAGGGCATCGCTGTTGCCGGAACACACGGCAAAACGACGACAACCTCTCTCATTACAAGCATTCTCGAAAGAGGCGGTCTGGACCCGACGTTTGTGATCGGCGGACGCTTAAATGCTGCCGGCTCCAACGCCAAACTCGGACAAGGTCTGTATATCGTAGCGGAAGCCGATGAGTCGGATGCTTCCTTCCTAAACTTGTCTCCGGTGATTTCTGTGGTTACCAACATCGATGAAGACCACATGGACACGTATGGGCACGATCTCAGAAATTTGAGAAAGGCCTTCACAGACTTCATTCAGAGACTGCCCTTCTACGGGCGCGCTGTCATGTGCATCGAAAGCGAAAACGTTCGCGCCATCCTGCCGAAGATCACTAAACCGATTCTGACTTATGGCTTCAGAGAAGATGCTCAGATCCGTGCAGAAAACATCCGCGCGGACGGAACGCAGATGCACTTTACGCTGGTGCGCGACGGTGCTGCTCCGGAAGAGATCACGGTGAACCTTCCCGGTGTTCACAACGTTCTGAACTCTCTGGCAGCGATCGGCGTCGCGCTGATGCTGGACGTTCCGATGGAAGCCATCAAAGAAGCACTCGCAACCTTTAAGGGCGTGGGCCGCCGCTTTGCCGTATGGGGTGAAGCTCAGAGCCTTAAGGGAGAAAAGTTCCTGGTTGTAGATGACTACGGTCATCATCCGACGGAAATGGCCGCGACAATTGCTGCCGCGCGCGGGGCTTATCCTGACAGAAGACTGCTTGTCGCATTCCAGCCGCACCGCTACACCCGTACGCGCGACTGCTTTGAAGATTTGGTTCGAGTGCTTTCTAATGCGGATGCACTGGTGCTTGAAGCCGTTTATCCGGCCGGCGAAGAAAAAATCTTCGGCGCTGACAGCCGCAGTCTTTGCCGCTCGATCCGTTTAACCGGAAAAGTCGAACCGCTGTTTGCGGGCAATACGGATGAAGTTATGGAACTCGTTAATAACAACGTCAAAGAAGGCGACGTTGTTCTCGTCATGGGTGCAGGAAACATCGGAGAGGTTCCGGGCAAACTCATGAAACAAGGAAAGTAAAGAATGAAAAGCGTAGATGTAAAGGATCTTGGAAAAATCGCCGTCGTCATGGGCGGATCTTCCGGAGAACGTGAAGTTTCTTTGATGAGCGGAAGCGGCGTGCTCAAGGCACTGCAAAGCGTTGGTGCCGATGTGGTTAAGTTCGATCCGGCAGAGCAGCCTTTATCCGATTTGGCCGGTATCGACCGCGCTTTTCTGATTTTGCACGGAAAGGGCGGAGAGGACGGCGTCATTCAGGGCGTGATGGAATTCCTGAAGATTCCTTACACCGGAAGCGGCGTACAGGCGAGCGCCATCGGTATTGATAAGGAAATGACCAAAGCCGTCTGGGAAGCTCAAGGCATTCCGGTTCCTCGCGGTATGGTGTTAAGAAACGAGACGGACTGCGAAGAGGCTCATCGCCGTTTCAACGGAAACCTCGTGATTAAGCCGAGCAAAGAAGGCTCGAGCTTGGGTCTCTACAAACTTAAAAATGCGACCTTGGATCAGGTCAAAGAAGCCTTTGCTAAGTCTCAGGAAGCCGGCATGACCGTACTTGCCGAAGAGTACGTGTTCGGCCGCGAGCTTACTGTTGCCGTTTTAGATATGGGCGAAGGTCTCAAAGCTTTCCCGATCATTGAAATTAAGGCTCCGGACGGAGACTATGACTTTGAACACAAGTATTTCTCCGACGAGACCGTCTATGTGTGCCCGGCCGAAGTGCCTGAGAACGTAACCGAAAAGATTAAGGCCGTTGTTGAGAAAGCCGCTTTGGCCGTCGGCGCCGACGCTTGGAGCCGTATTGACGTGATACTGCGTGATGACGGCAGCTTTGTGCTGCTTGAAATCAACACCGCGCCCGGCATGACGCCGCACTCTTTGGTTCCGCTCGCCGCGAGAACCTGCGGTATTTCGTATGAAGAACTCGTTAAACAAGTCGCGGCACGCGCTTCTTTGAAGGGTTAAGGGATGAGACGTTGGAGCGCGTCAACTTTTTCGCTTTTCGCCGATGTTTTCGGAGTGCTGTTTATTCTCCTGGTTTTAACATCGGCGGTGTACTGGTTTGTTCAGCGGCCGGTATTTTTGTTGAAAGGAGTTGACGTTCAGGTTGAAGGCAATAAAGACGCGATAAACGTCAAGGATGTTGCGCAGGTGCTCGACGGTCATATCCACGGGAATTACTTCACCGCGGATTTGTCCGAGATCGCCGATCAGTTTAAGCGCATTCCTTGGGTAAGAGACGTTTCGATCGGCCGCGTATGGCCGAATCAGCTTCAAGCAACGCTTTACCTCCACCATCCGATCGCCGTATGGGGCGACGAAAAGCTGCTCGCCGAGGACGGCACGCTCTTTGTCGCGAACCAGGAAATTGCGGAGAGCAAAGGTGCGCTTCCGAAAATCTTCGGCCCCGTTGACCGCCGCATGGAAATCTATAAACAGTACCAGGCTTTTGAAGATACCTGCAGAAAGCTTGGATATGATGTAACTTCATTAACTTATTCCGAATATTCCGGCTGGACACTGCATTTCAAGCGTCCTGAAGGCAAGGTGATCAAACTGGTTCTCAAGAAGGGCGAAAACTCTGCCCAGATGGACGAACGTTTAATCAAAATCATCGAATCTCTGCCGGCTATTTCCGCGCAAATCGGCGCGGAACCGACAGAGTTAGATGCGCGCTATGAAAAAGGGATTGCAGTGTTGAAGCCGGCACCGGAAGAAGAGACCGTTTCTCCTGAAGACACTGTTCAGGATACCGGGGATAAAAAGAATGGCAGATAAATCAAACGATTTGTTGGTGGGCTTGGACATCGGGTCATCAAAGGTTGTGTGTATGATCGCGTCTCCGGTCAGTTCAAGCACTTTTAAGATCGAGGGCCTCGGAGAGTGCAAGAGCGAGGGCATTGAGCAAGGCGGAGTCGTCGATATCAATCAGGCGGTTGATTGTGTCCGCGCGGCAGTAGAAGAAGCTGAAAAAACCGCGAATACAACCGTTAAAACCGTTGCGGCCGGTATTTCCGGCCCGCACATCCGTACGGATAACTGCATTCAGCAGACGATTGTGGGCTCGGGCGAAATCGAACAGAAGGACATTGACGACCTTCTGAATACAGCCATGTCGGTGACTTTGCCGCCGTCGATGCGCTATCTCGACGTGATTCCTCAGGAATACTCCGTCGACTACGCACGCCGTATTCGTACGCCGATCGGTATGGAGGGCAAGAAACTCGAAGGCAGTCTGCACGTCGTGACTGCGCAGAGCGCTCAGTGCCTGTTCCTCAATAAAGTCATCCGCAGAACCGGTCTGGAACTGATTGACAGCCAGTTGATTTTTAATCCTCTGGCAGCTGCGTCCGCCGTGCTTCGTCCGGAAGAAATCGATTTAGGGGTTGCGCTGATTGATATCGGATCTGATTTGAGCGATGTAGCGGTGTTTTTTGATAAGGCGGTGCAGTACTCCGCGGTTCATCCGATGGGCGGTCAGCAGATCACCGATGAGATTTCAATTAAGACACACCTCTCTCAAGAAGCGGCCGAAAAGCTGAAGCTGCAGATGGGACAGGTCCGTTACGACGCTAGAAAGGATAAAGACAGTTTTATTCGTCTTCCGACGGCGCCGGGGTACAGTGATGACGGCGGAAGGATCTTGAGCAAACAAGCGCTTTCTGCGATTATTGACGTCAAAGTTCAGGATATTCTCGAAAAGATTTACTACCGTATTCGCGACAAGAGCCTTCACACGCAGCTGGGCTATGGAGTGGTGCTCACGGGAGGCGGGGCTACGCTTCCGGGCATCCAGAGAATGGCTAAAGAAGTATTTAGCTCCCATATGGCCGGACGCGAGATTAACGTGCGTCTCGGACGTCCTCTAGTAAATTACGAGACTTCGGAATTTGTTCCGCCCGAGCTTTACAACACGGAGAGTTTCCCTAAGCAGTTTGCCGGGTACTCAACTCCTCAGCACGCGGCGGTTTTAGGCTACCTTTGCCAGTTAAACCAGAAGTTCTGGGCGCAGGGATCCAACATTGGATCCAAACGCAAACTGAAGAGCATTGGCGGAGTAATTAAACAGTGGATTTTCGGAAATTTCTAAAGATCAGCATAGTGCAGGACGGCTTGAGCAGAAAAAAGGGCAGAAACACACAGCGACCAATCTCCTCAGACTGAAAATAAAAGCTGAACCCACGGAATTTTTTGAATTTTCCTCGCAGAAAAAAACGATTGAATTTAGAATTAACCAACTTGGCAGATCGAATGTCTCGAGATGCGTAATGGAGATAAAGTAGTTGATGGAAAAGGCATTTGAACCCTACGTGGACGGTTCTACCAACACCGTGATTAAAGTTGTAGGAGTAGGCGGTGCGGGCGGCAACGCTCTCAATACGATGGTGACCAAACTGACGGATTGCCAAGTTGAGTTCATCGCCGCGAACACGGACAGGCAAGCTCTGACTCGCTCTCTCGCTTCAGAAAAGATTTCTCTCGGCAGAACGGGGCTTGGCGCCGGAGCTCGTCCGGAAGTCGGTTTCCAAGCTGCTAATGACGCCAGGGAAGAGATTGCCGAGAAACTTCGCGGCGCCGACATGGTCTTCATTACGGCCGGTATGGGGGGCGGTACAGGTACCGGTGCTTCCCCCGTGATTGCCGAAGTGGCCCAGGAACTGGGTATTTTGACGGTTGCCGTAGTGACAAAGCCCTTCTCCTTTGAAGGCGGCAAACGCATGAGAAATGCCGAGCTCGGTTTAAACCAGCTCAAAAACCGCGTCCACTCTCTGATCGTTATTCTCAACGACAAGCTCGAAGAAGAACTCGGAGAAGACGCCACGATGCGCGAATGCTTTGAAAAAGCCGACGAAGTGCTTTTCAATGCTTGCGCAGGCATCGCCGAATTGATTCAGAAGGTTGGTCAGATCAACCTGGACTTCGAAGACGTCAGAACGGTTATGGGTACCCGCGGTACCGCCATGATGGGTTCCGGCGAAGCCGAAGGTCCCGATCGTGCCGTTACGGCTGCCTCCATGGCCGTTACCTGCCCGCTGCTTGAAGGCGTTGAACTTCGCGGTGCTAAGGGGCTGTTGGTTAACATCACGGCTCAGGAAGGCATCCGCATGTCTGAAGTCCGTTCTGCTATGGAAACCATCAAGAACTACGCCGACAGCGATGCCCTTATCGTCTTCGGTACGGTTTATGATGACAGCATGGGCGACAAAGTTCGCGTTACCGTCATCGCCACCGGTCTGGACCAGAACGGCACCGATGACTCCATCGTTAAGACAAGCTTCGTGAACGGTAAACCTGCCGTCGATAATCCGTCCAACCTGTGGCAGCCTTCCGGCTCCGCTCCGGATTCTCTGCCGAATGATTTGTTCGGCAACGTCGACGCACCTGCCAAACCTAAGGTTCACGCTTCTGCCGCTCCGCGTACAGCTTCTTCTTTTGCTCAGCCGCAGACGCATAGCACTGCAGCACCGACCCACACAGCAGCTCCCGCCGCTCCGGCTGCAAAGCCTGAAGTCAAGGCTGAAGAAGTTAAGACGGAAGTCAATCCTTTCGGAACTTATACACCGCAGCCTCAGAAAAAGGCTGAGCCGGCTCCTGCTCCGAAGGCTGAACCAAAAGAACTTCAGTCCGAAGCCATCAATCCGTTCGACCAGGCTTTCAGTCGCCCGATCGCAACGCCTGATGCCGGCGGTTTCGAAGGCCCGAAAGATAACACGATTTTCGGCAACTTCCACGCCAGCAACAACATCCGTCCTGCCAGCGACGTGTTCGCAACCCTGAATCCTCAGGCCGGCAACGGCAATGACAGCGGTCTGTGGACGGCCAATCAGCACAACGGCGCACCTGAGGCTAAAGGTCAGGGCGCAGCTGAAGCCAAGGCTGAAGATGAAAAACCGCGTTTCGAATACGGCATCCCCGCTTTCCTGCGCAAGAAGAACTAAGGTTTGGCCGCATCTATGATCAAACAGAGAACGCTTAAGAAGGTCTTCTCCACTGTCGGTATCGGCTTGCACTCCGGCCGCAAAGTTCGTCTGACTCTGCGTCCGGCACCTCCAGATACCGGTCTGGTGTTTACTCGAATCGATTTAAAGCCGCCCGTTGCCATTAAGGCCGAGCCTGAACGTGTCAACGACACGCGCATGGCGACGACTTTGGATAAAGACGGAGCCCGCATTGCGACGATCGAGCATTTGATGAGTGCGCTCTCTGGCTTGGCAATCGACAACTGCTACATCGATGTCGATGCGCCTGAGATCCCCATCATGGACGGCTCCGGTTCAACGTTTGTCTTTTTGATCAGAGCGGCCGGTATCGAAGAACAGGATGCACCGAGAAAGTTTGTCCGCGTCAAGAAGAATGTCTCCATCCACGTCGGAGACAAGTGGGCTTCTCTTGAACCTTATGATGGCTACAAACTGTCTTTTGCGATTGATTTCGGTCATCCGGCTATTGATGAAACGGCCCAGTTTGTTGAAGTTGACTTTAATAAGGAAAACTACATCGAAAGCGTCTCTCACGCCCGCACCTTCGGGTTTGTGAACGACTTAGAGATGCTCTGGGGCATGGGCTTGGCACAAGGCGGAACATTAGACAATGCGATTGTTCTCGATGACTTCCATGTGTTAAATCCCGACGGTCTGCGTTCTCAGGACGAGTTTGCAAAACACAAGCTCTTGGATGCCATGGGCGACCTGTACGTTTTGGGTCATCCGCTGGTGGCGCACTACCGCGCCTTCAAGTCCGGTCATGAAATCAACAACAAACTTCTCCGCGCGCTTTTAGCAAATCCGGAAAACTGGGAGTTTGTTGAATATCAGGACGAACGCACTGCTCCGAAGGCCTTTACCGAAGCGGTAAAAGAACCTTCGAACTAAGAAAAGAAAACTTCTTGTTTTTGCCCGCGCTAGCCGCGGGCTTTTTCTTACCTGCGGCCGGGACCTTGATGTTCTTCCAAGGTAGCGGCAAGTTTGGCCATTGCTTCCTTTAAAGGTGAGCTCTCCGGCAGGCGCTCCGATAACTCTTTAGCGCCTTCTACTGCTCCGGGCCCGCCGATTGCGGGGCCGCTTTCCGTGAAGAGGAAGGGCTGCGGATGCAGACCGCATCGATCGATAACGGGTTTGACTTTCATGGCGCCGAAGCCTTTTTCAGCGAGGGCTTTTTCGACCGAGGGCTGGAACATGGTAAAGCGGCGGACAAAAAGCGGATTGGGCAGGCCGATTTCCAAGAGCAGCACTTCTTTGATCAGATCGCGAGGATCTTCATCCGGATCGATGTCGTAGGGGTTCTCGTCTTTGATGCGAACCTGCTGAACGGTGATTCTGAGACAGTCTGGTGTGACCGAAGCTCCGAGTTTGTAGCCTTGGCAGACGGGATCAATCACTGCAGCAAGGCGCTTTGCTAATTTTAAGAATCCGAAATGCTTAGCCAAGGAGCCCTTTTGAAGGACTTTGGAGATCGGTTTTTGTGCAGATCGCGGGTACATTTCAGATCCAGGATAAATCAGACATAGCAGTGTTAAGTTAGCAAATTGAAGAAGCGAATTCAATTCCTCACCTGATTGAGCTACAGAAGCGTCACGCTTTGTATGCAACTTGTAAAAGGACGGGCAAAAACTGTTTAGTGTTGTAAAATCAGTGAGTTTCAAAATTGGCAAGGTGTAACTGCCAATGGGAGGCGTTGTGCCTCCGTTTTTATTAAGAGAAAGAATTAATGGCCAGTTTTCTGACAAAAATTTTTGGTAGCCGCAACGACCGACTGATTAAACAGTATCGCCGTAAAGTTGCTGTGATTAATAAACTTGAGCCCGAAATCAAGGCATTGAGCGACGAACAGCTCAAAGCCAAGACGGCTGAATTCCGTCAGCGTTTAGCCGACGGCGCTTCCTTGGACTCTCTCCTGCCGGAAGCATTCGCCGTTGTGCGTGAGGCAAGTTTCCGTGTTCTCGGTATGCGCCACTTTGACGTGCAGTTAATCGGCGGTATGGTCTTAAACGACGGCAAGATCGCTGAAATGCGTACCGGTGAAGGTAAAACTTTGACTGCAACATTAGCGGTTTATCTCAACGCATTGCCCGGCAAAGGCGCGCACGTTGTGACGGTGAACGATTACTTGGCCAGCCGTGACGCGGCTTGGATGGGTAAGGTTTACAACTTCCTCGGAATGACTGTCGGAACGATTCTTTCCAACCAGCCGAACGATCAGAAACAGGCTGCTTACGCCGCTGATATTACTTACGGTACGAACAACGAATTCGGCTTCGACTACCTCCGCGACAACATGGAGTATGAGACCGGCGCTCGCCGCCAGAGAGGTCTGTTCTTCGCGATCGTGGACGAAGTGGACTCCATTTTGATTGACGAGGCCAGAACTCCGCTGATTATTTCCGGTCCTGCCGAAGGCAGTACGGATATTTACGTTGCGATCGACAAGATTCCCGACATGCTGGTTCGCCAGAAACAGGAAAAGGGCGAAGGCGACTACTGGGTTGACGAAAAGCAGCACACAGTTCAGCTTTCCGAAGCCGGTCACGAGAAAGTCGAAAAGATCATGGTCGATATGGGGCTGCTGCCTGCCGGCCAGAGCTTGTACTCTCCGTCAAACATCATGCTGCTGCACTACTTGAATGCAGCACTTCGCGCGCATACGCTCTTTGTTAAAGACCAGCACTATGTCGTTCAGAACGGCGAAGTCATCATCGTTGATGAATTCACCGGCCGTTTGATGAAAGGACGCCGCTGGTCCGATGGTCTGCATCAGGCCGTTGAAGCCAAAGAAGGCGTTGAAATCCAGCAGGAAAACCAGACTTTCGCGTCTATTACCTTCCAGAACTACTTCCGCATGTATGAAAAGCTCTCCGGTATGACCGGTACGGCCGATACGGAAGCCTATGAATTCCAGGAAATTTACGGTCTTGAAACCGTTGTCATCCCGACCCATCGCATGATGATTCGTGATGACCAGCAGGATAAGGTCTATCGCACTGCGAAAGAAAAATACAAAGCCATCGTTGACGACGTCAAAGAGTGCTACGGCCGCGGTCAGCCGGTGCTTGTCGGTACGACCTCGATCGAAAACTCCGAGCTTATCAGCGACATGCTGACTAAAGCAGGCATCCCGCACAACGTGCTGAATGCTAAGCAGCATGAAAGAGAAGCTCAGATCGTTATGGAAGCCGGCCGTCCCGGTATGGTTACCATTGCGACCAACATGGCAGGCCGTGGTACCGACATCGTTTTAGGCGGCGGCATCAGCAAGGCTCTTGAGCAGATCGACAACGACGAAACCCTTTCTGACGAACAGAAGAAAGCTCAGAAAGAAGAAATCAAAGCGAAGTGGCAGGTTGACCACGATCGTGTCGTTGAACTCGGCGGTTTGAGAATTATCGGTTCCGAGCGTCACGAATCCCGCCGTATCGACAACCAGCTGCGCGGACGTTCCGGCCGTCAGGGTGACCCGGGTTCTTCCCGCTTCTATCTGTCCATGGAAGATCCGCTGCTCAGAATCTTCGCCGGCGAAAAGATGCAGGCTTTGATGAACAAGCTGCGCCTGCCTGAAGGCGAAGCTATTGAAGCAGGTATTGTTTCCCGCTCCATTGAAACCGCTCAGCGCAAGGTCGAATCCCGCAACTTCGATATTCGTAAGCAGCTGCTTGAATACGATGACGTGGCAAACGATCAGAGAAAGGAAATCTACGCTCTGCGTAACGAAATTCTGGAAAACAAAGATGTGTCCGGCCCCGTGAAGGAACTTCGCGACGGATACTTCACCAGCCTGTTCCGCCACTATGTTCCGGCAGATACCGTCGAAGAGCAGTGGGATCTTGAAGGCTTAGAAAAAGAGCTGAAAGAACAGTGGAATCTGGATGTTCCCCTTAAGGCTACGCTGGAAAAATCCGAAAGCTCTGACGACCAGGAACTTCTGGATATGCTGCTTGCAGCAACCAACAAGGTTTATGACGAAAAAGTCGCTTTAGTCGGTCACGAAGCTTTTGCACAGTTTGAACGCAATGTTCTGCTTCAGTTCCTGGATCAACGCTGGAGAGAGCATCTCAGCCAGCTCGACATGCTCCGTCAGGGTATCTATCTCCGCGGCTACGCTCAGAAACAGCCGAAACAGGAATACAAGCGCGAAGCCTTTGAACTGTTTGCCAACTTGCTTGAGACTGTCGGTGCCGACGTCACCCGTGTTCTGATGAATGTTCAGATTCGTCAGCCGGAACCTGAAGAAGTCGCTGCTGCTCAGCAGGAAGCTCAGGCTCCTGCTCAGCAAGAAGCCCTTCCTCAGGAAGAAGATCCGTTCGCACATGTTGGACGCAATGATCCGTGTCCCTGCGGCAGCGGCAAGAAATTCAAAGACTGCCACGGCAAGCTTCGTTAATCTGAATTAACGGAAAGACGGCTCTCGGTGAAAACA
>ERZ780137.1664-NODE-1664-length-11861-cov-4.561071_pt1 | contig 11861 bp, 8 predicted proteins | sample MGYA00511020_ERZ780137 | MGnify/ENA primary metagenome ERZ780137 (study PRJEB29588, sample SAMEA2157917) | human gut metagenome | biome: human gut; feature: human-associated habitat; material: faeces | place: Denmark | collected 2008/2010 ... | reverse complement strand
CGCAGATTTAATAACACCTCATCCGTCACCAAAGGTGACACCTTCCCCTCAAGCTACGCAGGGGAAGGCAAAAGGGCAAAACCTCTGCTGCGTATTGCTGCATTGACTGCGGCAGTAGATGCAACACACGGAACAGGCAAGCCTGTTCCCTACAGCTATAGATTTTAGTGCCGACGAAACCGTGGCAAACGGAACGGATAAATCCGTTCCCTACAAGGGTACACCGTAAATTCAGCACCGCACTAACGCTGCGCGAGGCAAATATGGTTTCCTCAGCACCCTCGAACCGGGCACCAGAGATAGCCGTATCCGTGACTGCGTCAATTCGCCACTAAAAAAGGAGGAAATATGAGAAACAGAGAAGTCAAAATGAAGCCGCTGGCGGCGAGCATACTGTCGCTGTCGCTTTTAACGGTAATGGCCGGTGCGGCGGTCGCCCCGGCGCTTGAGGTGATACGCCGGCATTTTTCCGACGCAAGCCAGCTCGAGGTGCAGCTTGTTGTGTGCATGCCGGCGCTGTTTATCGTGATAACGAATATGTTCTTCGGCCGCCTTGCCTCGCGCTTCGGCGCGCGCACGCTGACGATGGCCGGCCTTGCGCTTTACACGGTCGGCGGCGCTGCGGCAGGTCTGTTTAATTCGATCTGGGCGGTGCTTGTCATGCGCGCGCTCGTCGGTGTGGGCGTCGGCATAATCATGCCGCTGTCAACCGGGCTTTTGACCTATTACTTTGCGCCGGAAAAGCGCGAGGGACTGATGGGCCTGTCATCGGCGGCAAACCAGCTCGGCGGCGTTGTGGCAACGCTTCTGGCCGGCGTGCTTGCCAATATCAGCTGGCGCCTGAGCTTTCTGGTGTACCTCATGGGGCTTATCAGTATTGTGCTGTGCCTTATCTTCATGCCAAACGACCGCATACGCTCGGGTGAAAGCGCCGACGCGGAAAAAGGCGGTTCTGGCGGCGTCTGGCGCAGGAACTGGGGCTATATCCTGTGCATGTTCCTGCTCATGACCGCGTTCTTTATCTACCCGGCAAACTTCGCCATCGTGACCGCCGCCGAGGGCGCGATACCCATGAGTCTGTGCGCGGTGATCATGGCCGGAACCGACCTCGTCGCGTTCGGCGGAGGCCTGGCGTTTGTGTGGGTAAAGCGCGCAAGCGGCAAATGCGCGCGCCTTGTCGCGCCGGCGCTGTTCCTGCTCGGCTACTGCCTGCTGGCTTTCGTCGGCGGCTGGGGCGGAACGATCGCAGGCTCGGCTCTTGTCGGATTTGCCAACGGCGTCGGAGTGCCGTTTATCATCTCGTCGGCTTCGGCAAACGAGGGCAAGGCCGCCGCGACTACGGTCATGCCGCTGATCTCCGCGTCGCTGTATCTGTCGCAGTTTTTAAGCCCGTTCATCCTCTCGCTCGTGTCGGGGCTGGCCTCGGGAGCCGTGAAGCTTCCGTATTACCTCGCTGTCGGCGTGAGCGCAGCGTTTTTGCTGTTTGCTCTCTTCGCGCCGGGCAAAACAATGAATAAATAAGTATGATCGCCGTGAGTGCGGAAAAATCCGCACTCACGGTTTTTTTTCTGCCGCTTACGCTGCCGATTCCGCCGTTTTCAGCATGTCTCGGATGCTGATGCCGTAGCCCGAGGTCGGGTCGTTCACGAAAACGTGCGTCACCGCGCCGACGAGCTTTCCGTTCTGGATGATGGGGCTTCCCGACATGCCCTGAACGATGCCGCCGGTCTGCGCCAGAAGCTCGGGATCTGTCACCGTCAGCATGACGGTCGTGCCCTCCGCCGAGGAATACACCTTTTTGATCTCGATGCCGTATTCGCGCGTTTCCTCGCCGCTGAGCGTGCATCTTATCGTCGCCTTGCCGGTCTCAAACTCGCCGGTCTCGAGCGTCGGACCGTCAAAATCGGCCTTGCCGAAGATGCCGCAGCCGCAGTTTATGCGGATATCGCCGAGGAATTTCGTGCAGTCGGTTTTGCCGTCGAGCTGCCCCGGTGCGCCAACCTCGCCGGGTACGATGCCGACTATCTGCGCCTTGTAGATGCCGCCGTCGCCGAGCGGCAGAGCCTCGCCGGTCGCCTCGTCGCTGATGCTGTGGCCGAGCGCGCCGTAAACGCCGGTCTCGGGGTCATAAAACGTCAGCGTGCCGACGCCGCTCACGCCGTCGCGCAGCCAAAGCCCGAGCTTCCACGCGCCGTCGGCGTCCTGCGCCGGCGTGATGTTCAGCTGCTTTGCCTTGCCGCCGCGCTCGATCGTCACGGTCGTCTCGCTGCCGTCAAGCTGCGCGAGCGCCGTTTTGAAGTCCTGCGCCGTACCGATGTCGGCTCCGCCCAGCCGCGTTATGACGTCGCCCTTTTTAAGCCCTGCCTCCGCTGCCGGAGAGCGCTTGCCGTTTGGCGTTTGAACCTCCGAAACGCCAGCCACAACAACGCCGTCGGTCGTCATGCGTATGCCGACGGCGCCGCCGCCCGGAACGAGCGATTCGGCAAACGCCGCCGCACTCAGCACAACGCACAGCGCCGCCGACAGCGCCGCCGCCATGATTTTTTTGATCGTCATATCTCACCTCCACACATAAAGTATGTGGTCTTGAGCGTAAAATATATTTCAGAACCGCACTTTAACTTTTACCTTTTTAGAGGCGAATTGACGCACCTACCAATACATCTATCTCTGGTAGCCCGGTGTCGAAGTTACCGACAAAACCGGATTTGCCTCGCGTAACGCAAGTGCGGTGTAAAAATATGCACCGCACCCCGTAGGGAACGGTTTCATCCGTACCGAAACAGAATCGTAGGGGCGAGCATTGCTCGCCCGTGTGTTCTTGTTTTGCCGGCAGTCCCCGGTCGGGATACCGCAATAAATATATCGGTACAATGTAAAAGCGCCTCTAAAATGCCTTCCCCTGCGTAGCTTGAGGGGAAGGTGTCACCTTGGTGACGGATGAGGTGTTATTAAATCTGCGGTGTTAACCGCCACATTTTTTAGTGGCGCATCAACGCTGCTACCAATACATTTTTTGCGTCAGCCCGACTGGAAGCTACTGGCAAAACCATAGCGAGCGGAACGGATAAATCCGTTCCCTACAAGCGCTAAATTTAGGTGCAGGTAAATCGTGACATGCGGGCGATCAATGCTCGCCCCTACGGGTGCGGTGCAGAATTTAACACTTCACTAATGTGTGGCGGCAGTTTTACGGTTTTGTCGGTAACTTCGACACCGGGCAACAAAACGCTATGCCGCACTAACGTAGCGCGAGACGAATACGGTTTACACCAATGTCTCGATACCGTGACACCAGAGATATGCGTATCCGTAGCAGCGTCAAAGCGCTATTAAAAAAAGGGGGTTTTATAATATGAAGGTTTTGAAGCTTGGCTCTGTCGGACCGTCGGTGGAGCTTTTGCAGCTTGCGCTGGGGCGCGCAGGCGCGCGCTCGCTTGCGCCGGACGGCATTTTCGGCAGCGCCACGAAGGCCGCGCTGCGTGCCTTTCAGTCCGATAACGGTCTTGCTGCCGACGGCGTTGCAGGCCCTGCGACGCACCGCGCGCTTATGCCGTATTACACGGGCTTTGCCTCACACCGCATCCACCGCGGCGACACGCTGTTTGCGCTCTCGCAGCTTTACAATGTGCCGCTGACGGCGATCCTGACGGCAAATCCCGGTATAGTTCCGGAAAAGCTCACCGTCGGCAGCTCTGTCGTGATTCCGCTCCCGTTTGATATTGTGCCCACAAATATCAGTTTTACATCCGCACTCGTTTCCTATTGCGTGCGCGGCATCGCGGCGCGGTATCCGTTTGTGAAAACCGGGCAGTACGGAAAATCGGTCATGGGCCGGCCGCTGTGGTATCTTTCGATCGGCGAGGGCGAAAAAAGCGTTTTCTACAACGCCGCGCACCACGCAAACGAGTGGATAACCGTTCCGCTGCTGCTTTCATTTGCCGAAAAACTCGCGCGCGCATATGCCGAGGGCGGAAAAATTTTCGGCCGCAGTGCGAAAGAAATTTACCAAAGCGCCGCCGTTTACATAGCGCCCTGCGTTGACCCGGACGGAGTTGACCTCGTCACCGGCGAGCTTACGAGCGGCGAATTTTACGACGGCGCCAAGCGCATCGCGCAAAATTACCCCGACGTTCCGTTTCCGTCGGGTTGGAAGGCGAATATCCGCGGCACGGATCTTAACCTGCAATATCCGGCCGGGTGGGAGCAGGCGAGGGAGAATAAATTCGCCCTCGGCGTTGTCGGTCCGGCCCCGGCCGATTATGTCGGCTCGGCTCCGCTGTCCGCGCCGGAGAGCCGCGCAATGTATGATTTCACGCTCGCGCTCTCGCCGCAGCTCACTCTGGCTTACCACACCCAGGGCGAGGTGATCTACTGGCGCTATCTCGACCTCCTGCCGCCGCGCTCACGCGAGATAGCCGACACGTTTTCCGCCGTTTCGGGCTACGCCGTCGAGGAAACGCCCTTTGCCTCGGGCTTTGCCGGGTATAAGGACTGGTTTATTCAAAATTTCGACCGCCCCGGCTACACGATCGAGGCCGGGCGAGGAGTCAATCCTCTGCCGCTCAGGCAATTTGACCAAATATTTGAGGATAATTTGGGCATATTGACGCTTGCGCCTTTGCTAATCTGATGCAATAGCACTGTAAAATGTAAAGCATAGGCGGCGGTAATGTAAACATTTTCTGAAATTCCTTGATTGAAATGCTCCCGTGAGATATAATTATAAAATATTCTCAGCAAACTCACGGGAGGAAAGAATGAAAAAACGTATACTTAGCATGCTGCTGGTGCTTGCGCTGGTGCTGACGATGATACCGGCAAGCGCGCTGGCCGAAACAATAAACGACGATAACGTTTTCCTCATGCAGAGCGGCAGCGGAAAATGTACGCTGACCTCGGCGGTCATGATGCTGCGCCGCCGCGCCATAATCGACGGAAACGCCGACTGGGAGTCGATAACCGAATCAACGCTCGGCTCGGTCGCGTGGATAAACGGCACGGGCATGAGATACAGCTACTCCTATATGGGCATGTCCGTTGACGTTAAAAGCTATTCCGGCATGAGCGCCGCGGAGAAAAGATCCGCGCTGCTCGCCCTGCTGGACAAGCACCCCGAGGGCATCGAGATCTATGACGGCAGCATCCCCCACGCGGTGCTGCTGACCGATTACGACGCCGATACCGACACCTTCTACTGCGCAGACCCCGGCACGGCCGCAAAGCGCATCAAGCTTTCGCAGAGCTGGAACGCGACAAACCGCGGCTCGCAGGATAACGTCATTGCGAACATCACGCAGATCTGGTACATAACCAACAAATCCGGCGGCGGCCCCGGCCTTCTGACGGTCAAGCTCGACCCCAACGGCGGTACATGCTCCGAGGCAAACGCCTATGTCACTGCCGAGGGCACCGTGAAATCGCTGCCGACGCCAACGCGCGACGGCTACGCCTTCACCGGCTGGTTTGACGCCGCCTCCGGCGGAACGAAGATCACAAGCTCGTATAAATTCACAAAGGACACCACCATCTACGCTCAGTGGCAGCGCGTTCCGTGCATAATGCTCGACCCCTGCGGCGGCGAATGCGACACGCTGTATGTCTATGCGACGATAGACGGCAAGATAAGCTCCCTGCCCACGCCGACCATGGACGGCTTCCGTTTCCTCGGCTGGTATGACGCTCCCGAGGGCGGCAATAAGGTAACAACGAGCACTCCCGTTTTGAAGGATATCACGCTCTACGCTCAGTGGAAGGATACTACCATCCGCGGAGAATGCGGCAGTAACCTCAAATGGAGCCTCAACGAGGACACCGGAGTTCTGCGCATTAGCGGCAGCGGCGAGATGAGCGATTATCACTCGGCCGATGGGCTTGAGTCGCCCTGGCATGACTATGCCGCGTCGATAAAGTCCGTTGTCATCGGCTCGGGCGTCAAAACCGTCGGCAACTATGCCTTTGCCGGCCTCAAAAATCTAAAATCCGTTGAGATAAACGCCGAGCTTAAACGCCTTGGCGACGGTGCGTTCTACGGCTGCACCGCGCTGAACGATATTGAGGGCATCGAGGGCGTCAGGATCATCGGCAACGATTGCTTCCGAGGCTGCTCGGCTCTTTCGACTATAGGCATCCCCTCCGGCTGCACAAGCGTCGGAAGCTACGCCTTTGCAGGCACGGCGATAAAGAGCATATCCGTTCCCAAAAGCGTTACGAATATCGGCGAGGGCGCATTCTCCGGCTGCAAAAAGCTCAGCTATGCCGAGCTGCCCTCCGGCATTTCGACCGTGTCCGGCTCGCTGTTTTCCGGCTGCACGGCGCTCGAGGCGTTCTTCGTTAAGGACGACTCAAGCTACGGCGGCAGCGGCATGACGATAGAAACAAACGCATTTTCCGGCTGCACCGCGCTGCGCGAGGTCGGCATATACAGCCGCGCCGAGAGCCTGCGCATAGCAAAAAACGCGTTCTCCGGCTGCAAGGGCCTCAAGTCCGTGTCCATCGACTGCCGCAGCCTTGTCCTTGACGACAACGTATTCCCATCGTCCGCGAAGATCGACTACATAAACATCTCCGGCGAATACGGCTATGTTGCGCCGAACGCATTCCAGGGCGTTTCGACCACCGTGGTCTATCCTGCAAACGGCACGAAGTGGGGCGAGCACAAGGGCGAAAACTACGGCGGCTCCCTTGTTTGGGAGAGCTACGATAACCACGTCCACGATTATAAGACCACCGTTGTTGCGCCGACCTGCTCCGAGCGCGGCTACACGATATACGAGTGCAAAAGCTGCGACGAGAAGTTTGAATCAAGCTATGTGCGCCAGCTCGGCCACAACTTTGTAAACGGCGAGTGCTCGGTCTGCGGCATCAAAAACCCGTTTACCGACATTGACGCGCAGGGCAAGCACGTTTACTACACCGACGCTATCATCTGGGCGGCGAAAAACAATATAACGAGCGGATACACGGCAACGAGCTTCCTGCCCGACGGGCAGTGCACGCGCGGCCAGGTAGTCACCTTCCTCTGGCGTCTTGCAGGTCAGCCCGAGCCGACGAACTCCAAGAGCGGCTTTTCCGACGTCAAGGATAACGCGTATTACACAAAGGCCGTCACCTGGGCTGCCGAGCGCGGCATAACGACAGGCGTTGACGACACTCACTTTGCGCCCAACGCTACCGTCACGCGTGCGCAGTTTGTGACCTTCCTCTGGCGTTATCTCGACAGGCCGGTTTACGGCACCTTCAATCCGTTTACCGACGTTTCGTCAAGCAGCGTCTTTGCCCCGGCGATACTCTGGGCATATGAAAACGGCGTGACCTCCGGCACTACGGCCACCACCTTTGCGCCCGGCGCAACGGCTACCCGCGCGCAGGTCGTGACCTTCCTTTACCGCACAAATAATCTGGAGAAGTAAAAATGAAAACCGCCGATGCCGATCGGCGGTTTTTTTAAAGAAACAGGGAGAAAAGATATGAGAAAGAGAGTGATAAGCCTTGTTCTTGCAGCGGTGATGCTGCTCGGACTTGCCCCGGCGGCGCTTGCCGACTCCGGACGCAGCCGGCGCGAAAGCTTCATGAGCGTTGCCGAGTCGCAGCTCGGCTACCGCGAAAAATTCCAGAACGGCACAAAGTACGGCTCGTGGTCCGGCCTGCCCGGCCAGCCGTGGTGCGCGATGTTCGTAAGCTGGTGCGCGCGCTATTCGGGCGTTCCCGAGAGCGTTATACCGAACTTTTCCGGCTGCTTCGGCGGCGTGAAATGGTTCAAGGAGCGCGGCCTGTGGCGCACGAAGGAGTACACTCCGCAGGCAGGCGATCTGCTGTTTATCGATACGCTTGAGGCAAACGGCAAGCGCGACGGCCTTGCCGAGCACGTCGCCATTGTCGAGCGCGCAAGCGATACGACGATATACACCATCGAGGGCAACAGCATAAACGACATGGTCGAGCGCCGAGAAAGACCGCGCGACAACTCCGTTCTGGGTTACGCCACGCCGCAGTACGGCACGATCGGCTCACCCTCCGACACGATATCGGTATCCGGCGCCGTTGTTCCGAGCGGCACGCTCAGCGGCGAGGATTTCAGCATAAGCGGTTCTGTCCGCTCCGGCAGCGCCATAACATGGCTGTATGCCGATATCCGCAATCTGGACGGCGACTATTTCTCCTGCGTGCAGACATCCCCCAAGAGCAAAACTGCCGATCTTTATGCACTTAGCGGCAAGCTCAATTTCTCCGTGCTCGGTCCCGGCAGCTATGAGCTGTTCATCGAGGCGGTTGACGAAAACTACAACTATATGCAAAAGCGCTATTCCTTCAAGGTCGCGGCGACGGACGTCTACCCCGACGGCAGGCATGCCGACTATGCCGAGGGCATACAGTGGGTCATCGACGAGGGCATATCCAACGGCACGAGCGCCGCAAAATTCCTGCCCGATGAGCAGTGCACCCGTGCGCAGGTCGTGACCTTTATCTGGCGCGCGGCAGGCCGCCCGGCACCGAAGAGCGAAACCTGCACCTTTTATGATGTTTCCGACGGCAGCTATTGCGCAAAGGCCGTGCAGTGGGCTGTCGAGCAGGGCATAACAAAGGGCATTTCCGCCGGGTATTTTGACCCCTACGGCAAGGTCACGCGCGCGCAGTTTGTCACGCTCCTGTGGCGCTATCTCGGCCAGACCGAGCCGGGCATCGAAAATCCCTTTGCCGATATCTATGCCGGCACATTCTGCTATCGCTCGGTGCTGTGGGCATACGAAAACGGCGTGACCACCGGCACGAGCGAGTACATGTTCTCACCAAACAGCGGCGCAAGCCGCGCCCAGGTCGCAACGTTCCTGTACCGCGCCCTGAACGAGACCGAGACGCCGGTCGATCCCGTTGAACCTGTTGATCCGGATCCCGTTGACCCGGTTGAGCCGACAGAGCCGGTCGATCCGGAACCCACGGAGCCTGTCGAGCCGGCAGAACCTCCTGCCGAAGCTGCATAAAAGCAAAAACACCTTGCGTCATGCGCAAGGTGTTTTTTGATAGGATTTATGCCTCATCGGGAAGCGCGTCGCTGCGGAAAAGCAGGGAAATGCACCAAAGCGCGGCGAGGCCGACAAGCGTGTATATCACTCGGCTGACTGTCGCCGTCTGTCCGCCGCAGATCCATGCGACGATATCGAATTTGAACAGGCCTATGCTGCCCCAGTTGATGCCGCCGATTATGGTCAGAATAAGTGCGATGCGGTCGATTATCACTTGCAAACACTCCTTTCCCACTCAGTATTCCCGATCGGAAAAGAATTATTTGCAAAAATTTTTCCATTCGACAAAAGCAGTGTTTTTTCGCTCTTTACAAGGCTGTGCGGGCGATGTATTATCTAAGCACAGCTTATCCAATAGGTCTTGCAAAGCAAGGCCGCGGCTCATATCTTTATCCCACAACCCTGTTTATGCAGGCCGCTTGCCGGCCTGCTCTTTTTATTGCCTTGCAGTGACCCGGTCAAGCCGCCGGCTGACGATATCTGCAAGGCGATCAATGCCGCACAGGGCGAAAAGCTTCTGCCGCAGGAACTCTATGAGCGTACTCACGGCGTATATTGCCGCCGCGCAGCCAAGCTCGCACGGAATGACGAGCGCCGCATTAAGATCGGCGATAAATGCAAAACTGTCCGCTATGTAGTTTGCCAAGATAAACGGGCTTATGTGGATGAGATACACGCCGAACGAGGTCGAGCTTAAAAACTTTGCCGCGCCCTTAAACCTTTCGCCGACCTGCATGCGGCAGAATGCGCACAGCAGCGTGGCCGAGCACAGCAGCACCGTCGGCGAAACGTAGCTTACAAGCGTATCGCTTTCCGCACCGAACACGAGCTGCCACAGAAGCATTACGGCGATCGAGGCAAAATACAAAAGCACAAATGTTTTGCCGCCGGCGCGCTCATATAGCCTGTCGAGCTTTATGCATGCGCCGATGATGTACAGTGCTGCCAGCCAGAAAAAGCAGTATCCTGCCGAGAGCGGGATAACGTCCAGCGGCCTGAAGGTCGGCAGCAGCGACAGAAAAACAAACACTGCGGCAAGCAGAGCGCCTCTTGAGCGCTTGTTGAGCGCATGCAGCATTGCGTTTATAAACGGCGTGAAGAAAAACAGCACAAAATACGCCGAGAAGTACCAATATTTCGACGTGAGCACAGGGAAAAAAGCCGATACGATATCTTTGATCCCAACTGCTCCGGGAACGGCAAAATACCACACAACAGTCGTTACCACGGCATAAAACGCGACCTGAAGCCAGAGCGATACTATGCGGCCGGGTCTGAATGCGCGCTCGGCCATGAGGAAGCCCGTTGCCAGAGCAAAGCAGTCAACGCAGCAGTAAGCTGCGCGGTCATCATGCCGTCGGTCAGCCACCACTGTGCAGAGCCGGGAGCGCTGCTGTCGAATGCTGTGCCGAGCGTGTTGACATGCAGAACGACGACGAGGAACATGGCCAGTGCTTTGAACAGGTCAATGCCGTACAGCCGCTTATCGCTCATTTTTCTGCCCTGCACTTTGCTGCGGCGAGAATGTTTTTCATCAGTCTCGCGCGTGTCATCGGGCCGACGCCGCCCGGCACGGGCGTTATGAACGCCGCCTTCGGCTCGACCTCGTCAAAGCACACGTCGCCGAAGAATTTGCCGGTCTCGGGATCACGGTTCATGGCGACGTCGATAACGACTGCGCCGTCTTTTACCATGTCGCCGCGAATAAGCCTCGGCGAGCCTGCCGCGACGATGAGAATATCCGCCTGCCGCGTAAACGACGCAAGATCCTGCGTGCGCCGGTGGCAATATGTCACGGTTGCGTCGGCGTTGAGCAGCATAAGCCCCATCGGGCGGCCGACGATGTTGCTGCGGCCGACTATGACGCAGTGTTTGCCGTCGGGCGAAATGCCGTATTCGTGCAGCATATCCATTATCCCGGCCGGCGTACACGGCATAAGCGTACCCTCGCCCGTGACCATGCGGCCGACGTTTATAGGGTGGAACGCGTCCACGTCCTTTTCCGGTGCGATCGCGTTTATCACCGCGCGCTCGGATATCTGCTCCGGCAGCGGAAGCTGCACAAGGATGCCGTCAACGCCGTCGTCGGCGTTGAGCTCCGCGATAAGCCGCAGAAGCTCTGCCTCCGACGTTGTGTCCGCAAAGTCGTATCGGCGGCTGTCGATGCCGCACTTGAGGCAGTCACGCTCTTTATTGCGCACATATATCTGCGATGCCGGGTCGTCTCCGACCAGCACCGCCGCAAGGCAGGGCCTGCGGCTCATCGCCGCCGCCTCGCTTTTCACTTCCTCGCAGAGCTTCTCCGCGAGTTTTTTCCCGTCTATCAAAACTCCCATATTTTCAGTGGCGCTTTAGCGCTTCTCCTATACATTTATTGCGTGAACCCGGTTCGGAACAATGGTGGAAACCATGCTGTTCCGCGCTCCGGGAGATTGTGCTATATTAGTGCAAATTTCATCTGCACCATGTAGGGAACGGATTTATCCGTTCCGTTTTTTAGTGGCGCCTTGGCGCACTCCTTATACGTTTATTGCGTGAACCCGGTTCGGAACAATGGTGGAAACCATGCTGTTCCGCACATCGGGAGATTGTGCTATATTAGTGCAAATTTTATCTGCACCATGTAGGGAACGGATTTATCCGTTCCGTTTTTTAGCGGTGCATTGACGCACCTACGGGTACGCATATTGCGCTTGCGCACACCACACTTATTCACTATTACCTATTACTTCTTCACTGCGGCCAAAGGCCGCTTTACTCCGGGTCGAGGTCATAGCTGCTGAGGTCTATCCTTATCTCCGTGCCCTCGCCGGGAGCTGATACGGCGGATATCCCGTG
>ERZ780137.1656-NODE-1656-length-11925-cov-3.412721_pt1 | contig 11925 bp, 8 predicted proteins | sample MGYA00511020_ERZ780137 | MGnify/ENA primary metagenome ERZ780137 (study PRJEB29588, sample SAMEA2157917) | human gut metagenome | biome: human gut; feature: human-associated habitat; material: faeces | place: Denmark | collected 2008/2010 ... | reverse complement strand
TGTTTTGAATTCACAAAACACAAGCTGAACTGTCGGAATGCTGCGACCGGGCAGGGGAAGGCAGCGCACAACACGTTTGGAGTCGCCTTCAACGCCCTTGCGTGAACGTGCCTCGACCGTTTCAACGCAGTAGCCCGCACGCTCAAGAATTGCAGCGGCCCGATCAAGCGGATAACCGAGTATGTTCATCAAACGGCAAGAAGCTCCTTCTCTTTTTCGCTTGCAATGCGGTCAATTTCTTTAATGGCATTGTCGGTGGCCTTTTGAGCCTTTTCTTCAAGCCTCTTCTGGTCATCCTCGGTGATAGTGCCGTCCTTGCAGTCTTTTTTGATGGTTTCGTTTGCTTCGCGGCGGATTGCACGGACAGCAACTTTGGATTCCTCGGCTTTTTTGCGGACGATTTTAACAAGCTCTTTGCGGCGTTCCTCGGTAAGTTCGGGGAAAACAAGGCGAATGAGCTTGCCGTCGTTCGACGGGTTGATGCCGAGATCGGATTTTTGAATTGCTTTTTCCGCGGCTGAGATCATTGAAGCATCCCACAGCGAGATAACAAGAAGACGCGGTTCGGGTGAGCTGACGGTGCCCATTTGGTTAATGGGAGTGGGCGTGCCGTAATAGTCCACCATGATGCGGTCAAGCAGCTTGGGGTTTGCCCTGCCTGCACGAAGGGAGCCGAGATCCCTGTTGAGCACTGCAATGGTCTTGTTCATTTTATCCTGTGCGGTTTCGATAATATCCATGGTAAATCCTCCTCTTGAAGAATGAATTAACTGTATTATTTTATATTAACGCCGCGGCATTGTCAACCGCAGTCGGGGGTGTTTTTTTGTATTTTTGCGGCAAAATCCGCAAATTGACTGCGCAAGGGCAACTCCGATTGATGCTGCTTATGAGTTCGACTGCCGCCGAAGCAGCGTTTGTTTAAACAAGTTCGAATCCCGGCTGCGCATCAACGATCGTGCCGGCATTTTCGCCGTTAACGGCGGCAACAAGGGCTTCTGCGGAGTGCATTTTGAAGAGCACCATCGGAATGCCGTATTCGCGGCAAAAACTCATTGCCGTTAAGTCGGTTGCCTTGAGGTTTTTTGTAATGACTTCATCGTAACTGATGCGGGCATAACGCTTTGCATCCGCACAGACATTCGGGTCGGCGGTGTATATTCCGTCAACATTTTTTGCAAGCAGCAGTGCGTCAGCGTGGATCTGAGCAGCACGGAGTGCCGATGCCGTATCCGTGGAAAAGAAAGGCGCTCCCGAACCGCAGGCAAAGATAACAACCGTGCCGGCGTCAACGGACTTGTTCGCTTCGCGTGCGGAATAACTGTCCATAAACATATCCATTGAAACAGCGGAAAGCACGCGAACGGGAACGTTAAGGTCGATGAGTGCCTGCTCAAGAGCGAGTGCGTTCATGGCGGTTGCAAGCATGCCTATGTTATCGGCGCGGCTTCGGTCCATTGTTCCGCCGGAGCGTCCGCGCCAAATGTTGCCGCCGCCGACAACAACACCGAGCAGACAGCCTGCATCATGAAGCGCTTTAATTTGCAGTGCGGTTTCCGTGGCCTTTTCAAAATCAATGGGCGTTTTGCCCGAAAGTGCTTCGCCGCTGACTTTTAACAGTACTCTTTTATATTTCATTGTGGTTTTACCTCCGATTTAAATTCATGTTGATTTGACCGCCGGCCCGTTTTATTTCGTGTCCTTTTCGGGTTGAGCGGGGGTGTGAACAACATTGATTTCATTAACGCGCCTCCCGTCCGCAGCCTTTATCGTGATTTCAAGGCCGTGCGCGCTGAATTTGTCGCCGACATCGGGAATCCTTCCCAGGTGTTCCATGACCCAGCCGTTAAGGGTCGATGAATCGGTTTCATCCGTGATATCAAACATATCGAAAAATTCATCGAGATCCATTGCGCAGTTGATGTCGTAATTGTTTTCGCCGAGTTTTCGCACGTTTTCAATAACTTCGTCGTGTTCGTCCCAAATTTCGCCGACAAGCTCCTCAAGAATATCCTCCATGGTGACGATGCCGAGTGTGCCGCCGTATTCATCCGTAACAACGGCCATATAGGTTTTTTCCTTTTGCAGCAGCTTCAGGAGGTTGCTTATCTTCAGAGTCGGCGGGATGAATATAGGCTTTGTCATGATTTCGCGGACCGAATGCTCCGTAATGCCGCCGTCCGTGTAAAAATCCTTATGATGAATTATGCCGATGATGTCATCTATCGTTTCTTCGTAAACGGGCAGACGCGAATGTCCGGATTCGGTAAAAATCTTTGCAATTTCGTCTTTTGATTCATCAACATCAACCGCTTCAATATCAACGCGATGGGTCAAAATGTCTTCAACCTGCACGTCGTTAAACTCGATTGCGCTGCGGAGCAGGGAGCCCTCGTTCTCGTTGATGCTTCCGCCCTGTTCAACTTCGTCAACAAACATCAGCAGCTCTTCCTGCGTGACCTTTCTGTTGCTGTCGGTTTTGAGCAGCTTTGCAAGCAGCTTTTTAAGGCCGGTGAAAAGCAGAGTGAGCGGGGTAAAAACAATCATCAGAAGATTGATTAGGGGAGCCGAAAACATGCTGAATTTTTCAGGATTCTCTTTTGCAAGGCTCTTGGGGCTGATTTCGCCGAAAATCAAAACAACGATTGTAACAACAACGGTTGAAATTGTTGCGCCCTTGTTTCCGTACAATTCAACGAAAAGCACAGTGCCGAGTGACGCCACAAGAATGTTAACAATATTGTTTCCGATGAGAATGGTGGACAAGAGCTTGTCATATTTATCGCAAAGATGCAGCGCAAGCGCGGCGCGTCGGTTGCCTTTTTCCGCAATTGTACGCAGCCTTGTGCGGTTAAGAGACGAAAAAGCTGTTTCCGTTGCGGAAAAATATGCGGAAAGAATGATGCATATCATCATGGCAACGATCATTGAAATGTGGTTCATTGGGTCAAAACTGCTCCTTGTTGAATTTGCAGGGATGGGAACGCGGGCAACAAAAAAACGCTCCGAACGCAAAACTTTCGGATACGCATTTGAGCATATGCAGAATATATAACGAAAAAACCGGGCAGAAAATGCCCGCCGGAGCAATGCTCGGCTGAAACGCAGCAGTATGTTACCGCGCCCTGACACTCATGATTACCGTTGTCGTCATCGGTACTCAATGTCCGTCCCTCCGTAAAAAATCGATACTACTATTATAACTTATCCGTGAGCCGCTGTCAATAGCACCGAAGCCCGCTCCTGCTTTTTGAACAGGAACGGGCTCCAGGCTTCGCTTTTTTGTTCCGCTGCCTACGGTAAAAAGCAGGGGCAGCGGGCAAATTCGGAGGGTTTATCAGTTGCCGGCATACATCTCAATTTCGTAAACATTGAGATAATAGGGATACCCGGTCTGATTCGTTTTGCGCATGTTTATTTTGAACAAACGCCTTGCCTCGGGCATATCAATATGGTCGATAGATATGTCAGCGGTATTGCCGGTTGTGACATGAATCCTCTTCCAGAACCATGCGATTTGGCAGACTCGGTTTTGCGTGGATCTGTCCATATTGAAGTACGCTTCTTCCGTGAGATACCTTTCGTTAAGGATATAAACATCCCATGACGAAGTGTTCAGGTTGGAATTTTCACCTGCGGAACCGGCATGATATATCTTGAGTATCGGATTTGCAACGGGGGTATGAATGTCGAATGCAACCCAACCGTTGATGCCGGAAGCGTGCCACTTGTCGGCTTCGCGATCACTCATCTTTCCGTCGAATGCGTGCTGCGGTCCGTTCTTCGCATAATCCGGATACTTCTTATTGGAATAATAGACGGTGGCGTTAAGCGCAAGATTGACCGAGGGTTCGGCGACCTTTGTGAACACTGCGGTAACAATAACGTCACGCGCAGGCATCGTGAAGGTGCCGCCGTTGTTCGCCGCACCGTTGACAACGTAATGACTGAGCTCGTACCCTTCATCGGGAACGGCTGTCAGCTCAACTGCTTCCCCGAAAAAGGCGGACAGCTTGGAAGCCGAAACCGTGCCGCCTGCGGGCTGAACAACGGTGATGCTGTACGCATTTGCGGTGAACACGGCGGAAACATCAACATTCCGTGCGGGCATGATGAAAGTATTTCCGTTAATCCTCTCGCCGTCAAGCGTGAAGTAATCGAGGGTATAGCCTTCCGCAGGGGTCGCGGTAAGCTCTATTGTTGTACCCGCAGTTGCGGAGGTTGCGGAAGCCGAAACCGTGCCGCCTGTGGGCTGAACAACGGTGATGCTGTACGCATTTGCGGTGAATACGGCGGAAACTTCAACATTCCGTGCGGGCATGATGAAAGTATTTCCGTTAATCCTTGCGCCGTCAAGCGTAAAGTAATCGAGGGTGTAGCCTTCCGCAGGGTTTGCGGTAAGTTTTACGGTCGTACCCGCAGTTGCGGAGGTCGCGGAAGCGGCAACACTGCCGTTTGCGGGCTGAACAACGTTAATGCTGTATTTTACCGCGCCGGGTTCTGCATCAAAGGCGGTGCTGAGCTTGATACTCTCTTCCTGCTTACCTTCCTGAACCGTGTAGAACACGCGTCCTGCATCGCTGCCGTAATCAAGGCCGGTGAAGCTGACTGTGCTGCTCTGAGCTTCTTTGGAAGCAATCTGCGTGTAGTTCCCGTTTGCGTCACGCAGATAGAGACGAACCGTGCTGCCCGTCGGAGCATGGGTGAGACTGAACGTATCGCTTGCGCCCTTGTTGTTCTTTGCGGAAGCGAACTTCATGAGCACGATGTCCGTGCGGTTGCGTTCGGTCGTTTCAAACATCTGCCATTCGTAAATACGGATAGCGCCCCATGCGGAAGAGCCGCTGTTGGAGATATCGAGTCTCCATTCCTGTGCGGTGACGGGTGTGATCAGTTCATCGGTGACAGCCGAACTGTTGCTGTTTGTGCTGTATACCGTTACCCAATTGTTTCCGCTTTTGTACTGAACGGAAAAAGCAATTGTGTTCATGTTCTGGGCCTCGCCGCCGTATTGGGCGTGTTCAATTCGAATTCGTTTGATGGTTCGCGGTTGGTCGAGTTTTATCGTCATCCAGCCGCTCTGCTTATTCGTGGCGCACCATTTGGAACCGTTTTCGCTCGTTCCGTCAATAGCCTTCCATGCGGGTTCGCCGTCATTCTGAGCGGAATAGCCGGTGACTTCGGCCAAGGGGCAGATGTTTACGGGAACGGTAACATCGCTCAGCTTTTCGGTATCGCCGTTTTCATAGGGCCAATCGATTGTGAAGCGGGAGCTTTCGCCGCGAACACCGTTTGCGTTTACGCGAACGACCTCGATGGTAACATCTGCCTGATCATCGTTGCGGACAAGGTTCGGAATATAATACGCGGTGTTGGGCGTTTCCATTATAAGTGTTCTTGTGCCGTCCGCATTGAGCCTGTAAATCTCGTAGGTGGAGGCGTTATTGCCGTTCCACTTGATGCGCGCTTCGGCAGTGTATGCGTCGAGATAAATGATTTCTTCAAGCCTTGCATTGCTTGCGCTTGCAGCAGCCGCTTCGGAATCGGTGACGGCAAGCCTGCCGATGTTGACCTGATAGTCGGAAACATTGCTTGTGCCGCCGATTTCAAAGCCGATCGCATAGAGTTTTTTGCCGCTGAGGGAAGCGAGGGAAACATTGCTTGTTGTCCAGCCGCCGCTGCTTGCGTCAAGGGCAAAAGTTGCTTTTTGGCAATTCGCATAGCTTGAAGTGCTGCTGTCGCCGTAATAGGCAACAAGTTTCATCAGCCCCCTGTCATTCTTGGCGGTCACGGCAATATTTGTGCTGCCGTTGATGTCAAGATTCGTGCTGTAAAGCATGATATTATTGGGCTTGTTTGCCGTCAGCGAACCGTAGAATTTGATTGAAGAACCGCCGTTGTATGCGTCTTCAAAGTCGTATGCGCCGCTGAGCTTTTGTCCGTTGGAATCGATTATCCATGTCCATGTGGGCATAACATCCTGAACGGACTGATAGCTCCATTCCGCATCGCGGGATTTGACGCCGTCAATATAGAAAGCCTTTCCGTGGCCGGAGTTGAAGTTGGTTACAAACGGCGCGGAAATGATCGTCGTGTGGTCGGCAAAGAACCTTGACATGCCCGCCCAGCCGCTTGAGGAAGTGCTTCTGGGGTCGCCGCCGTTGACATAGAATTGACGTTCAACCTCGTGGAAATCCGCACCGTCACCGGAAAGCCCCATTGTGGAGTTCGGGCAGTAAAGAGCAAGAGAGAGCTTCAATTTGTTGCTGTTGTTGAGCAGATAATTTGAGCTGAAATTTGTGTTCATGCAGTTCTGCTGAACATCAAGCCCCGCAAAGGCCTCGTATTGGCTTTTGCCGAGACCCTGCATGGTGGAAACGGTCGTGTTGACATCTTGAGTCGTCCAATTGTAGTTCATAAAGAACTCGTTAACGCCTGCGGAAACCCAGCCGCTGTTGCTGCCGTTAACGGCATCCTGATAGCTGAGATTGCCGCTGTCGGTGATTGAATCGTACCAGCCGATAAGCATGTTCGGCCTTTGCTGACGCATATATGCTATCATGCTTCTGAGATTACCGGCGGTTGTGTAGTCAACACCGGTTTCTTCATTGAAGAAATAACCGTCGAAGCCGTAATATTCCATAACTTCAATCAGCTTGTCCGCAACGCTTCTGTAATTGCGAACAAAGTTCTCCACAACGGAGGAATTGCCGCCCCAGTCGAAGAAAATCGTGCCCATGACGGGAACGCCGTTTGTGTGCGCCGCATCGGTGAATTCACCTGTCGGCACAACGACTTGCCCCCGTTTTGAACCGGACCAGTACACAAAGGAGGTTGCGTACTGCCAGTAGTTAAAGGCATAGCTTGAAAAGCTTTCCTGTCCCTGTGCGTTTGTTGCATCGTGTTTGGAGTTTGCAAGGGAGCAAACCATGAGTTTAGCATCGGGGTTTGCATAGTCGTTGACCGTGAATCCCGTGTATCTGTCTGCAAGGGGAACAACGGATCTTGAGTAGTCGGAATCCGGATCGTTTGTCGGTTCCCAGCTGAGCAGCGTGTCAACCGTGAATGCCGGGCCGATAGGCATCAGCGAAGTGCCGTCCGCATATGCCTCGTTTAGCGAATCCGCGTTCGCAGCCTTAACAACGGCGGAAAGAGTGTTGAAAAAGCTCCGTGACGGCAGAACGCCGAAGCATAACACTGCGGCGAGAATTGCAGCGATGATTTTTTTTATCGTATTTACCCTCATATTGTTTTCCTTTCAATAATAGACTGATGGATTGCTTAAACAAATTTAAACCGTAATGATGCGGTAAAGCCGGGTTTAAATCATTTAATTATGCCCAGTTTCGTGAACTCGGAGATAATTTCACCCAAATCAGCCGCTGCCTGAGGGATCTCAACATCATATTCATCAAGAATGCGCGAAAGGATTTCATCCTCCGTTTGTCCTTTTTGAATTGACTCATAAACAAACAACGACAGTTCATTAAGCAAAATCATTCCCTTTGTTTCCGTGCTGCTTCCCCCAAGCGGCACCAAAAGGTTGTCTCCGGCAATTGTTCTTAAAACGTAATTTTTGCTTATTTGCATAAGCTCCCTCCGTAATTATCTTCTTTTGTGATATTCTGCTGCAAGCCGTGTATATGCGTCCATTTTTTTGCACATAAAGGTCGGTTCTGCATCGAATCGCCCGTTTTCGGCAAAACAAACGGCGGGACAAGCTTCACAGATATTGCGAAAACGGCAAGCGGTGCATTTTGCCGGAACCATGATGTTTTCGCGCATTGCCCGAATGTCGTTCCATGCGGCGGAAAATCCGCGTTCTTTCAGCGAAGCGGACGGTTCGCACATCATTCCGCAGGGTCGAAGCTGCCCGTTGTATGTGATCCAAAACGCCGCAGCTCCCGCACGACAGCGTATACGCTCCGTCGGAATATCGCCGCACTCCGTTTCGGCAGGCGGAATATCCGTGTTGAGTGCAACAGCTTCCGCACGTTTTTCAATAATCGCCGGGTCAAGCGTTCGCAGCTCGTGCGCCCACCTTGCGGCAGCGGATTCCTCCGGCGTGAACCTTTCGCAGGTTTCGCATTCGCCGATTTTACAGGGAGAAATTTTGGAGTTCTCATCCGCACGGACGGGCGGGAACATATACGTTGCCGCCTGCAGCGGCAGATTACGCTCATTTGCAAAGCGTTCAACAGCGTCAAGATCTCCAATATTGTACGGTGTTACAGAATAGTTGATCTTGACGGGAACACCCGCTTCCGTGAGCATTGCAACCGCACGGTAGGCTCTTTCAAAAGCACTGCCGCTGCGGCAAAGTTTTTCATAGGTTGCTTCGGATGCCCCGTAAAGCGTGATATTCACCCTCTGCGGCGGGAGCTTTCGGAGCAATTCGACCTGTTTTTCGCCGAGCATCGTTCCGTTTGAGTTTATCGAAACGATAATGCCGAGTTCACGGCATCGGCGATAGATTTCTTCAAAATCGGGCCGAATAAAAGGCTCGCCTCCGGTCAGCAGCAAAAACAACATGCCGCATTGCTGCGCTTCCTTTGCAATGTTCAGCCATTCCTCCGAGGAAAATTCGTCCGTTTTGATTTCGCCGTCATTTTCTTCGCGATGGATATAGCACATGCGGCAGCGGAGATTGCAGCGCGCCGTAAGCTCAAACGTTCCGGAAAGCGGAATGCCCCTTTTTGCGCTCTTTGCAAAAAGCCTGTTCACATACTCCGCATATTTCACTTCATTCACCTCCTTCCAGTGTTTCTTTCAGCAACCGAACCGCGCGGAAGTCCGCCGTGCAGTGCAGCTCAAAAATGGGAATGCACTCTGCCGCGCGGAAAAAGAGTTCCGCATGGCTTTCGCGCATCGCTCCGCCGTAAAGCCCGACAGTATTGCTCATAATTGCCCTCAAAGCGCGAACACCCGAAAGGCGGGTGATTCTGTTTTCCGGAGCCTGTCCGAGCGAAATAATTGCGGCAATCGGCAGAGAAAAGTTTAAGCAAATGCCGCTTGTGCCGCAAAACGGCAGTCCGAAAGCATTTGCCGCGCCGTCAACAAAGCCGACAGCGCATCGATCCCCGTTGAGAATCAAAGCGTTTTCATACTCCTTCCAAAGATTCGCCTGCGTGGATTTTCCGATTCCGGAACGCCCGCAAAAAAGTATTGCTCCGAATCGGGTTTGAACCGCTGCGGAATGCAGGGTAAAAATGCCCTTTTGCAGCAGCTGGAAGGGCAGGTTGATGCTCTGCCAAATCTGCTGCATACACTCCTGTTCCGGCGGGAAATCCTGCGGAAGAAAAACTTCGATATTAAGCGCGTTATCAATGTTGAGCGCATTAACATCAAGTGCGCTTTCGCTCAACGCGCCGCCGAAGCGGGAAGCAAGCATTGCGCGCTTTTCCCCGCGCTCAAGCGCGGCTCTGTCAAGCGTTTGCTGCAAAAAGCCTTCGCTGCTTTCAAACAGCCTGAAGAATGCGTTTTCATAAACGAGTTTTCCGCAGGCGGCAGGCGGTTCGGCCCGCCGAACCTGAATCGCGCAGTCCGCGGTTTCGGAGCTTTCAAAGTATTCAGTCTCCCAAAACAACGCACTTCGCGCATCAACATCAAGCTGCGCTTCCGAATGAATCTCGAAAACTTTGCCCGCAAAACGAAAACGATAGAAAAAATGCTTTTTCATCTCAAAAACTTCAAAACGCGTCTGCGCGCATTGCGCGCAGACGCGTCGGTGGGTGGTGTTAGGACGCAAATACCATTGTGTCGTTCACTGTAAAGTAGCAGTAGCCTTCAACGGTAACACCGCATTGATTCTCTCCTGTGCCGAACAAGTTTGCATCCTGTCCCGGAAACAGCGTATCGAACGGCGGGAGCAGCTGACAACTCGTTCGGTCGTGATTGTACGCTTGTGCAACACATTGAGAGGCTGCAATCGCTTCGCCGAGGTCAAACTCGATAACATCAAGTTCGGGCTTTACATAAGTCTTTTTCACGGGTATTCTCCTTATCTGCCGGTGATGGAAGCAATTGCGGGCTCACTCGCAACGCCGTTTGCATCATAGGCAAAGATGTAATATGTATCCGTCATTCCGCGGCGCGGAGCGCGAACGGTGAGGCTGAAGGCGTAGTAATCCATCCAGCCGAAATAGGTGAACAGGCTGTTCATCGGGCGCATGTTCTCGCGTACGGGAACAAGTGAACCGTCGTCCGCAAGCCTGTAAACGCTGACATGGTCAACATCCGTGGATGTTTTAACGCTGATTCTTGTGAACCAACCTGCAAGTGCGCGGCCGCTGTAGTGGAGTTCGAACCTTTCGGGCGTGAACACGGGTTCTTCAACGGGCTGATATGCAAGGGTAACAAGGCTTGCAATATCTGCCGCGATCTGTGTGCTTGTGGCGGGGGTGATGTCTTTTGCAAGCTTAATGCCGCTGACGGACAGGATAGATCTTGTTCCCGTTCTCGTTCCCGCTTCGGCAATATTGCCGAGAACAAGCACATACTTCGTGCTGTCGTACGGACGTACGTAAGCCGTAACATCATAGTACATTTCGGTCATCTTCATGCCGGAGGAGATTTCCGCGCCTTCGAGAGCATTTGTATCGAGATAACCGAGAATCGGCTCACCCGCAACCGCTTTCGCGCTGATCATAACGGTGTCACCCTCAGTGTAGCCTTCGAGGGCAAATCCGATATAATTACCGTTGGTGAGATAGACCTCGTTCTGCGGGCCGCGATCCTGATATTTCGCGATGTTTGCAATGCCGGTGTCTCCGTCATATTCAACATAGACCATGGAGTTGGGAAGAATTTCAGATCCGATCGAGTTCGCGCTGTTCTTAACATAGTCATAAACGGGAGCGTACTTAAGACGCTGTTCGTTTTTGACGTACTTCGTTTCATCTGCAAGGGGCTGATAAACGCGGAATGCGTCAAGATAGACGTCTGCGGTCTGTGCGGTTTCTTCGCCGCGTTTGCCGAAAGTCCTGTTCGGACTGTTCTTTGCCGCAATGCCCGTGCCGCCGTTAAGAACGCTGTTTTCGTCCATGAAGGAGGTTTCGACTTCGCAGCCGATGAATTCCTTCAGTCCCGCTTCGCGCAGGATTCGGTTCGTGTCAATGCCGTTCGCTCCGCGCGTACTGCTTTCCGCACCGGTTTCGCCGCCGTCCCAAGGTGTCGGGCTTGCAGGGCCGACGATTGCGCCCGCGGTGTCCGTAAGGTAGCCGAGGATTCGAACGCTGTAATCTGCGTGTTCAAGATTCATTGCGCGAACAACGGGAACCTGATAATCAAGGATGCCGGGGCCCGTGATAATGGGATTGCCGCCAATACTGTTATCGCCGCAGAAATAGGTGTCAACGATATAAACCTTGAACGGCTTGCCTTCCTTGGACAGTGCAACGAGAAGAAGTCCCGTATCGGTGCCGCATTCGGAAATAATGTCAAAACCCGTTCCGCTGAAACTGAATTCAACGGCATCGGTTGTGTAGGCGCGTTTGCCGCCGTTCAAATCGAGCGTTGCTTTCAGTGCGCCGCCGTTGCTGTAGTCGGCAAAGCCTTTGTATGCATCGGCATAGCCGTAAACGCTGTTTTCGTTGTCCTTAACAACGGTCGCGGTGTTGTTTGTGCCTTCGGCTTTCCATTCGCCGGTCGTCCCGCCGCGGTTGGTCATAAAGTTCTCTTCGTAAAGAACATTTGTGGCGGGAAGGAAGGTGATGGATGTTGCTTCGGTTATATAATTACCGGTGAAAACAAGCTTTGTCTGAATGGTTTCACCCTTGTTTACGCTCTGCGGAGTGTAAAGGATGGATTTATCGGTGCCATCAAAACCAACATGTTTTACGGTTTCATCAACAGTCTTGATGCCCACAGCTTTTTCTTCAACATCCGTAAGCTTGTAGCTGTTCTGTACGCCGAAATCATAGACGA
>ERZ780137.1653-NODE-1653-length-11962-cov-2.564962_pt1 | contig 11962 bp, 10 predicted proteins | sample MGYA00511020_ERZ780137 | MGnify/ENA primary metagenome ERZ780137 (study PRJEB29588, sample SAMEA2157917) | human gut metagenome | biome: human gut; feature: human-associated habitat; material: faeces | place: Denmark | collected 2008/2010 ... | reverse complement strand
GGCGCTCTAACCAGCTGAGCTAACACCCCATGTGCGACAGCGATAAATAGTATACAGGAACCAATATTTCGCGCAAGGACTTTTTTGAAAAACTTTCCTCCCTGGCCAAAGGCGAATCCAGCGAACGCATAGGAGGCAATCCAAGTCCCACGCGAACGGCCACTAGGCGTGAAAGGGGAAATGGCATAAGCCACCCGGTTTGCCCGCTCAGAGGAAAACTCCCTTTTGCCCCTGCCGGGCCTTCGCATGCACGAGTTATTGTCTCTTGCCCTTTTTCTTGCTCCCGGGCTTCATCGACTTCCAGGCCACCTTTGCTGCAGATTTTGCAACGGGAGCAGCGGCATCAAGAGCAACAAGAGCGGCTTTCTTCGCCTTCGGGGCAACAGCAGAGACAACAGTCTTTACCGCTGGCTTGCTGGCAACCGTCTCGGCGGTTTCGGCAGCAGTCGACGAGACCTTCCCTACCAACGCCGCCAAACCAGCAACATCACCGCCACCCTCGAAGTACTCAATTGCAGCATGGCCTATTGCCTGGGTGCCGATGTAGCCCATAGTGCCCTTAACCACCCAGCCCAACGCGGGAACTGCTCCGGCAAGCTGGCGCGAAACCCCACGGAACACAAAGCCCCCCGCGATAACGCCAACAAGCTCTTTCACCCTGTCGGTCGAAAGCGGATGACCGTATGCTGCTGCGATTTGCAGAACCATCTTCGCCTGGTTGGCGGTCATGATGGGCATATCGGCACCGGGGACGAACACCACAACGCCCACGCCAGCATTCTGCAACGCAGTGGCTCGAATCGACTCATAGGCAAGGGGGCGACGAACGAAGGGATACGCGATGGAAAACGCCAAGCGCTTTTCTGCGTCAGCGCGCACAATCCATGTGCCGATTCTGTCCGCCAGCGAGCAACGCAGCTCTTCATCAAGCTTGCAGCCTGGGTCGATGCAGATCAGGTCCTCTTCAGGTATGGCATGCCCTGAAGCAGCCGCGGTGCTGCGCACCGCCTCGCCTTGCTCGGCGACGACCAAAGTCGGACGACCTTCGCTGCGGAAGCGAGCGGCGATTTCGCCAACGGCAGAGCTAGACCCCGCAGCGATGACTGCAATATCGCTTTCAACGTGCTCGTCAGGCGCTTGCGTGGGGAAATAGCTCACCATTACACGAGAATTGGCGGACTCGCTATTGAAACCGGAACGGACGAACACCTGAAATTCCGGTGTCGCCGATTCATCTATGAGGATGTTCGCAGAAACCGAGATAGAACAAGCTTTATCGATATCGATAGCCGCCGTTAACAGCGTAGGAATGTCAATTGGAAGCTTCATACGATCCCCTTTCGCGTTAGCGTCCGCTATGAACCCAAACAGAGTTTATCAAACCCAGCATCATGAAGTTCACGATCATGAACGAAGAGCCGTAGCTGATAAACGGCAGCGGGATGCCCGTGATGGGCATAAGGCCGCAGTCCATGCCGATGTTCTCCAAAATCTGAAAGAGCCACATGCCCACAACGCAGATGGCGATGATGGTGCCGAACAGATCGCTTGCACCGCGGGCCACATGCACCGAGGTGACGATAAGGCCGATATAGAGGCCCAGAAGAACAAGGGCACCCACAAAGCCGAACTCTTCGGCAAGAATGCAGAACACGAAGTCGGTAGGAGCTTCCGGCAAGAAGCCCATGGAAGATTGGGTTGCCTGCATGAAGCCCTTGCCCAAGAAGCCACCGCTGCCGATGGCGATCTTCGCCTGCTGAAGGTTGTAGCCATCGCCTGAGGTGTCGTACGTGGAGTCCATGAACACGAGCAAACGCGACTTCTGGTAATCCTCCAGGAGCACATCATGGCCAGCTATCTGGTCGGCGATAGGGTCGAGGATGAGCACGGCGGCAACCAGCACCACAAGAGCGCCGACGGTTCCCACCAGAAAACGCCAATCGGCGCCACCGATGATCAGCGCGAACGCGGCGATAACCAGATACACCAAACCCGTGCCCAAGTCAGGCTGGGTCATAACGCAGACAAACGGCACTGCCATGATTCCAAGGGCCTTTAGATACTCGCGCAAATCGTTCAAGCGGCCGCCATAGCGCGCCATCACCGAGGCGGCAAGAAGCACCACGGTTACCTTGGCAAACTCACCAGGCTGAATCTGCGTGCCGATGTTGATCCAAGAGCGACCGCCGTTCACCTCTACGCCGATGCCAGGCAAATGAGGCGAAAGCAAAAGCACCACGTTGATTACGAGGAAAAGCGTAGTGTAGCCGGAAAGAGCATGGTAGTCCATGCGCGTGATAAGCACGAACAGCACCATGCCTATTGCCACGCCGGAAAGCTGGCGAGCAAAGCTGTAATCGGCGTCGGCCGACGTTGCCGAGAATTGGACGATAAGCCCGTAGCCGATAAGCAGCAACGCGAAAAGATAGAACGCCGGGTTCACGTACTTGAAGCGGCGGGGGCGAGCCACCGCAGGATCTTGCGTGCGCAATGAGCTGATCTCGTTAATTTGAGCCACCGACGCTCACCTCCGTTGCCGCAATCGTGCTCATGTCCTCTTCCAGCGTGCCTGCGGCGGACTGGATGGCAGCATCCATGATCTGCGCAGCCAAGGGCGATGCCGTTGTACCGCCAGAGCCGCCCTCTTCGATGCAGACGCACAGAGCGAACTTCGGATTATCGTAGGGCGCGTAACACGAGAACCACGCCATGTCTTGTTTTCCGGCGACCTCAGCCGTACCGGTTTTCGCTGCCGCCGACCACGAGTATTTGCCGAAATCTGCGGCTACGCTTTCGTTCTCGGTTGCCACACCATGCAATGCGTCGCGAACGATCTTCAGGTTCGCTTCCGTTACCTGCGGGGCGGTGTCCTCAACCGTGTCATAGGAAAGCACGGTGTCGCCCAGGGAGTTGCGCACTTCTTTCAGAAGATGCGGGCGCAAAAGCTTGCCCGTGGCAACAGCGCCATAAGCGCGCACCACCTGAATAGGGGTTACCAGCACATAGCCCTGACCGATAACCATGTTCGAGATATCGCCCGGCAGCCACTGAGCCTCTTCGGGAACGTCTTTGAAATACTCTTTTTTCCAAGCAGGCGTAGGAATGCGCCCCTCTGCCTCACCCGAAAGGTCGATTTTCGTGGCAGCGGAATATCCGAACTCCTTGATGAAATCCTGCATGGCCTCATCGCCGATGGAGGCACGCGCATCGTAGAAGCTCTTTGCGATTTCGTAGAAAACCACGTCGCACGAGACGACGATACCCTGGCGCAGGCCCAGCCAGCCGTGGCCCGACTTCTGCCAGCACTTCTGGGGGTACGCATCGCCGAAGCCCGTCCAGGTACCCTGGCAATCCCAAGTGCGCGAAGTGTCGGCGAAGCCATAGGTAAGGCCCGCCAAGCTGGTGAACGCCTTGAAGCACGATGCTGCAGGATAGGTACCCGCAATAACGCGATTCATCAGAGGGTAATGGGATTCTTCGGTTTGGTAGGCATCCCACATGTCCTGCGAGATGCCGCCGATGAAGTGCTCGGGTGCATACGTCGGATAGTTCGAGAGCGCAACGATGCCGCCCGTCTCTACGTCCATGACCACGCACGATGCGGCAGTGCCCGTTCCGTGGCGTACCGCATCCTGCAAAACGCGGTCGGCCACATGCTGAACCTTCGCATCGATGGTGAGATACACGTCATTGCCCTTGCTCGGTGCGGTTTCCCCCACCACCTGCTGAACCACGCCAGCCGCGTTGGTGACCAGCACGCGCTGACCGTGGTCGCCCGCAAGCAGGGAATCGTAGGTTTGCTCGATGCCGCTTTTGCCCACCGCATCGCCCGATTGGATATCGCGGCCTTCGCCGGCATTCTTCAAATCGTCTTCGGAGGCAGTGCCGGTATAGCCCAGCGCATGCGCTGCCAGGGCGCCATACGGATAGGTACGCGTTGTGCGGATCTGCGTGCTAACGCCAGGGAACGCATCGCGATGCTCGGAGATGTAGGCGATATCGCGCAACTTCACATCGCTTGCCACCACTCGCTGGCTCTGCGCGCCCGAAGAGGAATCGAGGATGCGTGAGCGCACCACTTCGTACGGAATTCCCAACAACGAGGAAAGCCGCAGGATAACGTCGGAGTTCTTGGCAACATCAGCATCGGCAAGCACGGTTTGCACTTGCCGGTTCGTTACCATCGCAATGCCGTTGGCATCGTAGATGACACCACGGGGAGCAGGAGTGCTCACCGTGGTGTAGAGGTTCGCGTCCGCCTCTTCGCTGTAGCTTGCCGCATCGATGATCTGCAGGCCGAACAGCTTGGCGGTAAGGGCGCCGAACACGCCTAAGGCGATAACGCCCACCGCCGTGAAACGATTTCGGAGCCCCTCGCCCGCAGCGACACCGCCCCCTAGCGATGGGCCGCTCGGCGCAGCACCACGCGTGGTTTTCGGCGTTTCAGCGGCAATGCCCACCGAAGTCACCGAACGCACACGCATTCGGTCGGCCGTCTTCTTCTGCGCGGCATTCGCCCGCACATGGAACACCACAGCAAGGATAACGCCCAATACGACCAGGGCGGCAATGGTGGTAAGGATTGCGGAAAGCACGTGTTCCCCCTGCCCTTAGCGGAAACGGCCGGTAGTGGGAACCTGCCAAGCATCGTTAGAAGGCTGGGTAAATGGCAGTCGGCGCATGATAACGAGCAGAAGGGCGGCGATCAGCGCGTTCAAAATCGTGGCCGGAAGCACCCGCTGGGCAAAAACGTCGATAAACGAGCCTTGATAGCCCAGTATCAGCAAAACGATTGCGAATACCAACTCGAACGCAAAGAGCGTGGCCGCCAAAGCGATTAGAGGCATGGCCAGCGTCGTGTCGTCGAGCACCTCGAACACGCGCGAAAGGCAGAAGACCGACACGAGCAGCAAAAGCGCAGTAAGTCCCACAGGCGTATGCGTGAGCAGATCGGCGATAAGGCCCAGCACGAACGCATACACGTAAGTGGTATCGGGTCGACGCATTATGGAAAGAACCAGCACGAACGAGACGATGAAGCTCGGCACTGCGGAAAATACCGTGAGAATCGGCGCAAACACCACCTGAATCACCACGATTACGATAGAGAAGATAAGAGGAAGCATCCAATCGCGCATATGCGTTATTCACCGTCCTCGGAAGAAGAGCTAGAAGATTTCTTCGACGAGCTCGAGCTGGACGAATCGCTTGACTTTGAAGAATCACTCGACTTTGAGGAGTCGCTCGAGCTTGAGCTAGCCGAATTGCCGGAACCGCCGTTGCTGCTGTCACCGCTATTGCCAAGCAGCGCATCGGGGCCCACGGCCTGAACCACCGCATTGGCGGCATTGGCATCGCTTGAAGCCGCCGCATCGCCGCTCATGCCCAAAACCACAAGCACTTCGCTGATATTGCTGAACGACGCATTGGGCGAAATGACGATGGTGCGGGTTGCATCGCCTTGGCGCTGCTCGACCTTCGACACCACGCCAACCACCAAACCGCGGAAATAGCCTCCGCCAAGCCCCGTGGTGATAACTGCCTCGCCCTCTTTAACCTCGGTGCTCTCATCAACGCCCTGCAGGTACAGAACACCTTCAACAGAGCCCGAGAGGATGCCCTCGGCGCGAGAGTTCTGCAGCATCACCGCAACGCCGCTTTGCGCGTCGTTGAGCAAGCGCACTTCGGAAGTGTACGTGGAGCACGACACGATCTGGCCCACAACGCCGGTCGAGCCCATAACAGGCAAACCAGGCTTCACGCCAGAGGCCGTACCTACGTCGATAGCGATGATGCGGTTGTAGGAATCGGAAGAATAGCCTGTCACGTGGGCAGCAACAGAGGAAAAACCGTAGACATCGTGGATGCCGATAAGGGATTCGAGGCGCGAAGCCTCCTGACGGTACTCCTCGAGCTCTACCACCATCTGGGAGAGCGTTGCGTTGCTTTCCTTCAGCTGGCTCATGGTTTGCCCATCGGCAGTTAGGTCTTCTAAGGAAGTTGAGGCGGAAGCCGCCAAAGAACCAGCGGCTGCCCCTGCAGAGGACAGGGGCGAAGAAACCGCTGATGTGGTGTTTTGCAGCGAGTGCAGTGCGCCTTCATCCCCTTCGCGGGAATAGACGATAACAAGGACAAGAGAGACCACCAACAAGATGATCAGCAACCCCGTCCCTCCAAGTTGGCCGCCGAATGGGATCTTCTTTTCGTTCAAATTCAGGGCCATATCGTAAAAGGATCTCCTATTTCGATCTCATAAGAATCTGCTTGAGCGCCGTAGGTGTTTCAAGAACCTTCAGGCAACCAGAAACAACGTTGGTAAGCGCCGTTTCGCTAGTCCAAACCGGAATCTCAAGCTGCTGGGAGAAATAGCGATCCAGACCGGAAAGCAAACCGCCACCGCCCGTAAGCAGAATACCGTTGGAAATGATGTCGGAAGCCAAATCGGGATTAGTCTTCTTGAATGTTTCCTTGATATGTACAACCATTTCATCGATGGGAGCCTGCAGCGCATCGCGCACATCCTCCGACTGAATGGTTACTTCTTTGGGCTGCTCGGTAAGCACATCCTGACCAGAGATGATCATGTCGCGCTCGCGACCGTCTTCGAAGGGCAGAATGGAACCAATCTTAATCTTGATAACCTCTGCCGTGCGTTCACCGATCTTGATTCCAAGAAGATCACGCAAATGAACCGCAATAGCTTCATCAAGACGGTTGCCCGCAAGGCGCAATGAGGAAGAGGTCACGATGCCGCCCAACGAGATAACGGCAACCTCGGTGGTACCGCCGCCGATGTCGACGACCATCGAGCCAGTAGGCTCGGTTACCGGCAAGTCGGCGCCCATTGCGGCAGCCATGGGCTCCTCAATGAGGTAGGCCTGGCGCGCACCAGCCTGGATAGTTGCCTCGAAAACAGCACGCTTCTCTACCGAAGTGGCACCGCAGGGAATGCACACCACGATGCGCGGCTTCGGCTGCCAAGGATAACGGCGCGGAGCAGCTTTGTTGATGAACGCGGAAATCATGGCCTCGGTTACATCGTAGTCGGCGATTACGCCATCATGCAGAGGGTGCTCCGCGGAAAAGGTGTCCGGCGTATGGTTGATCATGTTCTTAGCTTCATGACCAACGGCCAACACGCGATGGGTGCTGCGTTCGATGGCTACAACAGAAGGCTCGTTGATAACGATGCCCTGCCCTGTGATGGCTACGAGCGTGTTGGCAGTGCCAAGGTCGATAGCCATGTCGTACGAAGACGACGAAGTGGCGTTCTGTATGAAATCAAGGAAAGACATTAATCGTCCTTAAACAGTATTGTGCAATCGTAACAACAGATTCTAGCACACCGCATAAATGCCCGTGCAGAAACCGTGAAGCCAAGAAAAAGGGCCGCCAGCATGGACAGCCCTTCAACTTGCAAACATTGCATTTTTGGAGAAAACAGCGAGCGAGCCCCTGATGAGTTCAGATGGCGGGGCAAACATGCCAGCGGCATGTTCGGTTCCAAACTATGCGTCCGAGCGGACGCATCCTGCGCAGCTTTGCTGAGCAGGATTGCCAGGCGTACTTCGTGCGACAAGGCTGTTTGGACCGCCAGCTGTACCATAAGGGGCTCGCGCAGCGTCATTGCGTCTCAAACGTACGTTGCGCCGTTCGCAGAACGGCGCAACGAGAAAAATTAAAAGAAGATTGCGATCTCGCGCTCAGCAGAAGCAACGGAATCGGAGCCATGGATTACGTTTTCGTCCATGATCAGGCCGAAGTCGCCGCGGATGGTGCCAGGAGCTGCCTCAGCGGGGTTGGTTGCGCCCATGAGGGAACGGCACTTGGCAACTGCACCTTCGCCGGAAACAACCATCTTAACAACCGGACCAGAGGTGATGTAGGAGATCAGGCCGTCATAAAAGGGCTTGCCCTCGTGCTCCTGGTAGTTGGCAGCAGCCTGCTCGGGGGTAACCATACCCATTTCCATGCGCTCGATCTTCAGACCAGCACGCTCGAAGCGGTTTACGATTTCGCCGATGTGACCGTCGCGAACACCGTCGGGCTTGATCATGCTGTAGGTCTTTTCAATTGCCATGTTTAGTTCCTTTCAAATGAACGTTTCGTTCTTACTTACCTTATGAAACGGAGACATGCCCCGGATCGAACAAGATTACGACTGGCTCGTGAAGGAAAGCGCCACGCTGGAAACCTTCCAACCCAAGCCGTCTCGCACCAACGAGATCTGGTAGGGAATCTCGCCGCCCTGCGAGGTGGTTGCCGTAGCGTACACCTCTGCCGTGCTGAGATTGTTCGTGGTGCCGTTGATGGTTACCTGGCTGCTCTGAGCCACCGTGTCGGCGATGCGAGCCTTCTTGCTCTCATCGACGCTGGCAGCATACACGTCAGCATTCTGGGGATCGGAGAACAGCGCGTTCACCTGATCTTGCTGAGAAGGCATACCGAAGCCCTGCGTATAAGCAAAGGCGCCGCCACCCGCCACGATGATGATGAGAATCAAGATGATAAGGAACACCTTCAAACCGCGATGGCGGTGCTTCTTCTTGAGGGGCTGGCCCCAATCCTGAAAATCACGATCGGCTTCCTGGAAATACTGGCTGCCAGCCTGCTCTGCAGCGGCGATTTCGCGCATGATGCTGGTTTCGGACAGCTGCATGGTGCCCATCTCGGAAGGATCGAGGCGCGAAGGCTCGATGGGCACGCCATCGCCTTGAACGTCCAAGCCGGACAAGTCGTTATGCGAAGCAGAAGCGGCTAGGTCTTCAGGCTTCACCGGCTCTACTTCACCGGTGTTGCCTGCAGCAACGGAGGCAACCGCACGCTGATAGTCAACGTTCGCAGCATCGTTGAACACATAGGTTTTGTCGGCCAGGGCAGACTCGAATGCGCGAACCGCCTTCTCCATCTTGCCGTCGGCCACATAAGCCTGGCCCATGTTAGCGAAGATCTTGTTGCGCGTTTCCGGCTTCATATCGAACTGAAGAGCGCTCTCATACGATGCGATAGCGTCCATCGGACGGTCGAGTGCCATGAAGCAAACGCCCAGGTTCAGCAAAGCCTTCGTAGGGTCGGGGTTCGACTCATCCAGGGCAGCTGCGCGGAACGCCGCGCCCGCCTCGGCAGATTTGCCCAGCTTAAGCAGGGAATTGCCCAGGCCCACATACGCCTTGTAGGGCGTTGCGTAGCGGGAGTCTTCCGTTGCGGTTTTGAAGTTGGTGATTGCATCCTCGAAATCGCCCTGGGAAGCATAGACCATACCCAAGTTGTAGCTTACCGAGCCAGAAGCATCGTAGGAAGTGTCCACCAATGCCTGGGAATACGCATGGATGGCTTCGTTCGGGTCTTTGAGCTTCACCAGGCAGTTGCCAATCTGGTGATACAGCAAGCCAACCTCACCAGGGGCCTTTTCGACAGAGGTGTCTTCAAGGCACTCGGTGAACTTGGCAAGCGCCACGTCGAATTCCTTCGAAACGTAGGCGCTGCGCGCTTGCTGGAAAGTCTCGTTGTTCATGTATCGTCGGTTCCTCTCTTGCGTTTTGCGCTGGCCCAAACGGGCACAGAAGAAAGTGCCCGGGCTTTGGGCCCAGGCGATACGCGCAGTTAGTTGGCGTTCTCGATTTCGATGGTCTCGATAACGTCGCCCACGCGGAGCTGACCAACAACGTCAAGGCCTTCTACCGTCTGGCCGAATACCGTATAGCCGGAATCCAGGAAAGGCTGAGCGCCCAGGCACAGATAGAACTGGGAGCCAGCAGAGTTCGGATCCTGAGAGCGGGCCATGGCAAGCGTGCCATCAAGATGCTTGTTGTTGGGGTTGGTGGTGTACTCCTCGTGGATGGTGTAGCCAGGACCGCCCGTGCCAAGACGCGCAAAGGGATTGCCTTCCGCAGCCTTAACCTGCTCGGAGTCGAGCTCGCGCGTGTTAGGGCAGCCACCCTGGATAACGAACCCAGGAACATAGCGATGGAACTTCAGGTTGTCGTAGAAGCCCTTCTGAGCGAGTTCGACGAAATTGCCCACATGAATGGGGGCATCGTTGCCGGCAAGCTCCACGCGAATGTCGCCCTTGGAGGTTTTGATTACCGCAACCTCGTTGCCATTGGGCTGGTATTTAGGTGTGTACAAAGCCATGGTTTCCCCTAACTGCTTCGTTTTCTCAAATAAATGGTGCCCTCTACAGGATTCGAACCTGCGACTTTCTGCTCCGGAGGCAGACGCTCTATCCCCTGAGCTAAGAGGGCCCAAGTGCCCATATTATACGTTATGATTTACAACATTCTTATTTCCCCACGAAAACCAAAGGATGAGACCACAATGCGCATCGAGATCACCGGCATGACCTATGGAGCAAACGCGGTTGGACGCGCCGAGGACGGTAAGGTGATGTTCGTTGCCGGAGGCGCTCCGGGCGATGTGGTTGAAGCAGAGGCCACCCGCGAAACCAAATCGTTTCGCGAAGGCCGCATCGTCGAATTCTGTGAGAAGAGCCCATCGCGCGTGGAAGCGCCCTGCCCCTTTTCCAGCGTGTGCGGCGGCTGCCCCTGGATGCATCTCTCGTACGATGCTCAGCTGAAGGCGAAACGTGCAAGCGTGGTGAGCCAGCTTTCGAAAATCGGCGGCGGGCCCCGCGAGCGGGCGGAGGAGCTGGTGGGAGAATGCGTGGGGTCCAAGCGTCAGCTGGGATACCGCAACAAGCTGGAGCTCGCCGGCGGACGCGATGAGCGCGGGCTCTTCATGCTGGGTTTCCACGAACGCGGCGGCAAGCTGGCGGCAGCACCGAAAACCTGCCTTTTGGCCGCAAAGGGAATCGAGAAGGCGCCCGGCGCCCTGCGCGGTGCGCTCTCCTATCTGCAAGGCCACGACGATTTGGGCATCTTCCGCATAGGGGTACGGCGCAGTGTGCGCACCAAAGACACCGAGATCGCGCTGTGGACGGGCCCGACGGGCTTCCCCCGCAAAGCGGCAGCCGACACGCTTTCCAGCGCGCTGAAGTGCACCAGCATCGTGCGCGTTATCGCCGACCCTGGCAAAGCGCGCAAGATCAAGAAGGTGGAAGCGCTCTACGGCAAAGGCAATTGGAGCGAGGAGCTGGCGGGCAACACGTACCGCATCAGCGCGCCGAGCTTTTTCCAGGTGAACACCGCCCAGGCGGAAAAGATGATCGCGTTGGTGCTTGACGGCTTGGAGCTTGGACCCGATTCCGTGGTGGCCGACCTGTACTGCGGCGCAGGCACCTTCACCTTGCCCTTGGCGCAGCGCGCCGACTACGTCTTCGCCGTTGAGTCGGCAGCATCTTCCGTGCGCGATTTGCGCCGCAACATGGAAGGAATCGATGGCGAAATCGAGGTAATCGGCGGCGACAGCGCCCGCGAGCTGCCCACGCTGGGGCACTTGGACGCCTTGGTGGTCGACCCGCCGCGTGCCGGCCTTGCAAAGGGAGTTGCCGAGAGCATTGCCGCCTCGAAGGCAGAGCGTGTGGCCTATGTGAGCTGCGATCCCGCCACCTGGGCTCGCGACATAGCCCGATTCGCCAACGTGGGCTACGAGCTGGTGAAAGCCACGCCTGTGGACCTGTTCCCGCAAACCTTCCATGTGGAAACAGTCAGCATCCTGAAGCGCATCTAGCAAAGCGGGAAACAGCAACCTCTCAGTTGCCTTTCTCCATTGACCAACATCCAAGATCAATATCTTTCCTGAACGCCAATTGCTCGCAGGGACGTTAGCTTGGCCTGGACCTGCGCCAGCAAATCAGCAAGCGGCACTCCGGCGAGTGCATGAAAATTGAAAAGCCCGTAAGGCTGGCCTTTTGCCACCTTACGGGCTTTGAAATTTTCCTGTGCTGTCAGAACCCCCGCGCAAGGTCATTGCGCTTCACAACGCTTGCGCTGCCAATCAGAACAGCGCAACCTAAGCGCGTGCCTCCTGCACATGGCCTACGAGCTTGGCGATGCGCTCGCTG
>ERZ780137.1650-NODE-1650-length-11974-cov-3.917023_pt1 | contig 11974 bp, 13 predicted proteins | sample MGYA00511020_ERZ780137 | MGnify/ENA primary metagenome ERZ780137 (study PRJEB29588, sample SAMEA2157917) | human gut metagenome | biome: human gut; feature: human-associated habitat; material: faeces | place: Denmark | collected 2008/2010 ... | reverse complement strand
TTAAGACAAATCGAAATCGCCCGCCAAACGGTTAAAAATGCCGAACGCACGTATGACATAAACGTTGAAAAATATCGTAGCGGGAACCTTACCGGTATGGAACTTAAAAATCAACAGACTCAGTTGACTGACGCCAAAAACTCATTGACGGATGCCATCATTTCATATAAATTGAAATTACTGGATCTGAAAATCCAAACCCTGTGGGATTACCAAAATAACAGGTCTTATTTACCGGTTGATTTATTGAAATAACCCTAACACAAAATATAAAACAAAATGATGTTGTTGCTATAAATGGAAAAACAGGTGAAATTTTTGTGAATCCTTCTAAAAAAGAATATAAAAATTTTGAAGAGATAAAAGAAAAGATAAAAAAAGAAAAGGATGAATTAGAAAATTATAAAAATGAAGAATATTACAACAAACATAAATTTATAAAATTTTACACATTAAATGAAAAAGCAGAATATGAAATAATATCAGTATTTAAAACAACAGTATATAATGACAATGGCTTTAAATATTATCAATATTATAATTTAGAAGATGAAAGAGAGTTTGAAACATTTATAAATAAATGCAAAGAACTCTCTTTATATGATACACAAAAAATAGCAAAATATGGGGACAAACTTTTGACATTGTCGACTTGTGATTATTCACAAAATAATGGAAGATTAGTAGTAGTAGCAAGAAAAATAATATAAAATAAGGTGGTGGTATTTTGGCAGATATAAAAATAAAAGAAAGAAAAACAGGAACAATAAAAAAGTTTGACAAAGCAACTAATTTTACGAAAAAATTAAAAGATAGTGCAGTAACAATAAAAAATAAAACAAATTATAATGCAGAAGAAAATACACCTAATGAATATGGTGGAGATAAAATCAGTCAAGGTACAAGTATTATTTTTCATAAAGGAATAGACACTTTCAATAAGTATGGAAAAAAATCAGCAAAGGAAACGGCTAAAAATGTTCAAAAAATAACACAAAAAATTAAAAAGAAAGCAGAGAAAAGAGCAATTAAAACAGCACAAAAAACTGCAAAGTCCACAATAAAAAATACAAAAAGGACAATAAAAACTGCTAAAAAAACAGGAAAAATAGCTTATAAAACAGCCAAAAATACTGCAAAAATAACGGCAAAAGCAACAAAAGAGGCAACTAAAAGAGCTGTGCAAATTGCAAAAGCAACAGTAAAGGCAACAGCACAAGCAATAAAGGTAGCAGTAAAAGTAACTATTGCAACAATAAAAGCAATAATTATGGCAATAAAAGGACTTGTAGCTTTAATAGTTGCAGGTGGTTGGGTATCAGTAATTATAATAGTTGTAATCGCTTTAATTGCACTAATATGTTGTTCAGTCTATGGTATTTTCTTTTCAAGTGAAGAAGATGTTAGCGACCAAACAATGAGTTCCGTTATAGCGGAGATAAATATGGAATTTAGCAATAAAATAACAGAAATTCAAAATAATAATGAACACGATGAATACGAAATTAATTCTAATAGGGCAGAATGGAAAGATATACTGGCAATATATACAGTTAGCATAAGTGGAGGAGAAGAACAGACAGAAGTAATAACATTAGACGATAAGAAAATTCAAAAGTTAAAAGATATATTCTGGGAAATGAACAAAATAAATTATAGAGTAGAAGAAATCGAAAAAGATATAGAAACTATTGACGAAAACGGAAATAAAAAGACAGAAAAAATAAAAAGAAAAGTCTTATATATTGATATTACTAATACAAGTATAGAAGAAATGATGAACAAATATAACTTTACTGGAAAACAAAGACAACAAGTAGCAGAATTAACAAGTGAAGAATATGCAAGTTTATGGAATAATGTCATATATGGCTCATCAGTAGGAAGTCAAGACATTGTAGAAGTTGCTAAAAGTCAAATTGGGAATAAAGGCGGTCAGCCGTACTGGAGTTGGTATGGATTTTCAAGCAGAGTTGAATGGTGTGCGTGTTTTGTAAGTTGGTGTGCAGAACAATGTGGTTATATACAAGCAGGTATTATTCCAAAATTCGCTAGTGTAAATCAAGAGGGAGTTCCTTTTTTTAAGACTATTGGACTATGGCAAGACGGAGGCTATTCTCCAAAACGGAGGAGATATAATCTTTTTTGACTGGGAAAATGACGGAATAGCAGATCACGTTGGAATTGTTGAAAAAACAGAAAACAAAAAAATTTATACAATAGAGGGAAATACTAATGGTGATTGTTGTAAAAGAAATGAATATAGTGTAAATAGTAGTGTTATTTTAGGGTATGGAACACCAGTGTATTAAAAGAGTATATAAATAAAAATGACTAGATATTTATCAAATTTGGGAAATATCTAGTCTGAAATTTTTTTATTAATTTAATGGATATTTAAGACAAAAAAATGAAATTATGTTATAATGACCATTGTAAGAATAGGAGTGAGAAAATGACAGATGCTTTTGTAATTAATTACATAAATGACAAATTAAAAAATAGTAGCGATAAAAATTATATTAGATATACTTTTTATGAATTAAGAATAAAAAACAATCTAACGGAAGAAGTAATAGACAGATTTTTAAAACACGGTCTTATTAATTTGGACCATTTGCCGTCAAGAAGTCCTATCAATAAATCAAGGTTCTGGATAGGACATCCATTAGACGCATATGTAAAGAATAACAAGTTCTACGTGCGTTGCCAGTTATGGAAGAAATCACCGGAAGCAAGAGCGTTTTATGACAAGGCACTGGAAATGCTTGCAAGCGGTACAGACCGGAAGCCGGGTTTCTCCGTTGAAGGAAGAGCACTTGAAAGAGACAAGAACAATCCTAAAAAGGTGACAAAAGCGCTCATAACAAACGTAGCAATGACAATGACGCCCGTAAATGCAAATTCATTTGCCGATATAGTAAAGGGCGTGCAGACAGTAGATTTCGTAGAGGATAATAAAGAAGAAATTAACAACGGTTCCAATAACGTTCTTGTAGAGCTACAGAAGGACGGATATAATATAAAAATAGACAAGTCTTTCAACGTTACCATTAACCCTATCATAGTGGAAAGAGACGAAAGATTTCAAGAGCTTTATAATTATTATCTGAACGGTAATGTAGGATTGAACGTTATAAAGGACTATTTGAGAACCGTTAATAAATAAGTTTGTACACAATTAAAAGTTTAATAAAGATGGACGAAAAATATTTGAACGACCCTATCGTATCTCTGATGAAGTCTATGGGATTTTCTGACGAGTACATTATGGCGAACGTGAAAATCGAAAAGTCTGAAAACGGAGCAGCAGCAGGAGACCATGAATCCGAAACCAAAGAGGAAAAGGATATCAACAAGCTGGAAAAGGAAGCCGTGAAGGACGAAGAAAAGGTGAAGGAAGACGAAAAGAATACCGCCAAGGATAAGGATGCAGAAGGTGAAAAAGTGGAGAAATCCGACAAGGAAGACATCATGAAATCATTGGGTTCTGTATTTGCACCTTTGATGGAGAATTTCCAAAAGTCTATTGACAAGTTCCAGGAAACAGTGGATGGTATTAACGACAAATTGGACAAAATGTCCGGTGTTACCCCTATGTTCCGTTCAGAAGGACTTGGCAATATGACCGCTATTCAGAAATCTTTCGAGGAAAGAAAGGATGAGGCAGGTAAATACGAAGTTAATGTAGTGAAAGACCGACCTATGGCCGTAAAGCTTATTGAAAAGTCTTTGGAAGAAGCACCAGAAGATATCGCTAAGTCACTGGAAAGTGATGCACTTGCATACCTTATCAATCCGGACGCTGAAACAGTGGGTGAAAATCTTGCACGTTACATGTACGAAAAGAATGGTGTAAAATTCGTGAAATAAACTCTATTAAATAAAAAGAATATGGATTTGTATAATTATAGCAATCAAAACGGTACTGGCGATGTACTGGGCGGCATGGATTCGGCAGAAATCTTGAAAGCGATGGAAGCAGGTCTTAAGACCGGAATGCAGTATAACAACGAAATCAACAATGGTGGTGGTTTGAAAGTTGAATCCTTGGATTCAGTCTTGAAGATTCTGGGCAACCGTATGAACCAGTTGGTTTATTACATGGAAATGCCTAAACATAAGATTGACAACACTGTACACCAGTACAACCAGTTGTACAAGTATGGTGAGGAAGTTGGTATTTTCAATGCAGAAGGTGAAACTCCGCAGGAAACCGATTCTCAATACAGACGTAAATCAATCGTAACCAAGTTCATGGGTGTTTCCGGACAGGTTACACATCCGGGAATGTTGGTTAAATTGGCTGGCAATATGGACATGTATCAGAAAGAAGTCGAGAATAAGACTATCCTTCTGAGTACCATTATCGACACACGTCTTGTTGACGCTGATTCTTCTTGTGTAGCCGAGCAGTTCGACGGTGTTTTCCGTCAACACATGTTGGGTATCAACGAAATGGACGGTGGCACGGCAGAAGGTAAGACTTCTGAACAACTGTTAGACGGTTATTTCAACAGTCCGGCAGTTATCGACGCACAAGGTTCTGTGTTGAATGACAGTCTGATTCAAGACGCTGCAAACGTTGTAGTGAACGTTTATAACGGTTATATCGACCGCATCATTTCTAACCCGATTGTGTTCAACAACTACGTTAAGATGTTCCACGAAAGCAAGCGAGTTATTGTAGGTCTTGCTGCCTCTGTAACTGGTGCAACAATGGGACAGTCTGTAAACGACGTTACAACTCAGTTCGGTAAGATTAACATCAAGAATGACCGTTTCTTCGACGAACGCAAGCCTATTATGGTAGGCAAGGGCGCCACAAGTGCTAAAGCTCCGGTTACTCCGGTTGTTGGTACTGCTATTAAGGTTAATGCAGTCGATACCAAGACTAATTTCGGCAACCATGCTGGCTCTTATGGCTACTTGGTAACAGCAAAGAATCGTTATGGTGAATCTGCACCTCTGAATATCACATCTGTTGGTGCCCAGGCTGTAGCTGCTTCTGAATCAGTAGAATTTGGCTTTACTGCTGGTGTGGGTGGTGCATATCCGGCTACTTGCTTCGTGGTATACCGTACCAAGAAGAATGCGGTTCTGAATGCAAACACTGAATACTATCCTATCTTTGAGGTTCCGGCTTCACAGATGGCAACAGGTTATGACGGTGCCGCTGCAAATTGTGTACGTGACCGCAACCGTATCATTGCAGGTACCAAGTCTGCTTTGGTATATTACAATGACAGTCAGATTAACGAATACTTGCAGTTTGCTGATACTATGAAGATGGACTTCGCTGTTACATCTCCAAGCAAGCGCTTTGCAATTCTGAACTACGGTACCCCGGTATTGTATCAGCCTGCAAAGATTGTACGCATCGTTAATATCGGTGAAGAAGGCTTGTAATTAGCTTGATATAAATTTATAGGTTTAAGAAGTGAAAAGTGAAAGGGAGGGAGTAATTGAACTCCTTCCCTTTTTGTTTAAAAATTTTGTATTATGGAAAAAGTGATTTTAAAAAGTTGGGTGTATAACAACCATAGAATTGTACTTAATGGTGGCCCAGTACAGTTTGTTAATGGTAGAGCGGAAGTATCGGAAGAACTCTACCAGGAAATAGTAAGTCGTAAACTTCCCGATATTTACAAGGAAGGTGAGGAACCGAAATTCAAAACACGCCTTGAAGAAAAACTTCGTTCGGAAGTGAAAGAAGGGAACAAGGAATATGAAGAGGAAATAAAACGTCTTAAGAATATCGTCGAGGCGCAGAAGGTTGAAATTTCCAAGAAAGAAAAGGAAATTGAAGTATGGAAGAAATGCGTCGAGGACTTGAAGGCAGGAAACAAGGAAACGCAGGCAGCAGCCCCCGAACCGGAAACAAAGCAGGAAGCCTCTATCAAGGAAGAAGAGGACGACGAGGTGAAGACGGCTCTTAAGAAAATGAAGGTGGACGAACTGAAAGAGCTTGCAATGACAGAAGACGGAGGTTCTTTCAAGGAAGAAGACCTTAAAGGCAAAAAGAAAGAGGAAATTATAGATATGATTTTGTCTAAATAAAAATACTTTACAAGGATGGGTCAATTAACTTTTACGATAAAATACAAGAAAAATTCCGGACTTGTGCTGTCTGTAGCCGAGATATGGCAGACATACCTATATGGAATAACCATTGATGGAGGGCAGGGAGCATCATTTACGGACGAATCCATGCGTTTCTATATAGAATCAGCACAAAGAGAGGTTGAAAACTGGTTCAACTTGAAATTCTGTAAACAGTTAATTGACCAGTCTTTGACTTATTATCAGAAGGACTATTGGCAGCAATTCCCTATATTGTTTCCGTCTTATCCGGTAAGGAAGCCGTTAAGCATGATTGGGATGCTCAATAAGATAGAACAGATTATATACCCCCAAGGATGGCTATCATGTCAATATGACAGTGGTATGGGACAAGGGAAAAGAAGGCTGAGTGTTGTTCCTACAGGGTCTTCCACGACACAAGGAAATGCGGAAATAATATTGACAGGCATAACGTCTCAGATTGGTATGCAGCGTTTCCAGTATATACCGGATTATTGGAGGGTACAGTATATAACCGGGTGGGATGTAGACCAAATGCCTATGGACTTGATTAATCTGTTGGGAAAACTTGCATCTTTATCACCTTTGGGAATTGCTGGTGACTTGATTCTTGGTATTGCAGGTGTTGCCGGACAATCTCTAAGCATAGATGGATTAAGTCAAAGTATAAATACTACAGCTTCTGCTACATCTTCGGGATATTCGGCCCGTATATTGGAATATCTGAAAGAGATAAAAGAAACGGTAGGAAGATTGAAGTTAGTGTACGACGAGGTTAAATTTGCAGTATTCTAAGTTATGGGAGAAACAAGAAATATATTACAATCCCCGTCTTCCGGATTGAGCAATTTCAGACCGGAATTTTTCAAATCGGAGTTCGATAAGGCGATACAAGCCAAAGGGTACGACGTGGAGATAATGCGTGCTTTGCGTTGCCCGTGTCATGGAAAAGAATCTGCACTGCCGGACTGTCAGAATTGTTTCGGTACCGGATATTTCTATGTGAACGCGATACATACAAAGGCATTGATAACCGGAATAAACTTTACCGACAAATACAAGTCATGGAGCCAAGAACTTTTAGGTACAATGGCTGTAACGGTAAGGGATATAGACAAGGCGAATTTATCCTATTATGACAGGATTTCTTTCAGAAATGAAATATCGTATTTTTCTGAAAATCTCCCTATAAGATACGATGATATGGGACAGCCGTTTGTGTTTACCACATACAAACCAGTACAAGTATTGGCTATGTATCTGTTCGAGGCTTCAAACAAACCTCTCATAAAGACGGACAAGGGACATGTAAGCGACGTCAACCCCTATTGTATCATATTGGACATGGAGATAGACGCTTTGCCCGAAAACGGTTTTGTGTCGGTATATTACAAGCATAACCCGGAATACCATGTTATAGACTTGCCGCATGAGATACGCGCTTCATGGGCTACTGACAAGAAAAGTGGACAACTCAATAAGATAGAGCTTCCGGTTCAAGCCATTGTAAGAAGAAGCCATCTTATAGCGATGGAGAAGCCTAATTTTGACGGTAGCGGTGTGATATATAATGAGGACGTATAAATTTGCATCTTTGAAAGAAAATGTTTAGTTTTGTACACTTTTAAACATTTTGTATATGAGAGCAAAGAAAGTTTTGGAAGTCCTGGGTATAAGCCGGGCAACATTATCCAATTATGTAAAGGAAGGAAGGATAAAGACCCATAATTCCGCTACACAATGGATAGATTATGACGATGAATCGGTATATGCGATTGCATCTAAAGGACAAAGAAAGAATGTAATATATGCAAGGGTTATGAATAAACATAACCTTAACAAGCATATAGAAGCATTGGAAAGGTATTGCAGGGAAAACGGACTGCACGCCAAAGATGTATATAAGGACGTGACGTTTAACGTTACATTGGCGCAAAGAAAGGGGTTCAACAAGTTGTTGGACGATGTGATATCCTATAAGATAGGAACGGTAGTAACACTGAGCCGGAAAAGTCTGTCGGGAACGGACAGTGATTTTATAGAGATGTTGTTTGCAAAATTCGGGTGTGATGTAAGGTATATAACGGAAGAGTAGGATGTTACCTCTATATGTTGACATATCGGAAACAGTTGCGGAATTCGCATTGACACCACAAGAAGCGGAATTCCTTGGAACACGTCTTGTTGATGATGTGGTAAAGGAATATATGCGAAGATGGAATGCACTTGTGGATTCTGAACTGCATCAGACACGGGGAATATATCGGTCTGCCATGCAGGTAGACCGGACTTCTGCCACCTCTGTAGAATTCGTGCTGTCTGCAAGGGCAGCAGGACCGCTTCCTATGATGCTGGAAGAGGGTGCGACACCGTTTGACGAGAAGATAGGATTCCAGCGTTCGGACAAGGCAAAGATAAAGAAGGACGGTTTAGGATGGTATCTAACAATACCGTTCAGACACGCCACACCCGGAGCAATAGCGGAATCCGGAATATTTAGCTCTGTTATGCCTAAAGATGTGTACGATATGGCACGTAATGCAGGAGGACAGCCGTTGAAGCTTGCAGACTTGCCGATAAGCCAACAGGTAAAGGGAAGCCGGAAGGAAATAAATATACCCGGACTGAACGTACCGGAATACATGCACAAGTCGGCAAAATATGAAGGTCTTGTAAGGGTTGAGGCTCGAAGTTCAGACCAGGAGAAGAGAGGTCAGTATATGACATTCAGAAGAGTTAGCGACAAGTCAGACCCTACAAGTTGGTTTAATGGTGGTATAACAGCCAAAAAATTAATGGATAGGGCTTTGGAAGAGGCACAAATAGAATATGTTGCCGAAATGGCGATAGACGAGGCATTAAAAAGAATAAAAGGACTATGATAGAAATAGTAAAAGTAAAGCAGTTTATAGTTTCAATACTGAACTATATACCAGAAGATTACAGACTGCATAAGGGAGACGAACAGAATACCTTCCTATACAGACTTCTTAACGGGATGAAGGAAGGGAATTTTGATTTTTACGACCAGGCGAAGAAATTGTTTTTAAGAGGAATGACGAACCCACGCAATTTAAGGGTGCTGTTTGAATTCCCGAAAGACAATACGGGATTGCCAGCCTATGTCATAAGGGAGCCGGGAGCGGACCCGGGAGCAGCCAATTCCATAGGGAAAATGAACGGGCAGATATACGACGGTGGCGCATGGCAGATAAGAGACAGCCGTTTCCATAATTTCGAGATAATGTGTCTTTCGGACAACATGCTGGAAAGCATAATTATGTCGGAAGTTCTGTATGCACTGATAATGGGTTCCTATAACTGGCTGTCTACCCAATATGATTTGGTAGAGGTAAGGATAACAGAATTAATGACAAACCAGAACGTACTGCCTATTCCTATTTTCATAAAGTCTGTAAGGCTTGACTTGACTTTGGACCAGATTGTAGGAACACTGGTAAACGAAGAATTGCTTAACAAGATTGCATTTGAGGATGCAGGAATAGCAGCCGAAAAATGGGGTGCGGACAATTATAGCAGGGATTATGAATTGCCCGGTGTAGAATCGGACATTGATAAAATTGTGACTAAATAGTTGGTGTAAGGAATAAAAATGTTTAACTTTATACCGAAAATGTATGAATGTAAGGATTTGATAGGGAAGTTCTTGCAGAATTTCGTGGACTAATAAAAGAAAAATAATATGGCATCAACGTTTATTTTCAACGGTCGCCAGATTTCCTTACCAGGTGTTTACTCCACTATTGTAAGTGGGGAAATGAACCCGGCACGAAATCTTGACTATGGAAAAGTCCTTATTATTGATACAGGAAAGTATTCAGCCGGATTTGGTGGCGGTGCTGGTATCAATGGCGAGAATGCGCAGGGACAGAACGCTATCTATACTTTCGACAATATCGCGGATTTTCGTGCTTTCATGAAGGGAGGTCTTTGGTGGAGAGTTGCCGAAGCTCTGTTTGCACCGGACCCTTCAAACCCCGATGCAGTAGGAATTTCCGAACTTGAATTTGTTCGTGCAGCAACAACTACAGGTGCAAAAATGACGTTTGCGACGGCAGCAGGAGGCACGTTTGCGGTAAAAACATTGGACGAAGGTTTGGTAGCCAACGGTTCGTTATTGAACGACGAGTTATTAACAAAGGGTTACGGTATGAACTTTATCGCAGGACGCGAAGACGCTACCAAGTGGATTTTGCAGTTCTGGAGAGGTACATATACCGGAACATACAGCGATGGTTTACCCTACGGAGACATCACGCAGGAAAACAGTGACCCCGAACTTGTTCTTGAATCACCGGAATTCAAGAATATGCAAGAACTTGTGGATTGGGCACAGAATGATTCTAATTTTGCTTTGGCGTTCGTACTTGATTCAACTGCCAATGTAGAAGGAAATGGTGAGATTACCGAAGGGGACATTACAACGGCACTGGATGGTAAGCCTTATATTTTGGCGGCAGGAGGTACAGAAAGTTTCGACATGGACGACTTTAACGCTGTACTGGACCAGATTGTAGGTTTGGACTACAGTAATATCATTCTGGACCAGGTAGGAGAAAATGCCTATTCTGCAACGACCCGTGCATATTTAACCCACATGAACGGAGTAGCCAAATTCCAGCATTTCCTCTATGTGGCAGGATATGACAAGGGAGCGGATTTCTCAAAGGAAATCGATTTGGCGAAAAAGTTTGACAGCTCGTTCGTGCAGCTTGTACATGGTGGCGCTGGTGTGGTATCCGCATTCGATGCGCAGAAAATCCGTTGGTGGGGTGTAATGTATAACTTGTGCGCGATTGTGGGACGTATCAGCGGAAAACCGCCTTATGTACCGCCTACATTCAAGTCAATCGGAGTTGACAGACTGCAACACGCATTGACTGAATCGGAGAAGAAGAAGGCATTGAAATACGGTATTTTAACAACCGTATTGAACGACTACACCGGAAAGTTCAATATCTTGCAGGGTGTGAATACATTGCAGGACAACGCCAATCTGTTCAATGCAAAAGGGCAGTCCTATTCCATTCAGTTTATGCGTATCGTCGCACAAATCAATAAGGAATTGATTGTAAATGCGACATTGGATTTGCTGGGACAGGAAAACGGTGTTAACGCCAATACACTGACAGCAGGAGCGGTTAAAGACTGGACTGTGGCATACTTGCAGTCAAGAACTGCAACGGACGCACAAGACAATCTGATTTTGTCGTTCAAAGACGTAGTGACAACAAGAAAGGAAGACGCTTATTTCACCACTTACAAAATTGTGGTAAATAACGAAATCACCAAGTTGTTCTTTACAGGTTACTTAATTCGTGGATAAAACAAACCCTAAAAATTAGAAGATTATGGCAGTTTTTACAGCGCCTAAAGCGTATATTAAAATAGATAATCAAGTAGCCGGGTTTGTTCGTAATCTGCAATTTGCAGAAAACATCACCCGTGCGAATGTACAAGGGCTTGGCTCACTCCTTAACCAGGAGGTTCCGGCCGTACAGTATCAATGCACATGGACGGTAGACCAATTCTTTATTGACTTCAAGCAGCCAGTAATGGAAGGCATGATGCACCGTCTTGGTTCCGTCAAGTCTATTGTAGACACCTTGATTTTGGGCGAGCTTGGTTTTGCCATTGCTATTTACAGCAAGACAATTCAGAGCCAGGATTCGACTACAAAGATGGTGACAGCAGTAGACCCTACCGGACAGACTATGTGCATGTTGAATCCGTGTTTTGTAAATAATCAAAATTTTTCATTGCAAGAAGCTGGCATTGCCGGGTATTCTATATCGGGAATCTATCTTTACCCCGTATCAACTTTGGAACTTTAATTTTGATTATAAACAATTGATAATTAGGGAGTTAC
>ERZ780137.1644-NODE-1644-length-12039-cov-13.519693_pt1 | contig 12039 bp, 8 predicted proteins | sample MGYA00511020_ERZ780137 | MGnify/ENA primary metagenome ERZ780137 (study PRJEB29588, sample SAMEA2157917) | human gut metagenome | biome: human gut; feature: human-associated habitat; material: faeces | place: Denmark | collected 2008/2010 ... | reverse complement strand
GCATTTTGGCAACGCAGATGCCGTGCCGCAGCTGCCGGAGCGGTGCTTAAGCCGTCAGGCGGGAATTGTGCGGTGTTGCCTTAGGTCATCTAGCACAAAGTCCCGGAATGGTCAAGACCATTCCCTACAGGTTGGTTTATAATGTGTGACGGACATAAAACATGCATCCCGGGCGCACAGTGTGCGCCCGTTGCCTTGCGGAGGATGATGGGGTGAAATAGAGGGCAAGGCCCGTCCGGGACGATGCGAGCATCGTCCCCTACAAATGATTTGCAGAGTTTATCACCATCGGCAAGGTTTCTCCACGGTACGATGGAAACATCACGCCCGGACCAGAGCGACCGAGACATCGTTGACGTTGGTGCCGGTGGGGCCGGTGATAATCAGGCCATTGCATTTTTGCAGGGCATGGTAGGCATCGTTATCAGCCAGCGTGGCAAAAATATCGCAGCCCTGGGCTTTCAGCGCGGCTTGGGTGGTGCTGTCCACAAAGCCGCCAGCGGCATCGGTGGGGCCGTCGGTGCCATCAGAGCCAACGGAGAACACCGCGCAGCCATCCAGCCCGGCGATACCGGGAGCGGCGGCAAGGGCGAGCTCCTGATTGCGGCCGCCTTTACCGTGGCCGGTCAGATGCACCACTGTTTCGCCACCTGCAATCAGGGCAATACGGCGGCCCGCGGTGCGCTGGTAGCGCACCATGTTGGCCAGGAACACACCGGCTTCCCGGGCTTCGCAGCTCAGGCAGTCGGTCAAAATCAGCGGCTCATAGCCAAGGGTGCGGGCGGTGGCAGCGGCGGCGGCGCACAGCTGGCGCACGCTGCCGGTAATCTGGGTTTCTACGTTGTCCAGCGCTTTGGGCGTTTCCTGCTCCAGCAGGGTCAGCATCTGATCCGTCATGGGCAGGTGGTATTTCTGCACGATCTCCTTGGCCTGCGCACAGGTAGAACTATCCGGGTAAGCGGGGCCGGAGGCAATCATATCCAGCGGATCGCCAAGAATATCCGAAAGCACGATGGAAACCACATGGGCCGGGGCACACAGCTGGGCAAAACGGCCGCCCTTTACGCCGGAAAAGCGCTTGCGGAGGGTGTTGATCTCTACAATATCCGCCCCGCAGACCAGCAGGTTGTGGGTGAGTTCTTCCAGATCCGCGGCGGGGATGAGCGGCTTTTCAAACAAAGCGGAACCGCCGCCGGAAAGCAGGAACAGCACGGTGTCCTGTGCGGTCAGCCCGCTGACGAGGTCCAGCGCCTGCTGGGTGGCGGTAAAGCTGTTCTTGTCCGGGATGGGGTGCCCGGCTTCCCGGATGGTAAAGTTGGCGATGGGGCCTTTGCTGTGGTCGTACTTGGTAATGACAATACCGGTATCAATGCGGGAACCCAGAATGCGGCTGGCGGCGTTGGCCATCTGCCAGGCACCCTTGCCGGCGGCAACCAGCACAACGCGCCCGGAACCGAAATCGCGTCCTTCCAGCGCTTTGCGGACGGCCTCGTCCGGCTGAGCGGCGGTGATGGCGGCCTGAATGATGGCGTCAGCGTCTTGGCGGAGTTTAGACATAGGGATCACACTCTTTTCTGTTTTGTTTGTTGGTTCTTTAATTTCTGTTATAACATGTAAATCAATCATTCAGCAATCGGCAGAACGTACAGAATTGGCGGCAAAATTTTGGCGGCACGGGGATGCCCGCACCGCCATAAAAACAGAATTTTGAGGTTTTACAGGTCGCGGCCCAGCTTGATGCCGGTCAGGTGCTCGTAATACTGGGCAATGGCGCTGTGGTCTGCCTGGCCCTTGCCATTGCTGTGCAGCCACTGCAAAATTTCCTGCACTTCGGCGGTCATCGGCACCGGGGCACCCACGGTGTGGGCGCAGTCCAGGGCGTTGTTCAGGTCCTTGATGTGCAGGTCAACCTTGAAGCCGGGCTTATCGTTGCCCTCGATCATCATGGGGGCTTTGGCGTTCATGACGGTGGAACCGGCTAAGCCGCCCTTGATGGCCTGGAACACCAGGCCGGGATCAACACCGGCTTTCTGGGCCAGGGTCAGGGCTTCGGCCACAGCCTGGATGTTGGCCGCCACGATGATCTGGTTGGCCAGCTTGGTGGTGTTGCCTGCGCCGATGCCGCCGCACAACACGGCGGAAGAACCCATGGCCAGCAGGACCGGTTTGAAGGTGTTGAAGACCTCTTCTTCGCCGCCGACCATGAAGGAAAGGGTGCCGTCAATTGCCTTGGGCTCGCCGCCGGAAACGGGGGCGTCCAGCATCTGGATGCCGCGGGCGGCAAGCTCGGAGGCGATCTCCTTGCTGGCGATGGGGTTCAGCGAGGTCATATCAATAAAGGTGGAGCCGGGCTGCATGTGGGCGGCAACGCCGTTTGCACCCAGCATGACCTGTTTAACCTGCGGGGCGTTGGGCAGCATGGTCAGCACAAGATCACAGGTGGAGCCGATGGTGGGCTGGTCGGCTACTTTGGCGCCGCAGGCTTCCAGCTCAGCTGCGGCGGCGGGGGAGTGGCTGTCCACCGTAATGTCATAGCCGGCTTTGAGCAGGTTTTTGGCCATGGGGCGGCCCATAATGCCAAGACCGATAAAACCAATTTTCATACGATCACACGACCCTTTCTTTGTAAGGCGTATCTGAAAACAAAGAAATAGATTAAATTTTCGACTTTTCAGATACACCCCAGGAAACATGGGATACCCTGCCGGAACAAAAGCGGCGGGCAAGATAAAAACAATTTTATTATAGTAATAGATTATACAAATTGCAAGAAGAACTTTTGTGAAACACATAAAAATATAGGCAAAAAGGCAGAAAAATAAGGGGGACTGCGTTGCACAAGGGCAAAACGTGTGATAGAATAATAGAAATATCTCCGGTTAATACGGATGCGCTGCGGGGGCCAACCCGCACAAGGGAAAGTGAAGGAAAGAACTATGGAACGCCGCCCAATCAAAACGATCCGCAATCAGGTGTATCAGATCCTGAAGGATGATATCTGCGAAGGAAGATTTGCTCCCGGCCAGTGGCTGCAGGAAAACGAGCTGGCAGAGCGCCTGTGCGTGAGCCGCAGCCCCATCCGGGAAGCACTGCGCCAGCTGGCTTCGGACGGGCTGGTGGTGGAGATCCCCAACAAGGGTGTGTTTGTAAAAGAGTTTACCGCGCGGGACATTGAGGAAATTTTTGACCTGCGCGTTCTGCTGGAAGATTACGCCATTAGCAAACTGCAGCACCACCTGACCACGGCGGATATGCAGCAGCTGATCGACTGCCTGAACGAGATGGAGCGGCTGCACGCCCAAAAGAACCTGCGTGCCTACACGGATATGGATTCTAAGCTGCACGGGCTGCTGATTGAACTGTGCGGCAACAGCCTTTTGGAATCCATGTATGCAAGGATCCATTCGCTGAACCAGCAGTTCCGTATTTATTCGCTGACAAGTACCCAGCGCTTTAATGAATCGATGGAAGAGCACCGCGATATTGTGCACTGCCTGCTGACCAACAATGCGGACGAGGCAAGGGCCATCAACAAGCGCCATTTGCAGCTGGCGAAAGATAAAATTATCCAGCATTTTTCTGAGCAGGAAGCCCTGAAACAGGCAGCGGATGCACAGCCCAAAACAACCGCCGAAGCGGACAAAAAAGCAAAATAACAAAATAACAAAATAACAAAATAACATGTGCCCCCGGCAGCTTTGCATTGCTGCAGGGGGCACTGCTGTTATGGAAGATAAAATCAGGAACTGAGCTGTTCTTTGTGGTATTGCAGGGTGTACAGCTGATAGTACCGCCCATGACGGGCCAGCAGCTCCTGGTGGCTGCCCTGCTCCAGAATTTTGCCGTGGGACAGCACGATGATGTTATCCGCGTGCTGGATGGTGGAAAGGCGGTGGGCAACGATCAGCATGGTGCCGACGGTGCGCATTTTTTCCAGAGAATCCTGAATCAAAAGCTCGGTTTCGGTATCAATGTTGGCGGTTGCTTCGTCCAGAATCATCACGCTGGGCTTGTGGATGATCGTGCGGGCAAAGCTGAGCAGCTGGCGCTGACCGGCGGAGAAGTTGTTGCCGCGCTCGCGCACTTCCTCATCCAGGCCGTGGTCCAGCTTGTTGATGAAGTGGTCAGCGTTGACATAGCGGCAGACCTGCATGATCTCTTCGTCCGAGATGTTATCCTCCCGCAGGACAATGTTGCTGCGGATGGTGCCGGAAAAGAGGAAAACATCCTGCAGCATTTGTCCAAAATGGCGGCGCAGGGAAGAAATTTTGATTTTGCGGATGTCGATGCCGTCAATCAGAATTTCGCCCTTCTGGAACTCGTAATTGCGGCAGATGAGGGACAGTATGGTGCTTTTGCCGGAGCCGGTGGAACCGACAAAAGCCACGGTTTCCCGCGGGGAAACATGGAACGAAACGCCCTGCAGCACCCATTCGCCGGGAATATAGCTGAACCAGACATCGCGGAACTCAATTTCGCCTTTTACATCGGTCAGCTCAATGGCGTCGGGGGCATCCACCAGCTTGGGCTGAATATCCATAATAGAAAAGACTTTTTCCGACGAGGCCAGCGCGGATTGCAGCCAGTTGAACTGCTCGGCCAGGTTCTGGATGGGGGTAAAGAACTTGGAAATGTACATGTAGAAGGTGACGATGGTGCCGCCGGTGATGGTCTGCCCCAGGAAAGAAACGTTGTTCAGGTGGCCCATGCCGCCCAGGTAGAACAGGCACAAAATAGAGCTGATGTACAGCATGTAGACCAGCGGGCGGAATACGCCGAACACAAAAATCTGTTCCTGCGTGACCTTGGAAAGGGTCTGGCTTTTTTGGTAGAACTCCGCCATCTTTTCGTCCTCGCGGCCAAAAATCTGGGTGACCTTGATACCGGAAAGGTTCTCCGAAAGATAGGTGTTGATGTCAGTGGTGGCATCCTTGACCTTACGGTAGGCCCGGCGGGAAAACTTGCGGAAGATGACAGTGAAGATGACGATGAAGGGAACAAAGCAGAGCACCATCAGGGTCAGCGCATAGTTCAGGCAGAGCATGGCCACCAGAATGCCCAAAATGACGAACGCATTTTTGATCAGGTTCACCAAAAGGTTGGTGAACATCATGGAAATGGCGTTGGTATCGTTGGTAACGCGGGTAACAAGCTTGCCAACCGGGATCTCGTTGAGCTGCTCGTGGGAGAGGGACTCAATGTGGGTGAACAGATCCTCGCGCAGATCGGAGATGATGCGCTGGCCGACCCGCTGCAGAATGACCGCCTGAAAATAGGTGCTTGCCATCGAGAACACCAGAACCCCCGCATAGACCGCGACCGAAGCGAACAGGCGGCTGAGGGCAAAATCGGCGGCGACAAGTTCTTCGATCGCACCGACGATTAGGGGAGAGATAATGTCGTAAGCGATGGAGAAGAGCATCAGGAAGAGAACCAGAAGAAACTTGGCCCAGTACGGTTTGGCATAGGCGAACAGGCGGCGCAGAATCTCGCCGTCTGCCATGGTGCGCTCAAAACCCATGGCGGTCTTTTTATCTTTGACCGAAGCGTAAGCAAAAATCAGCAGCGCGGTAACGGCACCGATGACGCCGCCAACCAGCAAAAGCGGGTTTATATTAAGCATTGTCATCACCTCCGGCTTCATCTTCCAGCCGCTGCAGGTCCACCATGCGGCGGTACTTGGGGCAGCTGGTGTACAGCTCATCGTGGGGGCCGACGGCCTCAATCTTGCCATCATCCAGGAAGATGATCTTGTCCAGCCGCTCCACCGTGGAAATGCGGTGGGCAATCAGCAGGGTGGTCTTGTTGGCGCGGCTGGATTTCAGGTTGTCCAGAATGATTTTTTCGGTGCGGGTGTCCACAGCGGAAACAGAGTCATCCAGAATCAGGATGGGGGCGTCTTTCAGCAGGGCGCGTGCAATGGAGATGCGCTGCTTCTGGCCGCCGGAAACGGTCACGCCGCGCTCACCCAGAACAGTTTCGTAACCATCCTTAAAGTCCACGATGTTGTCCCGCACATCGGCCAGGCTGGCGGCGTGGTCGATCATTTCGGGGGAGGCATCGTCCACACCAAAGCCGATGTTGTGGGCGATGGTATCCGAGAAGAGGAAGTTGTCCTGTGGAACATAGGCGCAGGCAGCGCGCACAGAATGGATGGACAGGGTGTTCACGTCCTTGCCGTCCACAAACAGGGTGCCGTCCGGCACGTTGTAGGTGCGCAGCAGCAGGTCCACCAGCGCCGTTTTGCCCGCGCCGGTCTTGCCCACAATGCCCACGCTTTCGCCGGGGTGGATGGCGAAGGAGATATCCTGCAGCACATCGTATTCGCCATCCGGGTAGCGGAAGGTCAGGTGGCGGAATTCCACACTGCCCTGCGGGTTCTGCAGCTCCTGCACGCCGGGGCGGTCGGCCACATCAATGGGGGCGTCCAGCAGCTCGGTGATGCGGTTCAGGGAAGCCTTGCCGCGGGAGGTCTTTTCGATCAGCATGGAAATTGCCATGATGGGCCAGACGATGGCCTCAAAATAGCCGATGTACTCTACCAGCTGGCCCGCGTTGAACCGGTCCTGGTAGACCAGATAACCGCCATACCCAAGGATGACACAGATGACGGATTCGACAAACAGGGTCACGAGCACTTCCAGCAGGGTGGCAATTTTGGTGTAGATGACGTTGATCTCCTCGTTCTGTTTGTTCAGCTTGCGGAACGCCATGAGCTCTTTCAGCTCTTTGACAAACGCCTTGATAACGGCAATGCCGGAGAAATTCTCCTGTGCAAAGTCTGAAAGATCGGAGAATGCCTGTTGGCGTTCTTCCCAGCGCTTGGTCATGGCGGTGCCCATGACGGTGCCGATGCCGAACATGATGAGGGCAGGGATCAAAGCCAGCAGGGTGAGCTTATAATCCATGCGCCACATTTTGTACAGGGCCATCAGGCCGAGAACCAAAGCGTCAAAGAACATCAGGATACCATCACCAAAACATTCCTGGATGGTATCAATATCATTGGTGTAAAGGCTCATCAGGTTGCCGACCTTGTTAACCTGGTAATACTGCTGCGAAAGCTGGCGGCTGTGGTCAAACATCCGCTCGCGCAGGTTGGCAGCAACCCGCACAGCGGAGCCGAAAAAGCAGATACGCCACAAAAAGCGCCCAATGACCATGAGCACCACGATCCAGATCATGGGCAGGCAGATGTGCTGCAGCAAAACCTCTTTGGTAAAGGGCAGGGGCTGGCCGTTTACGACCACCTGCCCCAGGTTGACCCCGTTGATGACCAGACGGTAAAACTGGGGGATCAACAGCTGGATATAGTCAACCATTAAAAGGGCCAGCAGCCCAAGCAGCAGCACGGGCGCATTTTTGAGGTAATAACGGTTGATGTACTTGCCGAAAATCACGGCATCTCCTCCTTTTCCTTGCAGGGATACAGCCGGGCAGCCCGGTCGGCGGCAAAAGTGCCGTATCTTTCAGTATATAGGACGGGAACGGTTGAGTCAACGCAAAACGCGAAAAAGTGGGGAATACAGCCGAACAGGGGGGAAGCGTCTTTTATTATGAAGCACAGCCCTTACGGTCTCGATAGGAAATAGGTTGTTTCTGGATACACAAATGTTTCTTCTTTATATTTTATATAAGGATACAAAATGAACTGCTTATAAGGATACAAAATGAACTGCTTTTACACATAGATTTCGTTGTTGCGGGCGGGCAGCTTTTGCACCACGGCTTTGTGGGCGGCGGTTTCACGCCAGGCGGCGGGACTTAAACCCGTTTCCCGCTTAAACACGCGGCACAGGTAGTTGGCACCGGAAAAACCGCACAGCCCGGCGATCATTTCCAGGCTGTACTCCCGCTCGGCCAGCAGCAGTTTGGCAGCTTCAATGCGCACGCTGGTCAAAAAGCGGCCCGGCGGCATGCCCATCTCGGAAGAAAAGACCCGCACAAGGTGGCACTTGCTGACCCCAAGCTGGGTGCTGAGTTCTTCCACGCCGTACAGGGCCATGTAGTTATCGCGGATGGCATCCACCGCGCGGGCTACCAACGGCGAAAGACGGCGGGATTCCTCGTCCCCGTGGGCAAGGGCGCACAGCAGGGTGTAGGGGGCGGCGGCGCTGGCGGCATCGTCGGCATTCCCGGCACCGCACACGCGAGCCAGCAGCTCCGCTGCACTGGGGCAGGAAGCCCCATCCGCAAAGCGCGGCTGCGGCAGCCCGGCCAAAAACTGCTGCACGGCCAGCCCGGTCAGCCGCACGCACAGCAGATGGCAGGGGGTAACAGGCCGCAGCGTGAAGGTGCCAAAGCCCAGCAAAAGATCGCCGGAGGAGCCCGCCGCGCTCTGGCTGCCGGGGCATTCCAGCACGCACTGCCCGCTGGAAAGTACCCCTGCCCAAAGGCCCTCGCCGGAAAGGGTAAGCGGCGCTTCGCCCTGCAATTCCTGCACTGCGGCGCAGGCGCAGCAGGTGGTTGGATCAAATATCAATTTCTGACCTCCAATATCAATAAAGTGCTATATCTTTTTCAATCGTACCCTGCTATTATAGATTTGTCAAGAAAAATACGTGCTGAGCGTATCAATAAAATCATAAAAACCAATTTGGAGGTAATGACCCATGGCCAGCATTAGTTGCCGTCATATTTACAAAATCTATCCGGGCAATGTTACTGCCGTTAAGGATTTCAACCTGGAAATCGCTGATAAGGAATTTATCGTTTTCGTCGGTCCTTCCGGCTGCGGTAAGTCCACCACCCTGCGTATGATCGCAGGTCTGGAAGAAATCTCCAAGGGCGAAATGTACATCGGTGACCGCCTGATCAACGATGTTCCCCCGAAAGACCGCGACATCGCCATGGTGTTCCAGAACTACGCTCTGTACCCGCACATGACCGTGTACAAGAACATGGCATTCGGCCTGGAACTGCGTAAGATGCCCAAGGACGAGATCGACAAGCGCGTTCGTGAAGCTGCTAAGATCCTGGAAATCGAGCACCTGCTTGACCGTAAGCCGAAGGCTCTGTCCGGTGGCCAGCGCCAGCGTGTTGCTCTGGGCCGCGCAATGGTTCGTAACCCGGCCGTCTTCCTGCTTGACGAGCCTCTGTCCAACTTGGATGCTAAGCTGCGTACCAGCATGCGTACCGAGATCATCAAGCTGCACAAGAAGCTGGCTACCACCTTCATCTATGTTACCCATGACCAGACCGAAGCTATGACCATGGGCGACCGCATCGTTGTTATGCGTGATGGCGTCATCCAGCAGGTCGATACTCCGCAGAACCTGTACGATTACCCCTGCAACATCTTCGTTGCCGGCTTCATCGGCAGCCCCCAGATGAACTTCCTGGACGGCACCCTGCAGAAGAATGGCGATACCTATGTCGTCGATCTGGACGGCACCGTGATCCCCCTGCCGCAGGAAAAGACCGCCGATGGCAAACTGGCCGCTTACGTTGGCAAGAGCCTGAAGGTTGGTATCCGTCCTGAGGATATGAAGGATGACGAAGAGTTCCTGGAGAAGCATCCTTCCAGCCATATCGATACTGAGGTTGAAGTTTCCGAGCTGATGGGCGCTGAGATCTATCTGTACCTGACCTACAAGGGCCAGAACCTGATGGCTCGCGTTGCCCCGACCTCCAAGTCCCGCCGCGGCGACAAGGTCACCATGGCTATGGATACGCATAAGATCCACCTGTTCGATCCTGAGACCGAGCTGACCCTGCTGAACTAATCAACAGTAATTTGAACTTTTTAGGCGGCTCCGCTCTTGTGCGGAGCCGCCTTTTGTTAAGGCAAAAGCGCAAACAATTGCGCAAGCGTTGCACAGAGGCAGTGCAGCGGGTGTAAGAGCAAATGGGCAGGGGAAAGCCCTGCCGAGGGGTGTGCCTGAAAACAAAGAGAATGGCGGTTGTGTTTGTAAAAACAGGCTGTATTTTCGGCTTTTCGGGCTCGCCCCAGGATAGGATGTTTGAAGCAAAGGGGGACAGCCGACCAATGCAGATCACAGATCTACTGGTGCCGGAACGCGTTGCACTGAATATGCAGGTGGCGGATAAGGCCATGGCCATCCACGCAATGGTGGGCATGCTGGACCGCACCGGATGCCTGCGGGATGCAGGCGAATACGAAAAAAATGTGCTGGAACGGGAAGCCCAGGGCACGACCGGCGTTGGCGGCGGGGTGGCCATTCCCCACGGCAAAAGCAACGCGGTGCTGGTGCCCGCGCTGGCGGCAGTAACGCTGCGGGAGGCGATCGACTACCAGGCACTGGATGGTGCCCCGGTACGGCTGCTGTTTTTGATCGCAGCTCCGGATGGTGCGAACGACCTGCATATCCAGGTGTTGGCGCGGCTGGCTCAGCTGCTGATGGAACCGCTGTTCTGTGAGGAATTGAAGCAAGCAGCAACCCCGGAAGAATTTCTGGCGGTGATCGCTAAGCGGGAACAGGGCGAGACCGCCCGCGAGGCCCGCGCTGAGGCAGTGGCCGAAGCTGCGCTGACCGAACCGCGGCTTGCCCCCCGCGTGCTGGCTGTAACGGCATGCCCCACCGGCATTGCCCACACCTATATGGCGGCCGAAGCGCTGGAAGCCGAAGCGGCAGAAATGCATATTGCCATCAAGGTGGAAACCAACGGTGCAGACGGGGTGAAAAACCACCTGACCGAACAGGAAATTGAAAACGCAGAGTGCATCATTGTGGCGGCGGATAAAGCCGTGGAGACCGCCCGCTTTGCGGGCAAACCGGTGCTTCGCGTGCCGGTTTCCCAGGCGTTGAAAGACCCGGAAATGCTGCTGCACCGCGCGCTGTCCGGCACAGCTCCGCTGGAACCGGAGGATGAAAGTGTGCCGGGCATGGGGGGCAACCGTAAAGCAGGCAGCGCAAAAGATGGTGCTGCCGCCACGCAGGAATTTGGGCGCAAGCTTTACACCGACCTGATGAACGGCGTTTCCCACATGATTCCCTTTATCACCGGTGGCGGTATATTGATTGCGTTAAGCTACTTTTTGGACCGCGGTAATGCGGGCGCAGAAATGTTCGGGCGGGGAACGTCCCTTGCCATGCTGGTGCGCACGATTGGTAATACCTCATTTAATCTGATGTACGTTGTGCTGGCTGGGTTCATTGCCATGTCGGTGGGGGATCTGCCCGCATTGGTGGCCGGTATGGCGGGCGGTATGCTGGCCATCCAGGGAACCTCGCTGGCACCGCAGGCAGAATGGGTGTCCTCCGGCTTTTGGGGCGCTATGATTGCGGGCTTTGCGGCAGGCCTTGTGGTAAAACTGCTGCGGACGGCATTCAAGCGGCTGCCATCGGCATTGGTGCATATCAAAACAGTACTGCTATATCCGGTGGCCAGCCTGGCCGTGGTCGGCTTTATGATGGTATTCCTCGTCAATGCGCCGCTTGGACGGTTTAATACCTGGATATACCAGCTGTTGGCCAGTATGCAGGGCGGCAGCCGCGTGGTGATGGCCGCGGTGCTGGGGGCTTTGATGGCCGTTGACTTTGGTGGGCCGATCAATAAAGCGGCGTATCTGTTTGGCACGGTTGCTCTGGCCGGCGGCCAGGAAGAATTTATGGCTGCCGTTATGGCGGGCGGCATGGTGCCGCCGCTGGGCGTTGCTCTGGCGGGAACCCTGTTCCCGGAGCGTTTTACCACCAAAGAACGCCACACCGCGATGACGGATTACCTGATGGGGGCCTGCTTTATCACCGAGGGGGTCGTCCCCTTTGTGCTGCGGGATCCGCTACATGTCATTCCCTCCTGCATGGTGGGTGCATCCCTGGCGGCGGCGCTGTCCATGCTGTTTGGTTGTGCCGTACCGGCCCCGCACGGCGGCATGTTCTTGCTGCCGCTGAACCCGCATCCGTTCCGGTATCTGCTTGCCTTACTGATGGGCAGCCTGTTGACGGCGGTGACCCTTGCGGCTTTACGCAGAAAATACCCGCCTAAGGATGAGGAACAGCCAACAAATTGACCTGATGATTTATGGCAACACCGCACAATTCCCGCCTTGCGGCTTAAGCACCGCTCCGGCAGCTG